>Ga0315298_1001811_pt1 | contig 38100 bp, 23 predicted proteins | sample WHS_1_MG_FD_203077 | JGI IMG/M metagenome (GOLD analysis project Ga0315298, IMG submission 203077) | Extremophilic microbial mat communities from Washburn Hot Springs, YNP, Wyoming, USA - WHS_1_MG | ecosystem: Environmental > Aquatic > Thermal springs > Hot (42-90C) | place: USA: Wyoming...
CGCTCGGTCATGCTTGGGCAGTGGCTGCATGATTGCGCTGGCGTCCAGCGGCCGATGAACCGTGTCATCCGCCGGCAAGATGCTGGCAGCACGCTGGTTTTTGGATGTTACACAACCAACTGCGTCTATGTGTCTCTGCGGTGAAAATTTGAGGAGAGGTTTTTGGAGCGCGGTGCTCCAGCACCGCTTTCGGTTCGGTTGATTGACGACTTCCGCGTCAGCCAAAGTTTGGTGCAGGCCGGACCGCGCTGGGCAGTTGGCTTGGACGACGCGTCGCCTTCCAACGCGGGATTTGCTGTGCCGTCCGGACTGCTCTTTTGTGGCGCTAATCTTGCAGCCGCCAGACTGCCTCATCCACATTTGCGCTGCGGGTTTTGCTTCGTCAAAACCCGATCGCTGGTAGGCCGGGTAGTCCTCTGCCCGCCGCATCCGGAATTGATAGCGTGCTTCCCGCACCAACGGACCCGGCAGCTCGTAGCCGCGCTCGTAAGAGCGCGGACGGTAGGATTCCAGCCCAGGAGGCTGGGCCTGCACAACCAAGCGCGGCGCGCAGTGGACTGCGCGCCCTAACCGACTCTCTGCGTCTTTGCGTTAAAGAGCCGGACGCACTAGGCCATGCGTCACTACCAACGCAACAAAATTTTCTTGGGTAGCGACACATCACCGAGACGTCCGGTCAGTGTGGCCGTGCAACTGTTATTGTGCAGTGGCGCGCGGCCATCTTGGCCGCAGTGCCATCAATGTGGGTGGAGCGTGTCAGGGGCTTTTTTTCGACCGGGATGGTCGCCCGCCGTAGCCGGGCTCGTAAGGGCGCGGAGCACCGGATTCAAGCCGAAAGACCGGGTCCACACGAGCAACTCCGGCGTGCAGTGGACTGCGCGCCCTACCTTACTCTCTACGCCTATGGTGTAAAGGGTTGGAGGAGAAGCTTTTGGAGCGCGGTGCTCCAGCACCGCTTTCGGTTCGGTTGAAGGGACGACGTTCACCTCGTCCAGAGTCGGGTACACGCCGAACCGCGCATAGCAGCGGGCGCACCTGTGTCGCAATCGGCAGGACGCTGAACACCCGTTCTCAACGACCACGCATCGCGCGTGGGTCGCTCAAGTGTTGCGCGCATGCACAATCGCTTCACCGCCAAACGCAGATCAGGGGCGGCAATAATCAATATCCGGCACCAACATAGAGTACGTGCAATTAGCAGGCCGCTCAAAAAGTCATGCCTCGAAACATGCCCCCCTTAAAATTATCGTAGTTTTGCAACTGTAGTACGCGCAAAAAAGACTTTTTCAACCATCTCCGACGTTGCTTTTGCGGTTAACCAGCGGGCTGCGTGTCTCACTTTTCAAAGCGCCGGTTCGTGTTACTCTGTGCGTGTGAAACGTGTGATCCATTGGTTTCGGCGCGACCTGCGTTTGTCTGACAACACTGCGTTGAATGCTGGCGCTGTGCGTGCCGAGGATATTGTACCTGTGTTCGTTTGGGACGACGTGTGTTTTGGGAGTGCCGGTCTGGGGGAACGGCAGTTGGCTTTCTTGAGGGACGCAATTACGGCGTTGCGCAACAGCCTCCGCGAACTTCGGCACGAGTTGATTATTTGCTGCGGTCAGCCCGAGGTTGAGCTACCCAAACTTTGCAAAGAGCTGCGTGCCGAGGCCGTCTTTTGCAACAGGGGATACGAGCCAGAGGAGAAACGTGTCGAAGCGCGTGTTTTTTCCGCATTGAATGCGGCCGGTTTCGGGTTCGAGTCGTTCAAGGACAGTGTCGTTTGGGAGGAACAGGAGATTCTCACACAAGCAGGCCGGCCTTTCACAGTCTTCACCCCATATGCAAGGGCATGGAAAGCGCGGCCGATCCCGGCACCGAAGCCGAGGCTGACCAAGCGCCGTGCGAATACGCGCCTACCAAAAATAAAGTCCTATGATTTACCAGTTGTGCTCGGAGTTACGGGGAAATCCGATGCCGGGGCTGCGCCAGATGCAACTGAAAAAGGCGCACTAACTACGCTCGCCAAATTCATGAGCGGCCCGGTTTACGAGTATGCTGCACTGAGAGATTATCCGGCCAAGAATGGCACCTCGCGTCTTTCACCACACTTGCGTTTCGGGACAGTTGGTATCCGAACGGTTTTGGCTGCGCTACGAAAAGCGCGTTCCCGCGCCAGGTCAATCACAGAAAAGAAAAGTTGCGATGTATTTCTGACCGAGCTGATCTGGCGCGAGTTCTACAATCAAATCCTGGCAAATTTTCCCCACGTTGCACATGGCAGTTTCAGGCCAGAGTACAACGCGCTCGAGTGGTCGGAGAACAGCGCGCATTTCGACGCATGGTGCAACGGCATGACCGGGTACCCGATTGTTGATGCGGCCATGCGGTGTTTGAACGCAACCGGCTGGTTGCATAACCGGCTACGGATGATTGTTGCGATGTTCCTAAGCAAGGACCTGTTGATTAACTGGCAGTGGGGTGAGCGATATTTCATGCGCAAGCTGGTTGACGCTGATTTGGCAGCCAACAACGGTGGTTGGCAATGGAGCGCCAGCACAGGCACTGATGCCGCGCCGTACTTTCGCATTTTCAATCCGGTTGCACAGGGACAAAAATTCGATCCGAACGGCGAGTTCATTCGGCGTTGGGTACCTGAGCTTGCGTCGTTTCCGGTTGAGCTGATTCATCAACCGTGGAAAAACCCAGCAGCATTGAACCGGGCCGGGTACCACCACCGCATCATTTTGCATGAGAAACAACGACTCAAGGTAATTGAAATGTATCGCGCAGTTAAAACCCGCAGTCGCATTGGCGAGCGTGCTGGACAGAGACACGATTCGTGAGCTGAACGCGAAGCGCCGGTGTTGACGCATCCGAGCCGATCCGGTGCCGTGCGTGAATTGACTTGGTGGGGCAATGACGCATATTAAAATCGTGAAGCGCAAAGCAAATGGCGCATTTGCAATGAAAGGAGGCAGTTCACGTGCAATGCCGCAATTGCATAGCGCGTCGTTTCCGGGTCAATCCGTACGCTAGAGTTGTGAAAGTGTAAGCCAAACTGCATGCTAAAGACGCCTCACACGCTTTTGGTTGTTTACACGTTGTTTTTCGTGGCTGCCAGTGCAAACGGCGGCACGACACGCAGATTGCGTGTGTCTGAGCCGACACTTACAGCTTCACTTTCAGCCTGTGGCGCGCGGTTTATAGCTGACTATGGCGGATTCAAGCTTGTTGAAATTGACGCTGGTGCATTGCCGGCAAGGTTGGGCTACGGCATCGAGCTAGCCGAGCACATGGAAAAAATCGAGCTGAACGTCGGTCATCTCCATACGCGCAGTCCGGCAGCACGAATGCTCAGGAAACCGCGTGGTGTGTTTGCTGGCAGACGCCTGCATTTGGTTCAGTTCGTCGGCCCTGTCAAACCGGAATGGCGGGCCGAGCTTGAGAGCACGGGCGTGCATGTTGTCAGTTATATACCCCATAATTCGTACCTGGTTTATGGGGACGCACCCGCACTGGCTGTACTGCAGACGTGGGCTGGTACGAATGAAATTGTGCAATGGGAAGGCGAATTTGTTGACGAATTCAAGATTCAGCCGCATGCGCGTGCGGCCGTTGCGAAGGCACTTTCGGGCCAGGGCGCAACTGACACGTTTGCGGTCCAACTTATCGAAGACACTGATGCAAATCCGGACACACTGGCTCTGATCGAGCGGTTGCAGCTCGAACCGATCAAAAACGAATTTCGCATTTTGCATTACCGGAACGTCATTGTGCGGTTACCGGCGGATCGGGTGAGCGAACTTGCAGCGCGGCCGGATGTGGTTTCGATCCAGGCATATCCACCCCGCCACAAGCTCGACGAACGGCAAAGCCAGATAATTGCGGGGAATTTGGTTGCCGGTATGCCAGCCGGGCCGGGTTACCTTGACTGGTTGGCGAGCAAAGGATTTTCACAAGCGCAGTTCGCTGAGTCGGGTTTTGCAGTTGACGTGAGCGACAGCGGAATTGACAACGGTACAATTACACCCGGCCATTTCGGGCTTTACGAACTCGGCCAGACAAATTCGACAAGCCGCGTGGTTTATTACCGGCTTGTTGGCAAACGCAACATGCCGGGTAGTACACTGCAGGGATGCGACGGGCACGGCGCATTGAATGCGCATATCATTGCGGGTTACAACGATATGCCAGCCGGTTTCCCGCACACTGACGCTGCTGGGTTCAGGTACGGACTTGGTGTATGCCCATTTGTGCGTGTTGGCTCGTCTGTGATTTTCGATCCGGCCGAGTTCACTAACCCAAACTACAACACACTGGTTTCCTGGGCGTACAACGACGGCGCGCGCATCAGTAACAACAGTTGGGGTGGCGACACTTCCGGCGCGTACGACGTTGATGCACAGGTTTACGATGCCCTGGTGCGTGATGCGCAACCTGACGGTGCAAAATATCCCGCGCCGGGTAACCAGCAGATGGTGATTGTCTTTGCGGCTGGCAACGAGGGACCTGCCACGCAAAGCATTAATTCGCCCGGCTCAGCCAAGAACGTTGTCACAGTTGGCGCAACGGAAAATGTTCGATCGCTCACTATCGCCAACGGCGGCAATAACAGCGCAGGCAACGACGGCTGCAACATATCCGATTTTGCGGCTGATAATGCAGACGATATCGCAAGCTTTTCGAGTCGTGGCCCGTGTGCAGACGGCCGGATGAAACCCGACCTTGTTGCGCCTGGAACACACGTCACAGGCGGCGTTCCGCAATCTTCGCCTCCACCACCACCAACCGGCCTGGGCGCGGCAATTGCATGTTTTGATTCCAAGACCGTGTGCGCGCTGCCTGGTAGCGGTTCGGTTGGTGACCCGGATAATTTCTTTCCGCTCGGCCAACAGTTTTACACAGTGTCGTCCGGCACGAGCCATTCCACACCCGCAGTTGCAGGTGCATGCGCGCTACTGCGGCAGTATTTCATCAACCTCGGTCTGCCGGTGCCCAGCCCAGCCATGACAAAGGCGTACTTGATCAATTCAGCCCGGTATTTAACGGGAGCCTACGCAAACGACACGTTATGGTCGCAAAGCCAGGGCATGGGCGCGGTAAACCTGGGGATGGCATTTGACGGTGTGCAGCGAATTTTGCGCGACCAGGTTGCAAGCGACAAGTTCATCGCCACAGGTCAAACGCGAACATTTGTGGGGGTAATTGCGGACCCGGCCAAACCTTTTCGGGTCACACTGGCCTGGACAGATGCACCGGGCAGCACCGTAGGCGCAGCTTACAAGAACGATCTAGATTTGACCGTCGCAGTTGCAGGCAACGTTTACAAGGGCAACGTGTTCAGTGGCGCGTTCTCGGTCACGGGTGGCTCAGCCGACCCAAAAAACAACGTCGAGAGTGTGTTTTTACCTGCTGGTCTATCCGGGCCGTTTGTTGTTACTGTCACCGCCGCGAACATAAATTCGGATGGTGTGCCGAATGAACCACCGAGTCTCGACCAAGATTTTGCGCTTGTGATTTACAATGCAGTCGAGGCTGCCGACATTGCCTTGGATGTGTCGAACGCTGCAGTTGCAATCAACCTCGGCACGCCGATTACGCTTGTCTTCGCCGTAACAAACCTCGGCCCGTGCACGGCCGACGCGGTGGTGGTGACAAACCTGCTGCCGGCTGGACTCGAGTTCGTTTCGGCCAATACAAGTCGGGGTAGTTGGACACACGACAATGGTGTTGCCGTATTCGATCTTGGGCAGATGCAGCCGAGTGAAACCGCAACGATCACGGTGAATGCTGCAGGTGTTAGCGCGGGTTGGTGGACAAACACGGCGGCAGTTTCATCCCAGCCAACCGACTCTGAAAGCTCGAACAACACTGTGCGCGTTGTTGTATTTGTTAATTCAGCTCCGAACATTTCGGTAATACCGGACATTGCCACATTCGAAAGCACACCAGCCGGGCCGGTCGAGTTCGCAATTTGGGATGCTGAAACACCGGCATCGGAGCTGTCGCTCTGTGCGTTACCGGGCGATACAAACTTGGTCAGCCCGGACGGAATCGAGTTCGCCGGCGAAAACACAAACCGCACGATTACAATCACCCCGAGGCCAGGCCGGACAGGCTCGACAATTGTCACTGTGATCGTTGGCGATGGCATGGCAGAGACAACTAATTCGTTCCTTTTCACCGTACTGCCGACAAATCATGCGCCCGTGCTGATGCCGGTGCCTGATCAGCTTATCCATGCGCAAATGCGCCTGTGCGTGACAAATGTTGCAGTTGACCCGGATGTGCCCCCACAGACATTGCAGTTCTGTCTTGATACAAATGCACCAGTCAACGCTGTAATTGATCCGGTCAGTGGTGTCTTTCAATGGGTACCTGACGAATCGTGCCTTGGAACGAACATTGTCGGCGTTCATGTTATTGACGATGGTCAACCGCCGTTGAGTGCTACAACGAGTTTTGCCGTAATTGTGTTTGCGCGGCCGATGCTCGAAGCGCGTCTAACTTCGACAAATGAATTGACCCTTAGTTGGAATGCGATCCCGGGCTGCGTCTATCGCGTCCAATTCAAGTCAGACTTGGACGACACACAGTGGCAGGACATTGAACCTGATATTACTGCGAGCGACTTTGTGGCTGAGACGGTTGACATGGTTGAGCCTGACACCGCGCGGTTTTATCGTGTGGTTGTGGTGCAATGAACCGGCATAATTTCGATATGGTTGCGCTGCACTCAGACCACACTTGCGCATTACAGTCGAGGGAATGTGTCCAGGCAGACAGGTTTTTCGTTGTGGTCATGTGCCAGGTTTCAGGCTAAACAATCCGTATGCTCAAGGCCGGCATAGTCGGGCTGCCCAATGTGGGCAAATCAACATTGTTCAACGCAGTCATCCGGGCGCACAAGGCACCTGCGGAGAACTACCCGTTCTGCACAATTGAACCGAATCTCGGGGTGGTCACTGTGCCGGAACCGCGTCTTGAGCAGATTGCCAAGGTTGCACGCGTGAGCAAGCTTGTCCCTGCTGCAATTGAATTTGTTGACATAGCCGGCCTGGTCAAGGGCGCCTCACGCGGCGAAGGTTTGGGCAACAAATTCCTGAGTCACATCCGTGAAGTTGACGCAATTGTGCATGTTGTACGCTGTTTTGATGACCCTGACGTGGTGCATCTGCCGGGGCAAATTGATCCCGTGCGCGACATCGAGATTGTCACAACTGAACTTATTCTCGCAGACATCGAAGCTGTCCGGCGCCGACGTGAGAAGATCAGCAGGGAAATTAAGAGCGGCGACAAGCATGCCGTTGCTGAAGGGGTTGTGCTGGACAAAATCGAGGCGCACCTGAACGCTGGTAAACCGGCCAATACAGCCGGCTTGACCAAAGAAGAACACGAGTTGCTTGTGCACTGCCCACTGCTCACTGACAAACCAACCATTTTCGCTGCCAACCTGAAGGAAACAGACCTGCGTACCGCAGATGCAAATCCGTACGTCAGGAGCGTGCGCCAATACGCACGCGCGCATCACGCATGTGAAACAGTTGTCATTTGTGCGAAACTCGAAAGTGACTTGGCCGACCTTTCCCCAGATGAAGCCGCGCAATACCTGGCCGAGCTTGGCATAAAAGAGTCCGGAACGGCGGCGTTAATCCGGCACACATACGAATTGTTAGGCGTGCGCACCTTTTTCACGTTCAACGAATCCGAGGTGCGCGCATGGACCGTGCCAGCAGGTACAACCGCAGTGAAAGCGGCCGGCCGGATTCATTCCGATTTCGAACGCGGGTTTATCAAAGCAGAACGGATTTATTGGAAAGACCTCGTTGACGCAGGCTCAGTGGCCCAAGCGCGCGCAGCCGGGCATTATTCGCACGAGGGCCGCGAGTACCAGGTGCGGGACGGTGACGTGTTGTTATTCAAGTTCAACGTGTGAGACGCAATATTTGCGGTTGATAGGCGGTGGCATGCGTCTTAGGCGGTTCCATTTGCCCGAAATGCTCAGCGTGCTGTCAGCCTCTTGCCGACAGAAAATAAGGTCAATCGGAGGGCAATGCCCACTCATGGGCGCCACGCCACGCTGACCGGTAAACCAAAACACAAAGACGTTGATAAGCCGGGGGAGCTTGTCAAGCTGCACTTCGGCTTCTACTTCCTGTGGTAGGGACACATGGCCTTCATGTGTCTAGGCTCAACAAGCGCCCAACTGCGCGTCCGCATCAGTAGGGACCGGAAGTTGAACCGCAAAGAAGCAAAGAACACAAAGTCAATGGAACTATTCTGAACCCCACTGTGCTGCCGGGATCTTGCCGGCAGTTGAAACTGGTTTGCGGACGCCTTGGCGAGGCGTCCATACCATTTTCAGTTGCAGACACAAGTCCCGCGTGCATGGAATGTGCCTACCAACGGCTATGGTAGGGACGCATGGCCTCATGCGTTCGGCTCTTTAACGCAAAGGTACGGACACGCAGAGTTAAGGTAGGGCGCGCAGTCCACTGCGCGCCGGGGTTGCTCGTGTGGACCCGGTCTTTCGGCTTGAATCCGGTGCTCCGCGCCCTTACGAGCGCGGCTACAGCGGGCGACCATCCCGCTCGAAAAAGGCCCCTGACAAGCTCCACTCACCTTGTGGGCACTGCGGCCAAGATGGCCGCGCGCCAATCTGCCCAGAGGCGTAGAGAGTCGGTAGGGCGCGCAGTCCACTGCGCGCCGGGGTTGGGTTGTGCTGAGCCGGCTTCTCGGGCTAGAATCCTTCCGTCCGCGCCCTTACGGGCGCGGCTACGAGCCAGTAATCTGTTGGTGCGGGAAAAACACCCTGTTGATTCTGCATCCGGCGGGCAGAGGACTGCCCGCCCTACCAATCCGGTTGTGACGGCGCGCGCCACTCTGGGGCGCAGTAAATTCTGCATTGAAGAGCAAGGCTTCGTCAGGGCCGGCTTCTGTACGCGCTCGGGCTATACCAAACTTTGGCTGACGCGCAAGTCGTGTCAATCAACCGAACCGAAAGCGGTGCTGGAGCACCGCGCTCCAAAAGCTTCTACTCCAATCCTTCACACCAGAGGCGTAGCGAGTAAGGTAGGGCGCGCAGTCCACTGCGCGCCGGGTTGGTTGTGCGAACCTGGCTTGTGGGTTTGAATCTTGTTTTTCCGCGCCCTCACGGGCGCGGCTACGCTAATCTGCAGTGCTGTAGTGGTGGTCTGTGCCCACCAGGTTCAGTTGCCCCGCACATTGCCGGACTGTCTTGCTACACCCATGCTGGGGAAAACAGACGGCGTTCACAGAACGCCGCTACAGAAGTTGTGGTACCGGCGCGCGCCCCTGAAGGGGCGCAGTAAATTCGGCATTGAAGAGCAAGGCTTCGTCAGGGCCGGCTTCTGTGCCGCGCTCGGGCTATACCAAACTTTGCACGACGCCGAAATCGTCAATCAATGGAACCGAAAGCGGTGCTGGAGCACCGCGCTCCAAAAGCTTCTACTCCAATCCTTCACACCAGAGGCGTAGAGAGTCGGTAGGGCGCGCAGTCCACTGCGCGCCGGGGTTGCTTGTGCGGACCCGGTCTTTCGGCTTAAATCCGGTGCTCCGCGCTCTTACGAGCGCGACTACGTTCAACCGCACAGCAGCCGAGGAACGTGGTGGCTGACGTGAAAAACATGCAAAAAACCCGACGTTTTCGTGGTTTGGTTTTCCCAAACAGCCCTTTTTCAACAACCTGTGTATGCAACCGTTCGAGCTGGCGTTTCCATAGACGCCGTTTCCGATCTCACAGGCACCACACGTGTCTGTGGCACAACAAGAACCGGGTTCATGACGCATGCGCGCCGCGCACTCGATGCTGCGGTTGAACTTGCACGAACCGCTTTGACTCAGGCATGCTAAGCCGCAATGACGGTCTCGGTAATTTTGGCGCACCCGGCACCGGGCAGTTTTAATCATGCAATTGCACAAACCGTTCTTGCAACACTTCATGCAAACGGACACCAGACGCACTTCCACGACTTGTACGCCGAGGGCTTCGACCCTGTGCTCACAAAAGCTGAGCTTGCAAAAGACGCGGCATTGCCAAATGCAATCGAGCGGCATTGCCAAGAAATTTGTCAGGCCGACGGCATAGTGATTGTGCACCCGAACTGGTGGAGCGCGCCGCCAGCAATTTTACGCGGTTGGGTTGACCGCGTGCTTAGAGCCGGTCGAGCATACAATTTCGTGCCAGACGGCGCCGGCGGCGCAAAACCAGTCGGCCTCCTCAAGGCAACCACTGCGTTGATCTTCAACACTGCAAACACACCACAACACATCGAAGAACAGCTTTATGGCGACCCGCTACAAACACACTGGGTCAAATGCGTCTTTGGCTTGTGCGGTGTACCTAAGATTTACAGACGCAACTTCGCACCTGTAATCACCAGCACACCCGACCAACGGCAAGCGTGGCTGGCTGAGGTAAAGCAAATCGTCCGGACTCATTTCCCTGCGCGCCGCAGCGGAGCCTGACCAATGAACTGCACTGGCGCCAGGCATTTGTTCGACCGCAACCAAAATCCAAAAATGTAATCATGAAATCCCTGACTGTGTACCTGGGCCGTTCACCTGCAACGGCGCGTGTGTTACCGTTTGTTGTATTTGTGCTTCTGACAGCGTGCCAGGGACTATTTGGCGAGGCCGGGAGATATTGGTTTTACGTGGCAAAAACTGTTCTCGGGGGGGTTCTTGTGTGTGCCATGGTTCCAATCGTAAGTGAGCTGCGCGTTAATCTGAGCCTGGCGGCTGTGCTGGTCGGATTCGCTGTGTTCGGTATCTGGATCGGCACAGAAAATTCATGGACAACACAACCCGGTCTGTGGGCAAAGCTCGGGCTGACCACACCGTCGCCGGCCCCACCGAAACTCTGGAACCCACACCTTTACTTTGGACAAGATTCGGTGTTGGCATGGATTGTCATCCTCACGCGCATCTTCGGCTCAACAATTGTGGTGCCACCACTGGAGGAGGTTTTTTACCGGTCGTTTCTGTACCGGTACTTGAGCAAGACTGATTTCTTAACCGTGCCACTCGGCAGGCTTGTTCCCGGTCCGTTTGTTCTGACTGCGCTGCTGTTTGGCTTTACGCATCGCGAATGGTTAGCCGGTATATTGTGCGGGATGGCTTACCAGGGACTGGTGATCTGGAAGAACAGGCTCGGCGATGCAATTGCAGCGCATGCAATTACAAACCTGCTGCTCGGGCTGTGGGTTGTATTGCGCGGCCAATGGCAGTTTTGGTGAGCGCAGGTGCAGTTGACCAAAAACGCAATATGCCAAACTCAGGGTTTGCTTGTTATCTTTGACCAATCAAGCCCGCGACTGGCTGCATAAGCCGCGAAAGCTTTCTCATGCTGCAACAGCACAGCACGTACAACACTCGAATCGTCTGCCCTGCCAAGCCCCAGAACCGAATCCGGGATTATACCGATTTTTTTGTGCGCGTAGATCAGGGCAAAAATCGCCTGCGCAACAGCAACATACGGCAGGTCTTTGTACGCCCCCTCGAGTGCGTCTTCGACCGCATCGGCCAAAAATTCGAGTTGATCAACCAAATGCGGGAACTGCGGCGCCGAGATTTGAGTGAACTCGAGCTTCCAGCTCGGCAACAACCTCAACACTTTCTCTGCAATTGCCGGTGTAATTGCGCCTGCACCGTTGTTGACAAACTTGACAATCTCCGCCATGCGCAAACCCTACACATGAATACGCCAAACAAAAAGCCAAAAATTTCGTCCGCCACACCAAAAAACCGTAACCGACACCCCGGCTACTGCCAGACATAAACCGTGTTCGTGGGGTTCATTCCCGGATCGGTGCCACACGATACAACCCTGACCCGTGCCATGGAATCCGCGGCGCAAACTCGCCTTTGAACACACCGAGATCGGCTTGGCGCCATAAATCCTGAATGCGGCATGCGCCACTAAACCCAAGCTCAGCCAATTGCACCTGCACCTGGGGCGGTTCAGTATCGCCTAACTCGGCGGGTCGGTTGCGCGTGTTGAACAACCCGAGATATTTGTCGGGCGACCCCGGCGCATCCGCCACCCACGCAACCAGACCGTCCCGATTAAAAAGCTGCTTGTTATTTGTGCTGTTCTGGTTGACGGCGAGCACAGCACGATTCGTCAGCAAAGAAAGCGTCCAGTCGTCCATCTTGGTCATGTCACCCCCGAAAATCAGCGGTGAACGCGCAATACACCACAAACTCATCAGTGTAACCTGTTCATCTTTTGTGAATCGCGTGCGTTGGCTAAACCTGATTACGCCCAGCGGTAACATGTCCGCATCCGGATAATGCCCGGGCCCGCAGTAAGGTGCCCACTTCGCCAGCCGTCCGAATTGTTCGAGTAACGCAGGCCACCTATCCCAAAAATCGTCGCTGATCCGCCACATGTTCGCATGCCGGACCACATGCGGCCCAGCGTCAAGCGGTGTTTCGCCCGGTGACAGACTCAGGACTATCGCACGCCCGGTCCGGTCTATCGCTTTTCGGATGGCCTCCAGCTCGGTCTTGTGCTGGTGATACGGGCGGCTTATGTCATCCACCTTCACAAAATCCACATCCCAGGACGCAATCAGCTCGAACACAGAATCGTAGTATTCTTGTGCGCCAGGTTTGGTCATGTCCACACCGTACATATCAGGGTTCCACGGACAGATGCTGTTTGTATTTGCAATGTCCGCTGCATGTGCTGCTGTACCCTTGACGGGCGTGTTTGCACGGACCGCCTGACGCGGTATGCCGCGCAACAGGTGTATGCCGAACTTCAGGCCTTTGCCATGGACGTAATCCGCAAGTGCCTTGAATCCAACGCCGCCGGCCGAGGACGGGAACCGGTTCGTGGCTGGCCAGAGCCGACCCCATTGGTCCATGCACAATGTTGCATTTGGCCTGTAACCGAAACCTTTTGCTTCGGGTTCATACCATTGGATGTCCACCACAATGTATTGCCAGCCGTACTGTGCCAGGTTGCGCGCCATGTAATCGGCCTGTGCTTTTGTCTGCGCTTCGGTCACGGTCGTGCCGAAACAGTCCCAACTGTTCCAGCCCATCGGCGGTGTGGGTGCCCACGCATGGAATGGCAAGGCTGGTTTCTGCACGTCCGAATTCACAGATTCAACCGCAAATGCGAGCGGGCTAAAACCTGCCAAAACCGTAACAATAACAACTGCAGTGGCCTCCGCCGCCAACAACCACCGTCGCCGTATCAAACGAAGGTTTTTGACTGTCATGGCTGGCACCGAGTCTGCAATACCACATCGAAAAAGCAATGTTTGCTTTATATCTGAGGCAGTTTTTTGTTTGTGTTCGGGACCCGAACAATGGCAAAATAACCGCGCAATTTGGTTTGCCCAAACACAAAAGCTGATCGCCAATCAGTTGCCTGGCGTTGACCGAATAGCAATTGCGGTCGGTCGGTGTTGCGGTAAGTCCGAAACCGCAAAAACCAATACGCCGGTGAAAAGTGGCGACTACGGGCGATGACAGGCGAGGGTGGCTGTGGGCAAACACAGGAAAAAACATGACTGATTTACAATGGCACGAATTACTGGCAGTGCTGCACGGCGAACATGTTAACCCGCTGCCAGTGGGGTTTATTATAGACTCGCCCTGGCTGCCGAACTGGTCCGGGGTCGAGATCATCCGCTATTTCACGAGCGAAACTGTCTGGCTCGAAGCCAATCGCAAAGCAATTGAAACTTTCCCGGACGCATGGCTCATGCCCGGGTTCTGGGTCGAATTCGGCATGTGCACTGAACCGTCTGCATTCGGTGCGCGATGTATCTTCCCGCAAAACGAGTTTCCCTTCCCGCAAAAAAATATCCATGACATCGCGCAGCTCGACCAGCTTGAATGGCCTGACCCTGCCACTGACGGCCTGTTACCATTCGTGCTGGACCGGCTCAAATGGGCACAGCCACACATCGAAGCGCTCGGACACAAGATCAGATTTTCCGTCTCACGCGGCCCGCTGAACATTGCGTCATTTTTGATGGGCATGACAGAATTTTTGACTGCGCTCAAAACCGACCCCGAAGCAGTCCATAGACTGTTGACCGGCATCACCCAATTCTTGAAACGCTGGCACGAACTGCAACGCCAAACCTTCCCGAGCATTGACGGCATGCTTGTGCTGGACGATGTGGTCGGGTTCATGAGCGAGGCCGACTTTATAGAATTTGCCAAGCCGTACCTGAAACAACTGTTTGCGGCGAACGTGTCGGTCAAGTTTTTCCATAACGACGCACAATCCGCCCAATCAATCAGACATTATGCAGATATCGGCATCAACCTGTTTAATCCAGGCGCACAAACATCGCTAAACGATCTGCGTAAGCTTGCCGGCGAAAGTCTGACGTTGATGGGCAACATCCCACCACGCGATGTCCTCGCCCAGGCCACACCACAACTGGTTAAAGAAGCAGTCAACACATTGCTGCGCCAAACCACAAATCATACCAGACTTATTGTCTCATGCGGCGGTGGAATGCCACCCGGCACAAGCACGGACAATATCCGCGCTTTCATTGACGCAGTTAAAACTTTCCGGGCCTGACCCGGATAATTTCAGGAAAACCTGCCGTCCCGGCGCCACGAAACCGTCACAGCGCATCCCGCATTGCGATACAGACTCGCTATGTCACCTGCCTGCGCGGCAGCCGTCGCGTCAGGCAGGCTGATTTCCAGGGCCGCAGGTTGCCCCACGCCGCTCAGCGTTGCCGGGTTTGTCACACCCAGTGAGACGCCTCACATCTGTATCGCCGGTTTCAAAACCTGCTGTATCGCCGAGATCCAAATCGGCGGCGCGTTGGGATTTTCCCAGCACAGCGCTTCGGCAAGTGCCTACCAGGTCTGTCCTGCACCAACGGGGGTGCGACACAGCAGACTCGAAAGTCTGGCGCTGCATGAAACGCGTGAAATATCCGGGCAAGAGGTTGTTGGAACACGTCTTTTTCAGGCAAAAACCACTCGAAAACCCATGCTGATCTTGAGCCGCATTTTTCCCCGTACACCCCTTTTCAACAAACCTTGTCAACGATCTCGTGCATCCACGCATCAGCAAATTCCGTGAGGACACTGTGCCTTAAGTGTTGGTATATCCACTTCATGCGCCTTTGGGCTGCAGCATCCCCGGCGGTTTCGGTTGCTCTGGCCCGTGCCACCAATCTGTTGGGTTGGGCAAGAACCTCCCCGGCGCACTCAAAAATGCCCAGAGACGTGCCCCCAAGGTCTCAAGTCCGCGCCCGGCGCGCGCCAACAACAACCTCAACCTGTGCGTGGCTGGTCCCCCAGCAAATCCAAACCGATCACGACCGCGGCCAGAACCGCAACCAAAATCTGTACGGCGATTCGATCAGAATATCGCGCAACAAAGTTTCAAGACCGGCAGCCTCGGGTTCATCGAGCCGTTGCGTGCACAACAGCGCGGCAACAAAGCATAACCCAGTCGCCGCGTAATAGATTGTGTACCTGTTCCAGGTCAAGCCGAGCCAGTCGAACTGGCGCGGCCCGATCGCGTCAATCAACAGCCCCCAACCAATCGGTGCCAGGCCAAGTGCAAGGTTGCCTATCACAGAATAAACAGCAAAGAAATGATTGCGGCCCATCGGCGGGATGATAGCCATCGCAAGGCGCGTATTTGCCATGTTAACAAGTGCGGCAAGCAGACCCATCAAAAACTGCAAAACCAATACAACCATCAAGCCGGTTGCATACACACCGCCAGCCAGGGTTAACCAACCAACTGCAACCGTGACCCAGGCAGCGCAGGCGAATCCAAGCACGGGTTTACTACCATGCCGGTCGAGACGCGACCCGAGAAACCATTGACTGCTCAGCCCGCCTAAAAATGCAACTGCACTGACCAACATGATCTTATCCTCGGCCATGCCAGTCTGGCTTTTCAGGAATGCAACCGTAAATGGCGTAATGCCACCATACGCAACCGACCAGGCGACAAGCTCGATCAATTGTCGCTTGAACGGCTTGTATCGCACCATGTCAAGCCACGGTACACGGCCTTTCCCGACTGTGAATCTGTCCGGGGGCGGCACATCCGGCATGCGATTCAGGAACGTCAGGCTGATTGCACCCGCCACGGCGCTGAACAGGAACAACACACTGAACTGCCACGGGCGTGGGTTGCCATACAAGCAACCCGCAGCAACCATGAACGCACCGAAGCTGGCCAGGTTCGTTACGGCAGCGTCACGCGCAAGGTACCTGCCGCGCAGTTGCGCTGGCACAAGCATGGTTATCCAAGGCAGCCACGCACAACTGGATATGCCCCTGAGCAGGTTGAACCCGAACAACAGCGCCAACACAAGCACAAGCCGCGTTTGCGCATCCAAAAACACGTCTGTCAACGGCACCAGCGCAAGCCCGAATATGCACACCACACGCCCGCTCCAACCGCTCAACACAAATCGTCTGTAGCCGAGCAGGTTGATATAATTCGCCGCCGGTATCTGGAATATCACAAGTAACGGCATCATCGCCGTGATTATGCCCAACACGGTTGCGCTTGCGCCGAGTGTCTGGGCATACAGCACCATCGGACTGCCGAGCACGATCTGAAACGATAACGCATTGAATACGGCAAACAGAAATGCATTCGACAGCCCCGGCGGAAACGATTCTTTCCCGGTATTGTCCATAGCCGTACAAGTTTTCAATTGGCGACTCGCGCCAAAGCAATAATCAAGGCACCGGGCTTGATTTGTCGAGGGTTTTGCTGGAACAACAAATCACAACTGAGCACAATTGCAAACATACATCAAAATCGCGCCCGAGCGTCTGTCTGCCGTGCGTCCACACCCGATGCAAAAAGGCGTAATCTGCTGCTCGAGCCTCCCAGGGTCCAAGCGCACCGCTGCAACTTTTGCAAGTCAATCTGTTGTACTTTGGATCATGCTCACGGTTTAGTAGGTGGCCTTGCGGATTGCGGATTGGAGTCTTGTCAAGCCCGTTTCCAGATCAGCCGGCAGATGCACACGCAAAACACGTCTGCCACGCTCGGCCAACACTTCAAAATCACCGCGTGCTTGCGCAGTCTTGAGAACACTAAAACTGTATTTCCGTCCCGGCACCGGCAGGTCAAAAGCATCGTCACAAGTGAGCAGTAGAAACACACCTGTGTTTGGGCCGCCTTTGTGCGCCTGGCCGGTGGAATGGAGGTAGCGCGGCCCAAAACCCGCTGATGTCGCCACATGTTTGGCCTGCAACACCATCTGCCGGATTTCCTGCAGTGCGTGTTCGGTCCGGTCCGTCATCTGGATAAATGCAAGCACAGCCAGGTAATCGCCGGGGTTAAGCTGCGCAAAGTGCGCCTGCAAATACTCTGTAATTGTTGTCGGGTTACCCGCTGCCGCCCTGAGTCGGGTCGCATAATCAGGGGCGGCAAACAATTTCAAGCCCGCTTCATGGAACATAGGCGTTTCAGCCGGCAACTGTCCCGTTTGCTCAAATTCAGTGGTGAACCTGCGCGCAGCGGCTTTGCTGGCTTCGACATCAGGCTGATTAAACGGGTTTATGCCGATGATTGCCCCTGCAACTGCAGTTGCAAATTCCCAACGGAAAAACTCCGCCCCAAGCTCATAAATGTCAGGGATGCGGATTCGCACGATCGGGTAGCCGGCCTGCTCGAGCCTGGCAATGCCCGCGTCTTGTGCGGCATCAGGCGCAGCATCAAGCCGCAGGTAAACAAACAACCTGTCTGTGCCGTAACAATCCGGCTGCTGTAATTCTTCACCGTCAATCGGAATAATCGCTTTGCCGTTCTTGCCGGTGGATTCAGCGAGCAACTGTTCGAGCCACGCACCGAACCCGCGTATGCGCGGTGAAGCAACAACGGTGAGCTTGTTACAACCGAGATTGTGTCCCACGCCGAGAATCACCCCCAGTACCGCGCCCGGATTCAGTTCAGGGGCGACTCCGTTGCCACACGCATGTACCATTCGACCGGCGCGTCGGAGAAACTCGGGCACATCAATCCCAGTCAATGCTGCGGGTGCCATGCCGAAATCTGATAATGCAGAGAACCGGCCGCCGATATTTCGCATGCCGTGGTACACGCTACGGAAGCCCTCGGCGCGTGCAGCTTTCTCAAGCGGTGAGCCGGGGTCTGTAATTGCAACAAAATGTTCTGGCGCACGGTCTTGCCCGACCAACCGGCACATGCACTCGAAGAAGTAGCGCTTCAAACTGTCCACTTCAACTGTTGTGCCTGACTTGCTCGAGACGACGAAAAGCGTCCGTGTTGGCTCGACGCGTTCTTCAAATGTCCTGACCTGTGCCGGGTCGGTCGAGTCAAGCACAAGCAGTTTCGGGTAACCTGGCACCTGCCCGAATGTCCGGCTTAGCACCTCAGCACACAGACTCGAGCCGCCCATGCCAAGCAACAGCACGTGGGTCAAGCCGACGTTGCGCGCTTCAGCAGCCATTTGGCCAAACCGTTTTGCATCAGCCAACTGCCGGTCAACAATATCGAGCCAGCCGAGCCAGTTAGATTCACCGGTGCCGGTCCACAGGGTTGCATCACCAGCCCAAAGCCTGCCCAGTTTGTCGTTCTTGCGCCAATCTGCAAGCGCATCGGTAACGGTGCGGGCAAACTCAGTGGGTAATTGTGCGTCGAAATTATCCACGTGTAGTTTTGTTAAGTGTGATGTTTGCATTTTGAGGCGCGCTTCAATGCGCAGACTGCTGTTTATCGTTGCGTGAACACAGGCTGTTGAAAACGCTTTCGAGAATTGTTTCCTTTGTTTTCCAAATCAGTGCCATTGTCATCGCCATGGGCAACAATACAAACGGGACAAGCAGCCAGAGGATTTTATCTTCGACGGTCAAGAGAATGCTTTGCAGATAGACACGCGGCGCAACGCCTGTTTTGGCCAGCAGAACGTACGCAACCGTCAGTAGAGTGGAGGCGCCGAGCAACACGCGGTTGATGGGTGTGAACTGACGCGCCTCAGCACGCAAAGTTTCGTCCGGCAACATTGTGCTCAGGCGAAGCAACACCTGGTTCAGTTGAATCAGAAACACAAGGCCGGTCAACACCAGCAACTGAACAATGCCGGTGAAAAACGGCTGTGCGGGTATCCTGCTCCACCAATACAGGAAGGGCGACAACCCAAGGTTAATCATGGCCAATAACAGTGCTTGATCCAGTGCGCGGCGCCAGACACGTTCCTGTGGTCGGAATTTGCCAAGCAACAGCACGCCGTATAGCAACAACCCGAGCGACACTACAGGCGGGACGAATCCGAACGGCCTGAACCGCTGTGTTTGCGCTGTCCATACACAGACAACCAGCGCAATCGGCAGACCCCAAAACAACACCGATAAGCCGCGAGCAAGGTCCCTGAGCGAGCGCAGCAATTGCTCATTTGTGGTTTGGTCCGGCATTTAGTCACTTAATAACAGCAGTATGCGAACGTTGTTCGGGTGCAAACCGGCTGCGGCAAAACCCGGTCGGGGTTGCATGTAACGCGTACGTTAGGGGATGTTGAGATACGTGTATTCCTTCAGCCCGCGTTCGTAATCGTCCAGCAGCCGCATCGCCTCAGACGGCTTCATGCGGTCTGATTTAATTGCCTGGTCAACTTGTGCTTTCATCTGTCGTTTAAGTTCATTTTCATCGTACTGGACCGAAGCGAGAGCCTGGACGATTGTTGTACCTTCGATGATTTCCTCGACGTAGTATCCGGCGGGTTCGTCCGGGTCGAGAAACACATGCAGTTCGTTCACGCGCCCGAACAAATTGTGCAGGTCGCCCATGATGTCCTGATACGCCCCCATCAAGAAAAAGCCGATGTAATATGGTTCGATCTTGCCATTGCCATTTGCGGCGAACTTGTGCAGTGGCAGTGTCTCACGTACATCATGCAGGTCAATGAACCTGTTAACCTGGCCGTCTGAATCGCAGGTTATATCGGCGAGCGTACCCTGGCGTGTAGGCCGTTCGTTAAGCCGGCTGATTGGCATGATGGGGAACAGTTGGCCGAGCGCCCAGTGGTCAAGCAGAGACTGGAACACGGAAAAATTGCACAGATACTGATCCGCCAGCTCGCCTTCGAGCTGCCGAATTTCCTCAGGTACGTATGCCTGGGTACGAAAGCTCTTGGCCACATCCCAACTGATTTCCCAGTACAGCGTCTCGATCTTGGCCTTGTCTGGCAGGTCGAGCAACCCAAGTGTGAACATGTGTTGGGCGTCTTCTTTGCGTTCAAGTGCGTCGTGGTAGGCTTCAAGCTTGTTAAGTTTGGACAGATTCCGCTTAATTTCGAGTAGTTCTTTGACAAGCGGATGCTCGTTGTCGCCGTAATGGAACTGGTCCGAAAACCGTGTCTTTTCGATCGAGCCGAACACCTCGACAATTAACACGCTGTGATGCGCCACTATCGCACGCCCGCTTTCACTGATGATGTCCGGATGCGGCACGCCCTCGGTATTGCACACATCGGCAATGTAATACACGACGTCGTTTGCGTACTCCTGGAGGGTGTAGTTGGTCGAGCTTTCGAATGCGGAGCGGCTTCCGTCGTAATCAACCCCAAGGCCGCCCCCAACATCCAGATACTGGATCTTGAACCCCATCTTGAACAGTTTGGCGTACAGACGCGCAGCCTCCTGCACGGCCTTTTTTATTGTGAGAATGTCGGGTACCTGTGAACCGATGTGGAAATGCAACAGCTTGAAACAATGCGCCAGGTTTTCCGCTTTCAAGGTTTCAGCCGCCAAAAGCAGCTCGGCTGTGCTGAGGCCGAATTTGGCATTTTCACCTGCGCTATCAGCCCATTTGCCGCCGCCCTTGGTAGATAACCGGGCGCGGAACCCGATAATCGGCTCGACGTTGATCTGGCGTGATGTGGCGATGATCTGGCGCAATTCTTCGAGTTTCTCGACGACCAGGATGACTTTTTTGCCAAGTTTTACCCCTAACAACGCAATTCTGATGTAGTCGGCGTCCTTGTAACCGTTACAGACAATGAGGCTGCCAACCTCGTCTTGTAACGCAAGGCCGGCGAATAACTCAGGTTTGCTCCCAACTTCAAGGCCAAGCCCGTACGGTTTACCTGCGTCAAGAATCTCTTCAACAACTTCACGCAGTTGATTGACCTTGACTGGGAACACACCGCGGTAGTTGCCCGTGTAGTCGTACTCGGCAATTGCATTGCGAAAGGCGAGGTTAATCGCCTCGACCCGGTGCCGCAGGATGTCCTGGAACCGTATCAGCAACGGAAACCGTAGCCCGCGTCCTCGGGCTTCCTCGATGATATCCGTCAAATCAACCGCCACACCCGCTTCCTGAAGCGGTCTGGCAACAACATGCCCGGCCTCGTTTATGTCAAAATAACCTGCCCCCCAACGGTGGATGTTGTACAGGTTCCGAGCTGCTTCAATATCCCACGGCTCAGTAGCTTCGTTCGCGTTGTTCATCTTGCAAGTGCAAAACCGTGTGCACTATAGAAAGCTGTGCGCAGAAATCAACTGGGTGCATGAAAAAATTTTTCACAGCACAAAGCACCGGCCCGGCGCAAAATTGCATCCGTACCACTCGAAACTTGAACGCACTTTCATTTCCCTGCAACATTACATTGCGATGTTTATACCGAATCGAGCGCGGGCGCAAGTGGTGCAATTGGTATTTTTGCTCGTCTGTGGCAGCGTTGCCCAGGCACAATTGCGTATAAGCGAGTTCATGGCAAGCAACACACGCACGCTGCTCGATGAAGATGGCGAGACGTCCGACTGGATCGAGCTGCACAATTTCTCGAGCACAAACGTTAATCTGCGCGGTTGGTATCTGACAGACAGCGCAGGTAACCTGCGCAAGTGGTCGTTCCCTGAAACGAATCTGGCACCGGACAGGTACATCGTCGTGTTCGCTTCCGGCAAAGACAGGCGTACACCGGGCAAACCGCTTCACACAAATTTCAAACTTGCTGCCGAAGGCGAATACCTTGCTTTGGTGAAACCGGATGGTGCAACTGTAGTGAGCGAATTTGCACCGAATTTTCCGCCGCAGTTGGCTGATGTAGCTTACGGGTACAGCGTCGAGAGCGTGACAAGTTTATTGATCACAACCGACGCGACAGCGCGTGTGCACGTGCCGCTAAGCCCTGCGCTGGGTCTGACGTGGACCGAGCCGGCATTTGACGATTCGACCTGGACACCGGCCACAAACGGAATCGGCTTCGAGACGGGCTCGAGCGAGTTGGGTAGTGTTGTGCCCAACCATGTGTTGGACGACAACCCGGCCGGTTACTGGCGTCTGAATGAAACCGGAGGCGGCATAGCTACAAACTCAGGCTGGATTAACGGCACGGGCAATGGCCAGTTCGTTGGCGGGGTAACAATTGGTGTGGCAGGACCGCGCCCGTCGGCATTTGCAGGGTTCGAGTCCAACAATTGCGCAGTTCGCCTAAACGGCAGCGGTGCAAGAGTCGAAGTACCGTTTACACCGGAGCTGAACCCAAGTGCAGCCTTCACAGTTGAAGCGTGGGTTAAACCGTCGCGGTACGCGAGCACAAGCACGGCCTGTCCGGTCTCGTCTATCTACATGCCAAGTGGCAGTGCGAGTCGGTCCGGATTCGCTCTTTACCAAACAACAGCCAACCAATGGCAGTTTGTTCTTGGCAACAGCTCGGGTTACGTTGCACGCCCGCAAGGTGGCACGGTCGTAACAAACAACTGGCAATACCTAGTTGGAGTGTACGACGGCTCGACAGCGAAGCTTTATGTGAACGGTACACTGGTTGCATCAGCGTCCTTGTCAGGCCCGTTCGAGCCAAATACAAGCGAGAAATTCATTATCGGCGCGCGCAACAACATCAATCCATACTATTTTGCCGGCGATGTTGACGAGGTGTCAGTGATCGCGCGTGCGTTGTCCGGTACCGAGATTGCGCGTCGGTACCAGATCGCAACAACGGGACAAACACCAACCAACCTGTTTAATTACACCGGCCTGATCAAAACCGACATCCGCACCAACATGCTCGGCGTGAACAGTTCAGTGTATTTGCGGCTGCCGTTTATGCTGACAAATGCAGACCCAATTGAGCAGTTGACCTTGCGCGTGCGATATGACGACGGTTTCGCGGCGTTTCTAAACGGTGTACCTGTAGCAGGCGATAACGCGCCTGAATCGCTTGCATGGAATTCGGGCGCGCAGAACCGCCGAGCAACGGCACTTGCATTGTGCTGGCGCAGTTTTGATTTGGCAGATGCAATCGGCTATTTGCACCAGGGCACAAACGTTTTGGCGGTGCACGGCCTGAACTTCGGCGCAACCAACCAAGACCTGCTGGTACAGGTTGAACTCGAAGCGTCAAGTTACAGGTATGCGAGCGTGCCAAGTTACCTCACCAAACCCACACCCGGTGCGGAAAACGTTGTTGGTATCCGCGATCTCGGCCCGATCATTTCCCCGGCCGGATTTAACCCGCCGGTCCCAACCACAAACGATAGTATTGTTGTGACCTGCCGGGTTACACAGGCATTTGCGCCGGTTTCGACTGTCACACTCAACTGGCGTGTCATGTATGGCCAGGTCCAGCAAACGCAAATGTTCGACGACGGCTTGCATAGCGACGGCGCTGCCGGTGACAGTGTGTTTGGTGGTGTTATTCCGAACCAGGTTGGCGGGCTGCAAACTTACACAGCAGGCCAAATGGTCCGGTGGTTTATAACTGCTTCAGACTCGCTTTCGCGCACATCGCGCTGGCCGTTGTTTGCCAACCCGCTCGATTCGGCACAATACGACGGCACGGTAGTCCAACCTGACTATGTTACAAGCGCACTGCCGGTGTTTCACTTGTTTGTGAACCCGGCAGATTATTCGGCAGCAGATTCTGAATCCGGCGCGCGTGCATCGCTGTATTACGACGGCGAGTTTTACGACAACATTTACATCGAGATTCGGGGGAACACATCTGCGTGGCTGGCGAAAAAATCGTATCGGCTCGAGTTCAACCGCGACCATCCGTTTCGATACGACAGTTCCGGCAGACGCGTGCGGAAAACATCGTTGCTGGCTGAGTACGTTGACCCATCGTACCTGCGGCAGTACCTGAGCTTTTGGTTGCTGAATCTTGCGGGTGTACCGGCACCTTTTCATTATCCGGTCCGCGTCCAACGCAACGGCGAGTTTTATCAGTTGGCTTTCCACAGTGAAGTACTCGGGGAAGAACAACTCGAACGGCTCGGGTACAACCCAGCCGGCGCACTTTACAAAGCTGCAGGCACAATCACACCGGATCATTACAGCACGGGCGGGTTCCAGAAACTGTTGCCAAAAACAAACGGTGTGGTTGTGCCCGGCACAGCCGACTTCGACGCCTTGGCGAATGCGATCAGCGAGACGCTCGCTCTGAACCAGCGCAGGATCAACGTATTCGACCTGCTCGATCTGCCCGAGATCATCAACTACCTAGCCGTGGCACGGTTTGTTCAGGAAGCCGACGACGTTTGGGCAAACATGACTTTGTATCGCGACACATGGGGCAGCGGTGAATGGAGCGTCATACCGTTCGACATGAACCTGTCGTGGGGCCAGCTTTACTATGGTAACTACCCGAACGTGTACAACCAGCTCATTGCAACCAACGACTTTTACAAAAGTCATCCGCTGTACGGCGGCTCGCAAATCCAAGAAGCCGGCGCCAGTGCATGGAACAGAATCTACGACGTGATCATTGCCGTGCCTGAGACACGTCAGATGTTGCTGCGCCGAATGCGCACTTTAATGGGCAGGTTCATTCAACCGCCAGGGACCTCGTTTGCCGAAGGCATCGTTGAACAACACATCTGTGTTTTGACAAACCTGATCTGGGCGGAGGCGTTCCTTGACCGGCAGAAATGGGGTTGGCCACCTAACAGTGGCCCGTACGGCTTGGGACCGAACCAATGGCTGACCAACGGCGTAAACGACCTCATTGACAAATTCCTCAAACCACGCCGACAACATTTCTTCAGCACACATTGCGTGACAAACACAGCCAAACCAGTGGGCCTGAGCTGGGCAAGCAACGCAGGCATACCAACTTCGCAGCCGACAAACGCAGCAGTGTACATCATCGGCCTCGACTATAATCCCGTCTCGGGCAATCAAGACGAAGAATACGTCTGCCTGACGAATCCAAACCCGTACGCAGTTGACATCTCAGGCTGGCGACTCGACGGCGACGTGCAATTTACGTTCCGGCCCGGGACAGTTATGCCATCCAACAGCGTGTTATACGTTTCGCCGAACGTGAAAGCGTTCCGCACACGAACACTCAGTCCGCGCGGTGGCCAGGGTTTGTTTGTCCAGGGCAATTATACCGGCCGATTGAGTGCGTGGGGCGGGACCGTCACGCTCGAAGATGATTCAGGCCGCACAGTATCAACCAACAGTTACACGGGTAACCCGTCACTGGCACAGCAGTATTTGCGGATAACCGAGCTGATGTACAATCCTGACCCTGCGCCGTCAATAAATCCCGACCCGCAACAGTTCGAGTACATCGAGCTGAAGAACATTTCGGACACCGTCTGGCTCGATCTGACAGGTGTGCGCTTCGTCAAAGGCATCAGCTTCGATTTCACCGGCAGCGCAGTGACAAATCTTGCGCCGGGCGCAACTGTGCTTGTGGTGCGGAACACGGCAGCATTTACAGCACGCTACGGATCGGGTCTGCCAATTGCCGGCCAGTACATAGGCGCACTCGATAATGCAGGTGAAGAACTGCAGCTCGAAGATGCAGTCGGCGAAACGATTCTCGAATTCGCCTACAACAACGCGTGGTACCCGATAACCGATGGGCTTGGTTTTTCCCTTGTCATTGTTGACGAGCACGCGCCCTGGTTTAGTTGGGGGCTTAAATCGAGCTGGCGCCCGAGCGGACGTTGGAACGGCTCGCCTGGACAGGCAGATCCGAGACCGCCAGATTTTCCACAGGTGCGTGTCAATGAGGCGATGTCCCATAACACGGCCGGGTCAGACTGGATCGAGCTATACAATCCCGGGCCGACCAATGTTGACTTGGGCGGTTGGTTTTTGACAGACGACTTTTACAATCCGAAACGGTACCGTATTCCGCCAGGCACGGTGATCGGACCGGCCAGCTACATCGTGTTTTACGGCAACACAAGCTTCGGTACCGGCACGACCGGATTTGGGTTGTCGAAGTACGGCGAAGCCGTTTGGCTATTCAGCGGCGATGCAACAACGAATCTGACCGGGTACTGTCACGGGTTCGATTTTGGTCCTGCACCGGCCAACGTCAGTTTCGGCAGATACATCAACAGCCAGAACGACGAACACTTCGTGCTCGTGAACAATCCAACACCCGGCACAAACAACGCCGCGCCGCGTGTCGGGCCGATCGTGATTTCTGAAATTATGTACAACCCGCCATCGCAGGATGACACAAACGACTGGCTTAATGAATTTATCGAGCTGCATAACATCACAGCCGCAAACGTGCTGTTGTTCTGCGTTTACACAAACGAACCCGGCTACGGCCTCGCTGCACTGACAAATACATGGCGGTTACGCAATGCGGTTGATTTTGATTTCCCGACAAATGTTGTCATGCCCCCTGGCAGCCGACTGCTTGTTGTCCCATTCGATCCAGTATCGGATCATGCGCAACTCGACTCGTTCCGCAGCCGGTATGGCGTGCCAACAAACGTACCGATCTTTGGCCCTTGGACAGGCAAGCTTAACAATGCAGGTGAAACAGTTGAGTTAAAGTATCCGGACAAACCCGAATTTGTCGGAACAAACTTGATTGTGCCATATGTTTTGGCCGAACAAATCAGTTACCAACCCGGGTTGCCCTGGCCGACAAATGCAAATGGGCTGGGCGCGTCTTTGCAACGGCTGATCTCGTATGCGTATGGGAACGACCCAACAAACTGGTCGGCTGCAACGCCCACACCGGGCTGGATCAATGCGGCTACACCGCCGCCGGTCATAACCGCAATTTCACGCTCGGGCACAATCCTCACCGTAACTGCCAATGTGCAGCCGGGCATAACGTACCGACTCGAATTCAAAAATGCACTTGACGATTCTGCATGGATACCGATCATGTCGGCTGTCACGGCTTCAGCACCCGAGGTTGTGTTGAGCGACACCAACGCAACCTGCGCAACCCGGTTTTACCGTATCTGCGCATGGTAGCTGATGGTGTCTTTATGTCCGGGAAAACCTGGCCGTGCACCGTGCGAAAAAAGCGGGCACAACACACGCAACCGCGCATGCGTTTTGCGTTTTGAGCCGGGTCAAATATGGCGGGAGTGACGGGGCTCGAACCCGCAGCCTCTGCCGTGACAGGGCAGCGCTCTAACCAATTGAGCTACACCCCCGCTTCCGCCCGATCGGCCGGTGTGACACACCAGGCCAACCGGGTTAAATTGGGTGCCCGTGCCTGGGCGGCAGACGCCAAGGAGGTGGGGGTGGGGGACCCCGCTGAAGAAACGTACTGCCACCCAGACACACGACATTTTATCCCGCAAGCCAACCTTGTCAATACGGTTGTTTGTGCCGGCCAGAACAGCTTTTTTGCCGCCAGAGTTGGCAAGTCAACCGCATCGGAAAATAGCTTCAGCCTCTTGCGCACGGGTCACGATCATGCGTAGCCCAACAGCCACAAAATACACAACAAAACACGCTGGGCTGGGTAAACCGGTCCGCTGTGACAGGTGCATTTGTACTATTGAATCAACGGGTTAACAAGGTGTCGGGGTCGCACCGACCGTGAAGTTTTGTCTGTGATACAATACTTGGGAGTGATATTTTTCGCCCTGACTCAATGGCACCGGCGTGCCGAAAAAATTGGCTTTCTTGTTTCGTAAGCCAGTGGCACATGACCGGGCGTTGGAGCCTGTTGAAAACCGTACTATATGCGACTAAGCAAGTTGAAGACGGTGCTGTTCCGTACATGGTACAATGCAGCGCGGAAAAGCCTACGCAAACGGATTTTTCGCAAGTACGGCTCAGACACAACGCCAGACGTGCAGGAGGTTTTAGCCTTTCTCAACGCAAATCCCTCCATTCAACTGCCTCTTGGAATGCAGCCGCCATATGAATGGGCGCATCGCTACATGGCCGAGGAAGTACATGTCGAGCGCGATGCTACCTGCGGCATGTTGTTTGCAGAAGTGGACAAGCGACGGGTCTTTTTCCCACGCGGGTCAACGGTCGCAGACGTTCAACAGGCTGTCCGGATCGCTAGGATGGAGCAAGACCCACGCTCGCCGCATTGCTATCTATGTGGCGAGCACAAGATTGATACAGGTGATGTTGGAGTTTTTGTGGGCGCCTCCGACGGCATGGTTTGTGCAAGTGTGATTGACAAACTCTCAAGGGCGTTCCTGTTTGAACCAGACCCAAAATGGGCCGAACCACTGCGGATGACTTTCCAGCCGTGGATTGATAAGGTTGAAATTGTTCAACTGGCGCTCGGCGCAAAAGATTCAGTAGGGGTTACGCGGCTCGATACTTTCTTTCTGGGTAAGTCGCTTCCTAACTACATCCAAATGGACGTTGACGGCGCTGAGTGGGACGTACTGCAAGGCGCACGAGCGATTCTGGCGAAGGCGGCAAAGCTACGTCTGTCTGTCTGCACATATCACAGACGGCTTGATTATCAACGGTTTGCGAAATTTTTGGGGGAATTAGGTTTCGCAATCAGCCATTCACCCGGCTATTACCTCATTGGCGTGCGCATGCCGTATTTGCGGCGTGGCGTGTTGTATGCGTCACGAGTTGGATAATTGGATTATGCATCGAAAAATGCGTCATACTGAAAGCCGTGTGGTATGGGGCTAGGCATTGCCAGTCCGTTTGTGCCACAGGAAGTTGCAGACCTGTTGGACGCAGCGTCGCGCAACAGGCTTGACCAAGTTGCCGGTGTCTGGGCCACGCCTGTCACGCCGCTTGTGCGTGAGTTGTACCGGCGCGGGCACACACTGGCGATTTTTTGTCTGGACCCGACTGTCAAAGAACCCCGGCGGCTGACTGGAGAGCGGCTCAGGATTTATGTTTTGCCCGAGCGGCCATTGAAACGGTGTGTACTGGATGTTTACAGGCGCGAGCGCCGGCTGTTACGCGATGCGATTCTGGCGGAGAAACCCGAAGTGCTCAGTGCACAGTGGACGCGTGAACATGCATTAGGTGCGTTGGACACCGGTTTACCCACGGCGGTCACATGCCATGATACACCACTACGTTACACTTGGACCAGCAAAGGGCTGTTTATGTGGTACCACCTGCCGTTGGCGTGGTGTGTGATTCGCAAAGCGCATCAATTGATTTGCGTTTCTCCGTACACTGCCCAGCACATAAAAAGGTTTTTCAGACCACGCAGTCCGGTTGATGTCGTGCCGAACGGATTGCCTGCCGAGGTGTTCGAGCACGGCAAGCGGCGGCTTGCTCGGGGACGCACTGAATCGAAGAAATCTTTTACCTTTTGCAGTGTGGGCCGCTGGGGACGAATAAAGAACATAGCAACGTTGTTACAGGCTTTTGCGCGTCTGCGATGCAAATGCCCCCAAACGCGCCTTGTGCTGTTTGGTCCCGGGCTCGGGCCGGGCCAAGACGCCGCGCAATGGGCGCACACGCGCGGACTCGATCAATCCGTCGAGTTCTGCGGCAGCGCATCGCGATACACAATCCTCAAGTTCCTTGAAACTGAAGCCGACATAATGGTGCACCCATCACTGGTTGAGACGCATGGCATGACAATTATCGAAGCGATGGCATGTGGCGTACCCGTAATCGGCGGGCGGAACGCCGGTGCTGTACCGTGGACACTCGAAGACGGCAGGTGCGGCTACCTGTGCGACATTCGTGATGCAGATGCGTTGGCCCAAACGATGCTCCACGCAATGAGTCGGCCTGAGGCAAACCTCGATCTTGCACGACGTGCATTTGAATCGGTCCGGACTCGGTTCCCGATCGAGTCGGTGGCGGATGCGTACGAGCGGATACTCGGCCACCTGCGCCAGCGCCAGTGCGCGAAGCGCTAACCAGTGGATGTAACAAATGAGCAGCACCGCAGTTGAGGTAACGCTGATCAGCCCGCATGCGCATTTCCCGTCGCATTATTGGCAAAACACGTTGGCTTTAATGCAGGCATTGGCAGGGCGCGGGTTGTCCGTCCAGGTGATTGTGTTCACCACAGATACACCCATAATCGGGCTTGAACATCGTGACAAGGTTGCACCCGTATTTCGGCAGATGCCGGTTTGGTGGCACAGGTTTGTCAGCGGCAACACACAGCATAGACGCTTCACAAAAATCCTATCGAGTTTCGAGACGGTGGCATGTCTCTTGAAATCGTTCCGGTTGGCGCGGCGCCAGAGCAAACCTGTCTTGCATTGGATTGGCGGTGCGCAGTGGCCATTGTTTCTTGCGGTATTATGCTGTCGTCGGCCGCGCTTCGTTTACAGTTTATTCGGTCGGTTAACCCAAGAACAAACTGCCTCGGCACCCACGAGTTTTGGCCGGAGGATTTTCGACCGGCTCGTTCTGGCCGCAGTTGGCACAGGCCGACTCGATTTTGTGTGTGAGACAGATTTGATCGCAGACAACGCAGCCAGGCTGGCGGGTGCACATGTACACCTCATCCCGTATGCAATCAGGACCGCCAAACCGTTGCCGGAGAAAAGCTGTGCGCGTGCCCAGCTCGGATTCGAGCCCGGCGAGACCATCTTTTTGTTCTTTGGCACCCACAGGCTTGAAAAGGATTACCGGACGGCGCTACGTGGTTGTTTGATGTTACCGAACCGGCCCTTGGCAGTTTTCGTAGGCAAGGTCATCTCCGCAAACGACCCGCACGCGGTTGTTGCTGAATGCGGTTACCCAAAAGCACGGATAGTTGACGAGTTTGTGTCGGACGAGCTTGCTGAACTGTATTTTGCGGCGGCTGATGTGGTTGTGCTACCCTATGAGAAAAATTTCACACGCGGCTCAGGTGTGTTGATCGAGAGCTGCCGGTACCAACGGCCCATGCTTGTCTCAGCCGCGCCATATTTGTCCCGGTTCGTAAGCAGATACAGGTGCGGCGAGACATTCGAGCCAGGTAACGCACAGTCATTCGCCGAGGCTGCGCAGCGGCTTTTGGCTGAGCCGGGTGCGTACCTACCGGGTTTGGCACAGGCACGGCACGACCATTCATGGGAGGTGCTGATCGAACGATACATTGCGGTCTATTCCGGCTCAGCCTCCAATTTGACTGGCTAATTACCCACAGCAAACGAGCGGTTAGACCGGTGCGGATTCTTCTTCGTCTTGGATATATGTGCGGCCGCGGTAAAACCGTGCGCAAAACACAAATGCAATAGCTGTGACAAGCATCACAAGGACAAAAAAGTAGTAGTAACTTGCACCGGCGAGTTTCACCGTGCCTTTTTGGATGAGGACGTTAACCTGTGCAGTGAACACGTTCCCAAGCGCGATCGAGCCAAGATAAGTGCACATCACAAGCGATTTCATCTTCTTCGGTGCTTGGGTGTAAGCAAACTCGAGGTGTGTGACTGAGACCATGATCTCAGCCGCTGTTAGCACGACGTACCCGATGATTTGCCAGATAATGTGCGGTGTTTGGCCGGCGTCAATCCGGGTCTGAATCCATGCTGCAATCAGAAATGCGAACACCATCAAAAACATGCCCATGCCGAACTTGCGCAGGGGTGTGAGCCGCCAAAACTTGTCGATCGCCGGATAAACCACATACGAAAACAGTGGCAGCATTGCCAAAATAAAAATTGGGTTAACGGTCTGGATTTGTGCCGGGAGCCATTCGCGTCCGAACATGTGTCTGTCCATGTGTTGCGCCTGCAAAATCCAGGACGAAAAAACTTGTTGCCACAGCGACCAAAAGATTGTCCCAAACGGCACCAACATTAGCAGATTCGCAAGTGCCTTGAGATTTTCACGGGTCAACACCTCGCGTATGTAATTTCGCAGGCCGGCAGGTGGGATATGAACAAACTTGTTCCTGCCAGCCCAAAAAATGATGGTTGCAATTGCCATGAACACGCCCGGCACACCAAACGCTATGTCCGGCCCGCAGCGCTCCAGCAGTTCCGGAATGATCAGTGTCGAAACCGCCGAGCCAAGGTTGATCGAGAAATAAAACCAGGTGAACACACGCGGCAGCAGGTGTTGGTTGAGTTTGCCGAACTGGTCACCAACATTTGCAGACACACAGGGTTTGATTCCACCTGCACCGAGCGCAATTAATGTCAGCCCAATCAACAGTCCCAACCGCGTATGATCAATCGCAAGCGCAAAGTGCCCGAAACAATACACAATCGAAAGTGTCATGATGGTGCGGTACTTGCCCAATAGAGCGTCTGAGATAAACGCGCCCAGAATCGGCAGCAGGTAAACAGCCGCCACAAAAGTGTGATACCACGCCTTTGCTTCCGGCTCGCTCATCACCGCAAGGTTGCCCTGCGCATCACGCAACATGCTTGTCATGAAGACAACCAGAATCGAGTTCATGCCGTAATAACTGAACCGTTCGGCTGCCTCGTTACCCACAATGTACGGCACACCGGGGGGCATTCCGGTGGTCTTGATCGGCGCGGTAAGGTAATTTTTTTTGCCCATCAGACTAAACAGTTGCGAGGCATTTGTATTGGATTTGGCTAACTGAGTGCAAGTTTTCCTTCGGTTTAACCTGCATAAAGGGTCGTTGCACCGGTTGACTTACAGCTCCGAACGCGCTATCGAACCCGGTTTTTTGTTTGCGCTTCGGTGAAGTTCGGTAAGTTTTGCTGCGCAACGCCGGCGTTGTATGGATCAAGACGCACCAGTGAACTTGGGGTCTGACAGCAGGACCACACCGGATACCGCGGGCACAGGCACGGCAAGCGCAAAATGCGCACCGGGGCCGAAGCCGCGACGGTTTCTGCCGCCGATCGGCTCGCCAGCGTACCACATGTTATTGGGGTGCGTGGCGATTTTTGTACTCGGGCCGTTGGGCGGTATATCGGCGGCCTTCATGAATTTCTCGATTGGATTTTTCATTGGTGGCCAGGTCCTTGCCGGCATCCTCGGCAGCACAGTTACACTGCCGTACGGGCCAGAAGGCAAACACGGCGCAAATTACATCCAGACAATGGCCGCGTCAGTCGCCGGTATGTCCGGCATGGCTGTGCTTGTGCAGTCGCTGGCATGGCTCGGCCTGCCCGAGCCGCCTGCTTGGAAGCTCATTCTATACTTCATGAGCATCGGCATGTTCGGTATCGGGGTGGGGATGCTTTACACGCCACTGTTGGTTGACCGGATGCGCCTGGCGTTCCCGTCTGGGTTCGCCGTTGCAAACATTTTGCGTGCGCTAACTGACAAGCTCCTACTCAAGCGATCAATTGCAAAGCTCGGCGGCGGCATGCTCGGCGGATATTTGTGCGGTCTGGTAGCGTTGAAAACTCTCTCGATCCAAAAACTCGGTGTATCAGCTTCGACCTTCGGCGCAGGCATGATTGTTGGCGCACGAATAGCCGTGCCGGGCCTACTTGTGGCTGTGATTGGTCATTTCCTAAAACCGTATCTGGTGAGCATAGGTTGGTTGGAACCCGAAGCGCCTTTTCGCAAGATCGGGTTCATTATTGCCCTGGGATCAATTCTTGGGGCAGCGATTGTTGACATTTGCCTGATCGGGCTGCAGGCAGTCCAGCGCTTGAAAGCCCGTGTGCAAGCGCCGCCTGCCGAAGATTGGAAGCGCGTTAACATGGTGCAGTTATTGATCTGGGTGTTTTTCTGGGCAGTAATGGTGATCATAATCGGGACCGTTGCGTTCGGTCAGCCTGTGTTCTTTCAGGTTGTTGCTGTCGGGCTTGTATTTGTATTTGTGCTGGTAAACGGGATCTCGCTTGGCATTTCAGACAGTAACCCGATATCGAGTGCGTTTGTGTTGACTGTGTTTATTCTCGCCGCCCTAGGATTGAGCAACCCTGCAACCGGCCTGTTAAGTGCTGCTGTGTTGCTGATTGCTTGTTGCGTCGGAGGCGACATGCAACAAGACCGGTCAACCGGTTGGCGCCTTGGCACAAACCGCGTCATTCAGTTCCGCTATCAGGCAATCGGGATTGTGATGGGAGCAGTGCTGTGCGTTGTATTGGCCAAGCTGTTCATGGGAGCGTACAAGGTCCTTGCAATTGACCAGTTCACAAATCCGAATGTGCCTGGAGTCGAAAAATGGCAGTCGGCAATGACATACAAGATCGTGGGTGCATTACGCGGGCTGACCGAGCAGCAGCCGCATGTTATGAGCGCACTGCAACTGGGGATATTGCTCGGGCTGGCAATCGAGGTGTGCCGCAAAATCATTAAACGCAACAGTCGGTACCACAAGTGGGTGAACTCATCGCACACAGGCCGGAAGACCGATTTTGTGTTGGACACGTTCATTCTACCCAGTCCGTATGCAGCAAGTTTCGGCGGTTTTGTAGATCTGCTGACGACGCTCTGGTGGGCTGCAGGCGGTACACTGGCGACTGTGTTTGACGCAGTAATGGCGTGGCGCAACAAAAACAATTCAGGCTCGGGCGAAAGCCAAATCCCAACTGATATGAGCACAATGTCACTTGTGGGCGGCGGGTTAATTGCCGGCGATTCCTTGGCAGCACTGAGCGTTGGCATATACGGTTTATTCACGACTGTGTTGTGAGTTCTACTCGGTTGTGTTGGGCCAGTTTTGTTGCGTCGGTAAAGCTTGTGCATTACACTGCGCAGCGGTGTTTGGACCGCTCGGGTAAGTCAATCCGGTCGGTTAGATTAAGCTGAATTCGAGTGCAGCAGCCGGCATTAACCGGTGGGCGCAACCAAATGTTGCAAAATGCAAAATCAACAGTGCCGGCCGATCGCAAACCCGAGGAATAAACCAGAAGTATACTTATGAAAGCTATGTCGTTGATAACAACAATAGCCGCTGGCGCGTTACTGGTGATTGCGTCTGGTTGCGGTAAAAAAGAGCAACCTGCGCAACCCGGAACACAACAGCAGCCTACGACCCAGGGCCAGCAAACAACGGCACAATCGGATGCTGAAGCTGAAGCCAAAGCGCAGGCGATAATTAACCGTGCTTGGGACTTGGTAGGGGAAGGCAAATACCGTGAGGCACAACAAGTATTGGACGGATTGTCCGGCATGAAACTCACGCCTGCACAGCGGCGTGGTGTCGAAGCACTCAGAAGCCGCATCCAAGCCGGACTTGGGGCGCAACAGGCACGGTAAATTCTTGTTGGCCAAGGCCAATAAAGCGGCAGGGCCAGATACAGGCGCGCATGCGTAACGTGTAACCTGCACTGTTAGTTGATCTGTTTTGTGTTTTTGTGGGGGTAACACACGCGCAGCCGGGCGGGTTCTGGTAAAAAGCATATTCGACAGCTCGAAAAACATGGCGTGTATAAACAACCCGCACGCAAACAGAGTTCGGGGCCGGCCAGGCTGCACGAGATCAATGTAACCAATAAATCCGAATCCCGGCCACGCGTGGTAAGCGCCACTTCTGTTGCGCCCAACCGCGCCGGTGCAAATGTCATTGCCCGGGCGCACTAACGGACACCGGCTTTAGTCCTGGATATGGCCTTGTGCTGTTTCAAAACACAAAAAATGCACTTAGATTGAATATGCCACGCGCCGGGTGCGTCAACATTTTGTGTTTGCGTGCCAGGGTGTGCGGTTGCCCCCGGGGGCATGTAGCCGATTGATGACAAAAATACACTGTGAGTTGAATTATTGAGCCGGTAAAAGCAGATGTATTGGGGCAAAGTTCGGTTAATTAGTGCAGTGGGTTTGATCTGGCTCGGTGCAAGCTGTGCTGCTGAAGAAACGTCCCCACAGCAAAAGCCAAAGGCGGAGCCGCCCAAGGAAAAATGGCAAAGTGAAATTGCGCTTGGCTTGACAATGACCAGCGGTAACAAGGACACGTTAATGCTTACGGCTGATGCGCGCGCGCAACGCAAGAAGTATCCAACCGAGTGGGCGTTCGGCCTCAGTGCAAGTTACGGCGAGGTAAGCGGTGTCAAAAGCACCGAGTTGTTCAAAGGTTTCGGCCAGTTTAACCGGTTGTTTGGCCAGCTCTGGTTCGGCTACTTACGTGCCGACGGATTGCACAACGACATTACCGATGTTGACTACAGGTTCACGCTCGGCCCCGGTCTTGGCCGGTACCTGATCAAACGCAAACAAACAACACTCACAGTCGAGTCCGGCGCAACGTTTGTTTGGGAACGTGTTGCCGGAATCGAAAATGATTATGTGACAGTGCGGTTCGCCGAACGGTTCGAGCACAAGTTCAATGACCGCACGCGTCTGTGGCAATCAGTCGAGTTTCTACCCGCAGTCGAGGACTGGTCAGATTACGTGGTCAATGCGGAGGTTGGGATTGACTCGGCTTTGAGTAAGGCGCTGAGCATGCGGGTTTATTTGCAGGACACTTACGACAACAAACCGGCTCCGGGCAGGGAACCAAACGATCTGCGGCTTATCAGCGCGCTTGTGGTGAAGTTTTGACCGAGGGCAACGATGGCATCGGCAATGCTGTAACTGGTAGGGAGAGATGTTAACGGCATTAGTCATGGCAATTGCGTTTCTGGCTGGAGCCGGGCTAGTTGTACTGGCATGCGCAGTTTTTACTGCGCCGTGGGGTTACCAGGACAAGGACGGGTTCCATTACGGGTTCCCGTCAACGCAACTGGTTGACTGAGCGCCGGTCTTTGGGTACGCGGTGCCAGTGCAGCAGCGCCCGTCTCAAGAAAACAGCGCAGTGCGGTGGGACGTCTTCACTCGCGGCCAACCACCTGTAAAATCGGTTTCAGCTCCGACATCAACTCCCGAAACTGACCTGGTGTAAGCTGCTGCGGACCGTCGCTGAGCGCTTCAGCCGGGTTTGGATGCACCTCGATCAGCAGTGCATCTGCGCCCATTGCAACTGCGCCTTTGCATGCAGCCGAAATCAGATCGGCTCGGCCAACCCCATGACTCGGGTCAACCACAACCGGCAGATGCGTTTCGCGTTTAACGATCGGTACCGCTGTCAGGTCGAGTGTGTTGCGTGTGTAAGTCTCGAACGTGCGTATGCCGCGTTCGCAAAACATCAGGTTCGGATTCCCGTTGGCAAGAATGTATTCGCCCGCAAGTAACCATTCTTCGATCCGCATTGAAGGACCGCGTTTGAGCAGCACAGGTTTACCGGTTTTTGCCGCTGCAACAAGCAACTGAAAGTTTTGCGCGTTGCGCGCGCCGACCTGGAGCACATCGGCATACTCAGCCACAAGCTCAGCGTGTTGCTCGGAAAGCAGCTCGGTCACAATCGGCAGACCGGTCATGCGCCGCGCTTTTGCGAGCAGTTTCAGGCCTTTCTCGCCAAGTCCTTGGAATTCGTACGGAGACGTGCGCGGCTTGAATGCGCCGCCGCGCAACAAGGTTGCACCGGCTGCCTTGACAGCTTCAGCAGTGTCGAGCAGTTGCCGTTCGTTCTCGACCGAGCATGGCCCGGCAATAACATGCACCTGTTTCGCACCGATGACAATGTTGCCGACCCTGATGAGGGTGTCTTCCGGATGCGCCTCGCGGCTGACCAGCTTGAACCGTTTCTGGACAGGCATCACATTCTCGACCTGTGGCCAGGTCAGAAGCGTTTCCAGCGTCTGATGCGTGCGCTCGTCGCCTATGGCGCCAATAACGGTGCGTGCAACACCACGAATCACGTGTGGCCGATACCCCAGCTTGCGGATTTCACGCAGCACGGCTGCTTCGGCCTTTTTCGATATGCCAGGTTTAAGTACCACTATCATACACGTTCAAGTGTTTGCCGGGGTCGGCACCGCGGAAAACAAAAAAGCCGCAGGTGGCGACCTGCGGCTCGGGTTGTTCAGATTTCAAACTCAATACAGCCGCAAGCGCCGGTCAATCGGCCAAAAATAAAATTGGCCGCCGACAAAGCTCGTTAGCGCTTGCAGACTGTTCACATTCACGACCGTAATCATATGCCGCATCTGGCGTTTGTCAAGCTGGCCTTTCCACATACCCCAATGATGCGCGGATTCCGATTAAACCACTGGGCGCGCGGCTATCTTGGCCGCAGC
>Ga0315298_1001813_pt1 | contig 38060 bp, 33 predicted proteins | sample WHS_1_MG_FD_203077 | JGI IMG/M metagenome (GOLD analysis project Ga0315298, IMG submission 203077) | Extremophilic microbial mat communities from Washburn Hot Springs, YNP, Wyoming, USA - WHS_1_MG | ecosystem: Environmental > Aquatic > Thermal springs > Hot (42-90C) | place: USA: Wyoming...
CCAGCTAATTTCCTGTATAAGGATGCGTTTGAATATGCCATAAAAAGAATCGATAAATTAAAGATCTAATCTATAGTTTTCACGCAGGATTCAGGTTTAATTTTTTAATTAAATTCAAGAAAAAAGTGAAATTCCTTTGATAAGATTATGGCATCCAAGGGTTTGAGGTAGGCCTATTGTAACCTTTATTTAAGGCCAGGAGGTCAAGATGAATGGTAGAAATATCTTCAAAGATTGGATCTATCAGTTGAATTTTCCTTAGGTCAATTGTCTTAATATACTGTTTGCATTTTTCACAAATGTCTATTCGATAAGCTTCTTCTCCTTCTTCAAAAAAGTATTTTAATGAGGCTTGTTCTCTATTTTCACAGAAAGGACAAGCTAAACGATCGAAACGCCATTCATATCCACAATAGGAACATAGAAGATATCTCTTGCCTACTTCTTCTTTTAGAAAGGCCATATAAGGTTTGGAGCCACAGATTGGACAGAAATTTTTAAGACCTGTTTCCAATGTAACTTTCTCTGAAAATTTTCTAACCCCTTCCTCGATCGAAGGCCTTAAGCTTTCTTTAAACAAAAAGAGAAATATCTTTTTATCCAATCCTAATCCACTAACTATATCTTCAATCTTCTTTTCATTTGGATTTTCAAGAAAAAGTTTTTTTATATCTACCTTTTTTGTCTTTATTGCTTCTTTAATCTTTTCTACCTCTTTAGACATATGAGGATTGGCCTTCTTTCCAATCTTCAAAAAAGAATTAAACAGAGTCATAGAAGATTCACTATCAATTGAAAAATCCTTTTTTTCTAAAAGGGGAAATCCTTCTTTGGATAAAAGATCTTTAAATTCTTTCTCAATTTTAATAGATTCAATTTTTAATGAGGGTTTTATTTTTTCTTGTTCTTTTTTTAAATTAAAATAGAATTCGAGGATTTCTTTATATCCTGGCCTTTTCTTTTTTATCTTTAAAATTTTCTTTTTTAAGTTCTGTAAGGATGTTTCCATTTTAATTTGGGAATTTAAAATAAAAGGGAAAAAATGCGGCCTTACTCGGCTAAAAAAATCCGAAATAAGGCCTTCACCCCCCTAATGTTTCCGCACTCTTCCAAATTTTAGAAGAGTGCGGATTTTAGGAATTTATCCAGAGCATTGAAATGCCTTTATAGGTGTTAAAACTTGATTGAGAGCAAGCTTTCTTGTTATTCCGACTGAATTTTCAGCAACCGCGAACTTATGATACTTTTTTGGGTCATCAACCAAAAGATAGATTGTCCGAACATCATCTGGATTTGCTAACATGGCATCCTTAAATTTTGTCTTCACCTCTTCGAGTCTCTTTTTAGCCTTCTCTAAAATCTCACTTCTATCTCCAAAACTCATCGCACCAGTTGGACAGGTCTTTACACAGGCAGGAAGCAGCCCTTCTTTGATTCGGTCAATGCACATGGTGCATTTAGCCATAACTCCTGCACCCGAAATCCTCGGTATATCATAAGGGCATGCCCCTCGAATCTCTTTAAAGTCCTCGGGTTTTATCTTAACCTTTGGATTGAAGATGACTGCTCCTGTGGCCTCATCGTGAATTATTGCACCCTTCACCTTTGAATCTGCAACCTCTTTACAGGGAGGAGAGAGACAGTGTCTGCACTGATCTGGGAAGAAGTACCATTTAGGTTCCCCTCCTGGTTGCTCGATTTCACTAAATCTCACCAATTTAAAGGTAGAAGCAGAAAGGTCAGGAGGATTTTGATGACTTCCTCTCTGGATAGTTTTTGTTCCAGGATTTCTATTCCATTGCTTACAGGTAACTTGACATCCCCTGCAAGCTGTGCATTTTGTTGTATCAATAAAAAAGGATTTATCTGCCATTGTTGTCACCTCCTTTAGCTCTTAGTTTGTTTTTTTGCTGGCGCTACTGCCAGTTTTTTTACGTTTGCCATAAATGCTTTGGACTCTGGAATCATGGTATTTGGATCCCCAATAGTTGGTGTTAAGAGGTTTGCGCTCTCTCCCCCATCCTTTGGATGGAGCCAACCAAAATGCCATGGGAGTCCAATTAGATGCACTGTTTGACCAGCAATGTTAAAGGGTTTTAATCGAGAGGTGACAATGGCAACTGCTTCTATTTTCCCCCGTGGAGTTTCAACAACGACACGATCACCGTTCTTTATCCCTCTCAATTTAGCGAGCTCAACACTTATCTCGCAAAAAACCTGAGGTTCAGCTTCTATTAACCATGGAAGCCACCTGGTTAAAACTCCAGTCTGCCAATGTTCAGTTACTCTATAAGTAGTACATACAAATGGATATCTTGGATCGCAGGTAGCAAATGTATCTGGACCTCCCTCAAAAATTTTGACAACTGGGTTTATCCGCTGACTTGAGAGCAAATTCTTCTCAATTGGACACTCGAGAGGTTCATAGTGTTCTGGGAAAGGTCCATCTGCAAGCCCAGGTCCAAATATTGAGGCTACTCCGTCAGGTTTCATGATAAAAGGATACGCTCCGTTTGTTCCCATTGGTGGTACAGCATTGTCAGGAACATCTCCAATCCACTTCTTTGCCACAGGATCCCATTTAAGAAGAGGACGTTTTGGATTCCGGGGATTTCCTTCCAAATCTACAGAAGCCCGATTATAGATGATCCTTCGATTTAGTGGCCAACACCATGCCCATTCAGGATAAAGCCCTAAACCTGTGGGGTCACTCTTTCCCCTACGGGCTGCCATATTTCCAGATTCAGTATAACTGGCTGAATATAGCCAATTCCCACAAGAAGTTGTTCCATCATCCTTTAGTGAAACAAAATTTGGAACTAACTTTCCTGTGGTTAGGTCGTATCCATTGATTTCTTTGGCTACTTTGTGAACATCAAAATGACCATTGGTTTCATAATCCCATTTTAAATTTAGAATCGGTTCTGGAAATGCTCCCTTTTCCTTCTCATAGAGGGTTTTAACCTTCTTGAATAATTCATATATTATGTCTCCATCAGGTCGAGCCTCTCCAGGAGGATTGGCTGCTTTATAGCGCCACTGCATCCAGCGACCGCTATTGGAAATACTTCCTTCTTTTTCCATGAAGGCAGCGCATGGAAGTTGAAAGACCTCGGTCTTCACCTTTTTAGGATCCATTCCTGGTCCTCTCCAGAACTCTGCAGTCTCACTATCAAACACATTGACATTGACCATCCAGTCAAGCTTTGCCAATGCTTGGCGGACTTTTCCTGCATTTGCACTGGAGCAGGCTGGATTCATCCCCCAGGCAAAGAAACCAGTGAAAGTTCCCTTATACATTTCGTCAAAGAGATTGAGCCAAGAGGCATCTTGAGTAGGATCAAGCTTTGGTAACCAATTATATCCAAAATCATTCTCTTTGGTTGCCTTATCCCCAAACATCGATTTCAGGAAGCTAACGATATATTTGGGTCTGTGCCTCCACCAGTTGACACTTCTTGGATCCTTAGTTTGAGGAGTCGTCTTATTATAATCGGCAAGGGTAGGCCATTGAGCTCTTGGGGTAGGTAAATACCCTGGGAGGATATGGAAGAGTAAACCATGGTCTGTTGATCCCTGAACATTGGATTCCCCTCTCAAGGCATTGATTCCACCACCTGCAATTCCCATATTCCCAAGGAGATCTTGAACTATAGCCATTGCTCTAATATTCTGGACACCAACTGTATGCTGAGTCCAGCCCATTGCATAGAGGACTGTTCCTGCTTTGTCAGGGGTTCCTGTAGAAGCATAGGCTTTATAGACCTTTTCCAGGTCAGCCATAGGAGTTCCAGTAATCTCAGAGACTTTTTGAAGTGTATAGCGGGAGTAGTGTTTCTTTAGCAGTTGAAATACACATCTTGGATCCTGAAGGGTCATATCTCTTTTAGGTATTCCATTTTCGTCCCTTTCAAATGTCCAAGTCGACTTATCATAAGCTCTCTTGGTAGGATCATAGCCAGAGAATAAGCCATCCTCGAAACTAAATTTAGGGTTAACAATGAATGATGCATTAGTATAATTTTTAACATAGAATTCATCATAGAGATTGTTATCAAGGATATATTTAATCATACCTCCCAAAAAAGCGATATCTGTTCCTGAACGGAGCCGTACAAAAATATCTGCCTTTGTTGAGGTTCTTGTAAATCTTGGATCTACATGGATGAATGTGGCTCCCTTGTCTTTAGCTGCCTGTATCCATTTAAAGGAAACAGGGTGATTCTCTGCTACATTCCCACCCATGTTCAAGATGACATCCGCATTTCTGAAATCGATATAATGGTTGGTCATTGCGCCACGTCCATACGACTCTGCCAGAGCCGCAACCGTAGCGCTGTGTCAGATACGAGCCTGATGCTCAATATAAACAATCCCCAAAGCCCTCAGAAACTTTTGATAAAGCCAGCATTCTTCATTATCCATAGCTGCACTTCCAACAGAGGCAATGCCATTGGTTCGATTAACAACCTGGCCCTGGGCATTCTTCTCAATAAAGCTTGCATCACGGCTCTTTTTAATATTGGCTGCAATCTTCTCGAGCGCCCATTCCCAACTGACTTCTTTCCATGAAGTACTGTAAGGAGCACGATATCGAACCTTTTGAAGACGATTAGGATTGTTTGCAATCTGGTAACTTGCTGCACCTTTAGCACATAGAGACCCTTCATTTATTGGATGATCAGGATCACCTTCAGCATTAATCACTTTTCCATTAGAGTCAGTATGGATGATTAGACCACATCCAACTGAACAATAACAGCAAATTGACGTAGTCTCTTTTGCGCCTTTAATACGAAGCTGTTGGGCATAAGATTCCACTGGAGATAGGTCAAATCCGAGACCACTTATTACTGCTCCAGCAGCAGTTACACCTGAAATCTTTAAAAAGTCCCTCCTTGTTACTTTCATAGATTTCTGCTCACCTTCCTTTCATCAATTTTTTTCTTTTTTGCAGGCTTTATTTCATCCCCCCTTTCAGCCTGCTTTTGATTTATTAGAATTAGTTATTTAAAGAATTTCGACATTGTGAAAGATAACACAAATAAAAATTTTGTCAAGAAAATTTACCATATTAACAAAGACTGCAACATATTCCAATGAATTTGGTATCAAGTCCAATCTCTTTTGCATATTCAATGGTTCTTTGAAGGGGGTAGGCGATAGTAGTTACGCCTGAATCTATCGCCTCTATTTCTATTAATGGTTTAAAATGGTTTGATGGTCGTATACAGCCCAAAGAGATTGGTATTTCTGGATTAAGAATGCGAGTAGCAGCTAAGAGCCTTGAAATTTCTTTTAGTTCGGGAATCTTCCAATTATTTCCCTTTCCAAAAGGTTTAATAACAACGATAACAATACATTCTACTCCAACTCGTGATATTATATCTAATGCATTCCATTCTCCTTTTATCTCTCCAAAGTGGTGACCTATGATAATGTGAGGAGCGATTCTGTGTCCAATCTCTTTTAACATAAAAAGTGTATTCTCATAATCTCTAACCCTTTTTTTAAGATGGTAAACATCTTGAATCGTTTGGTCATCACCAATTATATCAATAAGAATCTGATCAACTCCAGCATCTTTTAATTCCTTTGCAACTTTCTCTTTTATAAATCCAGTATGAACAATTATTTTGAAATTGGGATCATTTTCTTTAATTAATTTGATTGGAAGAATAAACTTTTCAATAGGTACTTCACCTTCACGATTTGCACCGCCACTGATTAAGATTCCATTGGATCCATTAGACCTAAATGTTTCAATTTTTTCAAATAAGGTTTGGGGTGAATCAATCGGGATCATCGATTGAAGTAACTTTCCTTTACAATGTTCACATAAAAGTTCACAATGATTTCCTGTTATACTTACTACAGGAAAGTTATTTTTTCTAAGAGAAATAGTATTGTCCTTATAAGAGATTGTGTCAGGTATGGAAAATGTAAGTTTTTTACCAAAATGAATTTTTCTAAGTCGGAATGCCTCGGTCTGAAGTTCATCTAAAGGAAGCTGAAGTAATTTTTTAATCATAATATATATCACCTAATTCCCCATTAATATAAGGAAGGGGACATTTCGATAGCTTATATTCCAAGCTGAGCTTTAATCTCCTCAATATCTTCTCTTTCTGGAATAAATGGAAAGTTCCTAATCGGTCCTGATGGTCTCTCGTTTCCATAAGGCCTATTGCAAGCCACTTTCACATCCTTTCCAGGACATCCAGAAGTCATAAACGGATCACCCATCTCTATTAAGGGTTTTATGTCTATTCCAAAATCTATTAGCCTGCCCTTTTCATCAAATTTCATATTATCAAAAGAACCTAATTCCTCATTAATTATCCAACGGGCAAGCTGAATTCTTCTATATTGATCAATAGGAGGTGGGAGATGCCTTTCCATAGGGCTTCCTTTTTCAGGAAAGAAAGAAAAAAGGTGAGTTTTAAGCCCAAGGTTTTGTCCTTTTTGTATTGTTTCAACCATTTCCTTTTCTGTCTCGCCGAGACCTACGATAAGGTGGATGCCTACATTAAATTTTCCGAATACCTCAATGGCCATTCTTGCAACTTCCCAGTAATGGTCCCAATGATGGGGGCCATTGACTCCCTTTCCTCTTAAGCGATCAAAAAGTTGTGGGGTGGCTGCATCTATAGCCACCCCTATCTTGTCAGCTCCAGCTTGTTTCATTGCATTTAAGGGATTAGAATTTTTTATAAGTGTAGGACTTATCAGAACACTTATTAATAAATCTGTTTCTTTATTAAATCTTCTTATTAGATAAATAGTATCCTCAATTGCCTTTCTATGAGTAATCATAGAAATGCATACTCGATGAATATATTCAATCCTCTTTGATCTTTCAATCACTTCTTCAACAGGATAGAGAGGCCAATCTACCCGAATGAAAGTTTTACCTTTTGGAGCTGTCCTCCTTAAACTTGAGAGGCCGCAAAAGGCACACCTTCCACGACATCCTTCTTCATAATGAAGAAGTAGATTTAAACCCTTAAGCCTTGCGTTTCGATGGAATAATCCGGGTTGGAAACCAAGAGTTAATGAGGCTGCCAAAGAGGTCTGGATATATTGAGGACTTATTTTATTCCCCATAACAAGTCCCCTTCCGATCTTTATAATATTCCTTGAATCCTATCCAGCTACTTCTTATCAAGGATTGAAAATCAATTTCTGAATTATTCCAATTGTCTTCGAGAAAACTTCTTTTAGTTGAACCATAAGCAAGAGCCTTACCAAAAATACCTTCCCACTCGATCTCATAGTTTTTAAGATGATTAAGATCCCCTTTCTGAATGGCCTCTGCAGAGATTCTTCCAGCTATCTCACCACCCACGATGGCATTAAATATTCCTGCACCAGTGATAGGATGGGCATGGCCTGCAGCATCTCCCACAAGTAAAATATTATTATGATAAATCCTCTTACGAGTTTCACATGGAATCAATCCTCCTGTTTTAGAAAGTATTTCCACTCTTGGAAGTTTTCCAAGATTTTTAAGATTTCCAAGAAATTGATTAAGTAGCTTGGAAAGATTCCTAAATTTTAACGAAGTAATACCAATCCCGATATTAGCTCTATTCCCCTTTGGGAAAAACCAGGCATATCCTCCTTCAAATAGCTTATCAAAAAAGATTTCAGCATCTAAACTTTTTTCAAATAGGACTACCTCTGCTTGGATAGTATGAATCTTTTTTAGAGAAGGTTCACCAATCCATTTTGAGACAATAGAATTGGTTCCATCAGCCCCTATGATTATTTTAGAATTAATAAATCCCTTTTTCCTTTCTCTTTCTATCAAGACTCCATCAGGATAAAGCTCAATAGCTTTTGTAGCCATTGATATTTGAGTACCTTTAAGGGCTGCCTGGATAAGGAGTTCTTTATCAAATATTGATCGATCTATCATGAAGCCAGGGCTTCTCATCTTAAAACAACTTCCATCAGGAAGATGAGTAATTAGATTTTCAATCTTTTGAACAATTGAGCGAGATGGCAAATCAATATGATGAAAGATCCATTGTGTGATTAGCTCGGCACATTGAACAGGAAAACCAGGATCCTTTTTTTTATCAATTAAAAGAACTTTTGCTCCTTTTGCTGCTGAGGCCTTAGCAGCACTTGCACCAGCGGGTCCACCTCCAATGATAAGGATATCGTAAGATTTATCCATAGCTAAACTCCAGAACCTTTTGGAGCAGTTGGATATCAAGCTCTGTCTGATTCTCAAATTTGCCTTTAAATGCTACCTCCTCTTTTCCAAGATCATAGCATGTGGTCCTTTTCAGATCTATTAGTATTCCAGGAAGACCAATCCTTTCAAAGTTAGGACGGTGTTTTCCATAAAAAGGCTCACAGCATGAACCTATAAATCCTTGAACCTTTGATTGCTTCAATCTTTTGAGTGTCGATTCAAGGGCTTCGTAATTTTGAATAGTAAGGAAATCCATATTAAAAGATCTTGCCATTTTAATTGCATCACCGATGCTACAGAGTCCACATTCACTGCAACCTTCTTTAAACCGATATTCACAATCAATTTTTTTAGCACAATAAGGAAGTAGAAGGACTTCAGGTTTTTTTACTTGGTTAAAAGGTTTAATTACAGGATAGAGGTGGTGAGTTTCTTCTTCATCAAATCCATGGGGGATGAGATCCATTTTTTGGAGGGCCTCCTCAATGGCTTGAATAAAGTGATTTGGTTTAAATCCTGGAATTATAGGATGAGTTTCAGAAAAAAAGGATTTAATATCTTCTCTTAGCTCTGAAATACTTGCTTTTGAATTTTTAAGGCGACTTTCGAGGTCAAAGATCGTTCTTTTGGGATAGGCAAAAAAATCACCTGTGATAAGAACCTGATTAATGATCTTTCTTTTAATATCTACAACCATGGAAACTCTTATAATGCCACCAGGTGCCTTTAGGATTGAGGAGATTGTTTTTTTTGTTGGAAGTGCTTCTCTTACCTTAAAAATATAATCCTCGGATGAAAAACGTGATATCCTCTCTCTAAGCAAAGATTTTTCTTCATCCGTAAGAGATTTTTCTTCAAATCTAACTTTAAATGTCTCACTAAATCCTCTTAAAAAAGATTCTTTTATCGTTGAGTATAAAGGTATTTTACCAAGCTCCCATTTTAAGCAGGTTACCCTATCCTTTACAGACTCAATCTCTTTATCTTGAAGTTTTTCAGTTGGTATCCTTAGTGCACTTAACATCTCATCCACATCAAAATCGACAAGAATTGTACCCTGAAAAAGAATAGCTCCTGAAAGTTCAGTTCCACCCATACCTGAAATCTTTCGACCATTGACCTCAACATCATTTCTTGGACGAAAATAAGCACGAACACCGAGGCGACGAAGACAACTTGCAGATGTTTCTCCCATCTTTCTATAAAGGTCTTCAATATTTGGTGGAATTCTTGGGTCTTTTTTTGAAATATAGAGTTCCCATCCAATTTCCTTTTTTCCCCAATAAAGGGCACCTCCTCCTGTAAGTCTTCGATTTATCTCTATCCCTTTTTTCTTACAATAATCCATACGTATCTCTTCCTCTATAGACTGGTGATGACCAACAAGAACCGTAGGGTTTGAGAACCGCAGAAAACGGAGTGTAGAAGGGATTTTTTCACAGGCCTTAAGTTCAAGCAGAATCTCATCAAGGGCCATATTTTCTGCTGCACTCATGGCTTCGGTATCTAAGAATCTCCATACTTCCATTTGGTCTATTTATAACTCAACCTTTTTTAGCCTTCAATAAAAAGAATTTTCTTGACCTTTTAGATTTTTGTTCTTATCCTTGAATTCATAAAGGGTATTTTAAACTAAGAAGAGGAGGTATGAGAATAAGATGGATAGAGAGATTAAAGATTATTTTGAACAGAAGTTTTTAGTTTTTACTACTAAGGATGATATAGAAAAGCTTAGACAGGAGATGAAGGCCAATCTTCTTAAATTCAAAGAAGAGGTGAAGAATCATATACTCGATTCTATAAATGAGACTAAGAGGATGGTCGAAACCTCTGAGCTGAAAAGGAAATTGGAAGAGGTCAGAGAAGATTTTAAGGGATGGCAAAAGGACATAGAGTTAAATCTAAATTCAGCTATAAGCGAATCAAGTTCTGCTATTTCAAAAATAGAGAAAGAAAAAGAGTCTTTGGTCAAACAGTTCCAAGAAGAGGTTGAGCCAAGATTTAAAACTCTAAAAGATGAAATAATTGATAGTCTCAATATGGTAAATTTAAAGCTTCATTCTTATATAGAAGAAGGGCAGGAAAATGCCTTTAAATCAATTAAAGCCTTAGAGCCTCAAATTAATGAATTGAAGAAAGATATCGAATCAATAAAAAATCAAACAAACAAGGTAATAGGTGAAATTGGAACATTTTATGATAAGATGATTAGAGAATTAAAAGAGATGAAAGACGAAGTTGGCTATATGGTCAAAATTTCATACAGGGATTTTGAGAGAAGATTAGAAGCATTGGAGCAAAGGGTTAAAGCTATTGAGAAAATAGTTTTTCCTTAAAAAAGGGCTTGAACAAATTCATTAGCATTAAATTCTTTTAAATCATCAAGCCCCTCACCAATACCGATATATCGTATAGGAATTTTTAATTCCTCTGTAATCCCTATTATTATTCCTCCCTTTGCAGTTCCATCAAGTTTAGTGAGGGCAATTCCAGTTATACCTATTGCTTCGTGGAAGAGCTTTGCTTGGGAGATAGCGTTTTGGCCTGTAGTTGCGTCAAGGATGAGAAGAGTTTCATGAGGGGCACCAGGACATTCTCTTCCTATAATACGTTTAATCTTTTTTAATTCTTCCATAAGATTCACTTTAGTGTGAAGCCTTCCTGCTGTATCGATAAAGACAAGATCAATCCCACGTGCTTTAGCTGCCTGAATAGAGTCGAAAGCAACAGCTGATGGGTCAGAACCTTTGGATTGCTTAATAAAATCTGCTCCAACCCTTTTTGCCCAGATTTCAAGCTGTTCAACAGCAGCTGCTCTAAATGTATCAGCAGCACCGATCAAAACCTTTTTACCTAAAGATGAATATTGATAGGCAATCTTTCCTATTGTGGTTGTTTTACCCACACCATTTACCCCGACAACCATGAAAACGAAAGGTTTTTTGTCAGAAAAATCTATAATAAGTGGGTCTTCCCCTTTTTTAAGGATTCTAAGTATCTCTTGTCGTATAAATTCCTTGATTTTTACTGCGTCATCAAATTCTCCCTTTTTTAACTCTTTTCTTACAACCTCCATCAATTTTGTTGTGGTAGTCACTCCAAGATCAGCTTCGAAAAGGATTGCTTCCAATTCATCCAAGAGATCTTGGTCAATAGTTTTTTTGCCAAGCAGCAGCCTATCTATCTTTTCGACAAGACCTTGATGAGTCTTTGAAAGTCCTTTTTTTAACTTCTCAATAAAACCAAACATAAGATATTTAAATTCCCCTCTAATTTCATCTCAAAAAATCAAATTTGAGTATGAAATATCTAACATCAACATATGAAAAAATCAAATTCCTATCTTAGAAATAAAAAAGGCGGGATTCAACCTCCCGCCTTAAAATACAATGGCAATCCTTTATTTCTTAACATCCTCAAAGTCTGCATCTACAACATCTTCCTGACTTCTCTGTTTTTGACCTTCTTGTGTACCTCCTGCGGCCGCACCTTTTTGAGATGCCTTTGCATACATTGCCTCTGCTAATTTATGTGAGGTTCGAGTGAGGTCATCTTGAGCAGATTTTATTGTGTTAAGATCGCTCGACTCCATTGCCTTCTTAGCACGTGAGATGGCATCCTCGATATTCTGCCTTTCTTGCGAATCAATCTTATCACCAAACTCTCGTAAGGATTTTTCAGTCGTATAGATCAGTGTATCAAGCTGATTCCTTGCTTCTGCCACTTCACGTTTCTTCCTATCCTCGGCCGCATGAGCCTCGGCATCTTTGATCATTCTTTTTATCTCTTCCTCACTTAAGCCACTCGATGCAGTAATCCTAATCGATTGCTCCTTTCCTGTTCCAAGGTCTTTTGCTGAGACATGAACAATCCCATTGGCATCAATGTCAAAAGTAACCTCGATTTGAGGAACACCCCGCGGAGCAGGTGGAATACCAACTAATTCAAATTTCCCAAGCGTCTTATTATCAGCAGCCATTTCCCTCTCACCCTGAAGGACATGAATGGTTACTGCAGGTTGATTGTCTGTTGCAGTAGTAAAGATCTGACTCTTTCGAGTTGGAATTGTTGTATTTCTCTCTATCAATTTTGTAAATACTCCACCCAAGGTCTCTATTCCAAGGGAAAGTGGTGTAACATCGAGGAGGAGAACATCCTTAACCTCTCCTTTCAATACCCCTGCCTGAATTGCCGCCCCTATGGCTACAGCCTCGTCTGGATTGACACTTTTGTTCGGTTCTTTCCCAAAGATCTCTCTTACTTTTTCTTGCACCTTCGGCATTCGAGTCATTCCACCCACAAGGATAACCTCATCAATATCACGTGGTGAGAGGCCTGCATCTGCCAGTGCCTGTCGGCATGGGCCTTCAGTCATTTCAATAAGGTCCTCAGTCAGTTTCTCCAATTTAGCCCTTGTCAGTTTCATATTCAGATGTTTTGGACCTGATGCATCTGCAGTAATAAATGGAAGATTGATATCTGTTTCCATCATAGTTGAGAGTTCAATCTTTGCCTTTTCAGCAGCCTCCTTTAACCTTTGAAGGGCCATACGATCCTTTCTAAGATCAATCCCCTGGTCCTTCTTAAATTCATCAGCCAAATAGTCAATGATCCTCTGGTCAAAATCATCTCCACCAAGATGGGTATTTCCGTTTGTAGATTTTACTTCAAAGACACCATCTCCCAATTCAAGGATGGAGATATCAAAAGTTCCTCCACCCAAATCAAAGACGGCAATTTTTTCATCCTTTTTCTTATCCAAACCATAAGCTAATGATGCAGCAGTAGGTTCGTTAATAATCCTAATCACATTTAGACCAGCTATCCTTCCCGCATCTTTAGTTGCCTGCCTTTGACTATCATTAAAGTAAGCTGGAACAGTAATGACTGCATCGGTTACTTTTTCGCCAAGGTAGGCCTCAGCTGTTTCCTTCATCTTTTGAAGGATGAAAGCAGAGATTTCTGGGGGACTATAATCCTTATCCCTTACCCTGACCCATGCATCTCCATTTTTATTTTCAATAATTTTATAGGGAAGTATCTTTATATCCCTCTGGACTTCTGGGTCTGTATATTTCCTTCCCATCAAACGCTTTATTGAGAAGATGGTATTTTCAGAATTAGTGATTGCCTGACGCTTAGCGATCTGCCCCACTATTCTTTCGCCTTTATCTGTAAAGGCTACAACAGAAGGAGTCGTTCTGCTACCTTCGGCGTTTGCGATAACGACCGGATCGCCTCCTTCCATTACTGCCACTACTGAATTTGTAGTTCCTAAATCAATTCCTATTGCTTTTGCCATTTTTGTTTCCCTCCTTAAAGATTAATTCAACCATTGCCTATGCCGAAACCTCTTTTTGTGGAGGTTTTGAAACAGAGACAATGGCTGGCCTAATAAGCCTATCGTTTAAAAGATAACCCTTCTGAAACTCCTCAACTACATGGTTGGGTTCGTATTGATCTGATTCGACAACCAGCATGGCTTCATGAAAAGCCGGATCAAAAGGCTTTCCAACGGATTCAAAAGAAGAAAGCCCAAATTTACTCAAACTCTGAAGCAATTGTTGTATAGTCAAGCGAACTCCTTCAATCAACACCCCTGAATCCACCACTTTCTCGGCATGATTAACAGCCCTTTCTAAGTTATCAATAAATGGGAGAATGGCCTTTATCAAATCCTCATTAGCAAATTTAGTCCATTCCTCCCTTTCCTTTGCAACTCTCTTTTTTAAATTTTCAAGCTCTGCTGCTGTTCGAAGGAGCCGCTCATAATTTTCATTTGCTTCTTTCTCTTTTTCAGCAAGTTTTCTCTTCAATATTTCAACCTCATTATCTTCCTCTACCCTTATTTCTTCAGGTGTCGGTTTTTCGATATCAAGCTCTAATGAACTTTCTTTTTCTTCTATTTCTCCCATTCCCAAACCCCTTTATTAATAGTAATGTGATTCCAAAATCTCTGTTAGAAGCCTTGCAGAATAATCCACAAGTGGTATAACCTTTGAATAATTCATACGCCGAGGACCAATAACTCCAAGGGCACCCCATACCTGTCCCCTACAGCCATAAGTTGAAGTCACCATGCTACAGTTCTCCATCTCCTGAACCTCACTCTCTCTGCCAATTGATATCTGAACACCTCTTGGAGCCATGCATTTATCTAATAGCTTAACCATAGTTGCCTTTTCCTCAAAGGCCTTAAAAAGATCAGTCATGGTTGAGATATTACTAAATTCAGGCTGTTGAAGAATATTTGTTCTACCATCTATGAAAACATCTGTATCATCTATGGATGAAAAGGCCTGTTCACCAAGTTTAAGAGCCTTCTCAAAGAGATCATCATATGCCTTCTTCTCAATCCTCATTTGGTCTAATAACTTTTCCCTTACCTGATAAAGGGTAAGACCAGTTAGAAGGCTATTTAAATAATCTGAAAGATGATCCAATTCTGATTGTGAAAAATCCTCTTCAACTTCAATTAAACGATTTTGAACCAAACCTGTTGTACTTACTAATATAGCCAGTATTAAATGCCTCCTTAATTTAACAAATTCTATATGTTGTAACTTAACCAATCCCATCTTAGGAGCCCAAACTACACCAAGATAGTGCGAGGAAGAAGAGAGAATCCGACAGGTTTCCTTAAATAGATCAACTCCCTCGGGTGGAAAATTCAAGTATCTTGACCTAATCTTTTCTTGTTCTTCGGGACTTAATTCATGGACGTCAAGGATTGAATCGACATAAAAACGCAATCCTTTTTCTGTAGGAACCCTTCCGGCAGAGGTATATGGTTGGAAAAGAAATCCCATTTCCTCGAGATCTGCCATTATATTTCTAATAGTAGCAGGACTTAGATGCGGATTTGACATATTAGAAATAGTCTTTGATCCAACAGGTTCGGCTGTAAGGATATAGTTCTCAATTACAGCCCTAAGAATCCATTTCATCCTTTCAGAGAGAATGGGTTCCATTATTATAACTCCTTTAAAAAACTTTAAAGACTCTATATTAACTTATTAAAATAAAAAAATTTTTACAACACTCAACTTTAAAATAATAATGATGTTGCGATTTGTCAAGAAGGCAGCTTATTTATAAGGATAGGCTTAAAAATAGGGAAAAAGCATGGCTTTTGGGTCTTGGGATAAAATATATTTAAAATAATCTAAATTCTTCTTTATTTTCAAAGAGTTTTGCCTTATGAAGAAATTTATTTAAAATGTTCAAAACCAAGTTCATCTGGGTAATACTTACTGCCATCCTTTTTTATTAAAAAAAAGCCATCCTTCTTGGGAAGAATTTGACCAATCCTGGTGATAGGAACTCTCTGAGACCTTGAAAGTTCGGAAATCTTGTCCCTCAAGTAAGGAGGAGCAGTAAAAAGAAGTTCGTAATCCTCTCCACCAGTTTCAGCCAATTTATAAAAATCATTTGAGTAATAATGTATCCATTTACTATATAAACTTGAGATTGGAATTTCTTCCTCCCAAATTTGAGCCCCCACGTTACTCTCTTTTAATATGTGTTGCGTGTCAATAAGTAACCCATCACTTATATCAATCATTGAAGTAGCAAAGTGGTTTTTACTAATTATCTGGCCTAATACCACTCTTGGGATAGGGGATAGGTGTTTTTCAATCAATCCATTTAATTTTGTTAAACCTTTTTCCTGAAGGATTTTAAGACCAAGGGCTGAGTCTCCAAGTGTTCCAGAGACGTATAAATCATCTCCAACCTTTGCCCCTTTCCTTAGGATGACATTCTCTTTTTTGGCTTCTCCTATTAGGCATATACTAATAATAATATTTTTAGAAAGAGACGTATCTCCACCAATTAAATCCACCTCGAATCGTTTTGCGCCATCCTTTAGCCCCCGGTAAAATGATGAGACATAAGATAAGGATAAAGATTTGGGGATTCCAAGGGAGACAAGGAAATATTTAGGTGTACCACCCATTGCCGCAATATCACTAAGATTAACATATAAAGATTTTCTACCCAGTCGAAAGGGGTCGATCCAAGCTGGGTTGAAGTGGATTCCTTCAATAAGAATATCTGTGGTCAAAAGTAGGGCTTTTTCATCTGATTCAATTACAGCTGCATCATCTCCGATTCCCTTTATGATATATGGATTTGAAGTCTCTATCCACCTGCGGATTTTGGAGATGAGACCAAATTCACCTACCTCATGGAGATTCTTTCTTTGTTTATTGAATTGTTTCCTATCTTTTTTGGTGGGATTTCTCATAATTTATCTATTGGCAAGGGTGATCTTTAATACTTCATCCATATGTTTGACAGGTATAAATTCTATTTTTTTTCGAATATAGGATGGAAGCTCTGTTAGGTCTTTCTTATTCTGATAAGGAATAATAACCTTTTTAATATTATTTCGAAGGGCTGCTAAGGCCTTCTCTTTAAGCCCTCCAACAGGAAGGATTCTTCCTGTTAGTGTAATTTCTCCTGTCATTGCTATATCCTTTTTTACTGGAGTTGAACTAAGCGCTGAGATCAATGCAACAGCCATTGTAATGCCGGCAGATGGGCCATCTTTAGGAATAGCACCAGCGGGAACATGTATATGGATGATTTTATTATTGATATCATCAGGTTTAATTTTGTAATCTTTGCATTTTGATCTGGCATAAGTAAGGGCTGCTTGGGCTGATTCTTTCATTACTTCCCCAAGATGACCAGTTAAAACTAAAGATCCTTTTCCTGGTGTTGCCATTGCTTCCACATGGAGAATCTCTCCACCTGTTTCAGTCCATGCAAGACCTGTAGCTACTCCTACTTCATTTTTCTTTTGTTCCTCATCAGGTAGATATTGGGGAGGACCTAAATAGTGAATAAGGTTCTTTGTTGTTATCTTTGTCTTATCCTTGTTACCCTCAGCAACTTTTCTTGCCACTTTTCTACAAATTGAAGCCAATGCCCTCTCGAGATTTCTCAGCCCTGCCTCTTGAGTATATTGAGAAATAATATGAAGTATAGCCTTATCAGAAATTTGAAGTAACTTTGAATTGATTCCATTTTCTTCCAATTGACGAGGAATGAGGAATTTCTTGGCAATCTTTAATTTTTCAAGATCTGTGTATCCTGGAATGTTTATTATTTCCATACGATCTCTAAGTGCAGAAGGGATAGTATCAATAATATTGCCTGTTGTAATGAACATTACCTTTGAGAGATCGAAAGGAACATTAAGATAATGGTCACTAAATGCATAGTTTTGCTCAGGGTCAAGGACTTCAAGCAGAGCAGAGGCAGGATCTCCTCTAAAATCTGCTCCTATCTTATCTATCTCATCCATCATGAAAACAGGATTATTACTGCCAGCCTGTTTCATTGATTGAATAATCCTACCGGGCAGCGCACCTACATAGGTTCTTCGGTGACCACGGATTTCTGCTTCGTCTCGAATTCCTCCAAGAGAAATCCTTACAAACTTTCTTCCAAGTGCTCGGGCAATAGACTTTCCCAAAGAGGTTTTCCCTACACCAGGTGGGCCAATGAAACAGAGAATAGGGCCTTTAGGATTTTTCTTTAATTTATGAACACTTAAATATTCTAAGATCCTTTCTTTGACCTTCTCTAAATTATAGTGATCTTCATCCAGGACTTGTTTGGCTTTCTTTATGTCAAGATTATCGATAGTTGATTTTGACCATGGCATCTCTACTAACCAATCAATATAAGTCCGAACCATTGAGGCCTCGGCTGCTTCTGGATGCATCTGTTCTAAACGTTCCAATTCTCGATAGGCCTCCTTCTCAACCTCTTTTGGCATCTTTGCCTTTTTAATCTTTTTACGTAGCTCTTTGATTTCCTCTGCTCTTTCATCTATTTCACCAAGCTCACTGCGGATTGCCCTCATCTGCTCCCTAAGAAAATATTCCCTTTGGGATTTTGTAATTTCATCTTTGGCTTGAGATTGAATCTTAGCTTGCATTGTGAGGACCTGAACTTCTTTTGCAAGGAGGTCATTTAGAGCTTTAAGTCTCTTAATTGGATCAATGATTTCAAGGATCTCCTGTGCCTTTTCAACAGGTAGATCAAGATTTGAGGCAACAAGGTCAGCCAATCTTCCTGGATCATCAACACCTTCCATTATAAACATCAATTCGGGAGAAAGCATTTTCCCATAGGAAAGGATTCTTTCCAATTGTTCTCTAACATTTCTCATTAGGGCCTCTGCCTCAACAGTTATCTCTGTGATAAATGGATCCTTGATATTTTCAATCCTTACAATAGGATATGGATTTGTCTGTATGGTTTCTTTAATTAATCCCTTTGAAAGTCCTTGCACAAGAATCTTGATCTTTCCATCTGGAAGCTTAAGCATCTTCATTATCAATGAGACTGTTCCCATATGATAGAGATTCCTCATAGGAGGGTCATCTTCTTCAGGCTTTTTTTGAGCAACGAGGAATATTAGTCGGTCTTTTGAAAGCGCCTCTTCAAGTGACTTTATGGATTTTTCCCTTGTGATAAAAAGGGGAAGGATCATGTAGGGAAATACAACTATATCCTTAACTGGAATTAGGGGAAGAATTGTTGGAAGTGAAAAGAGATCTTTTTCAGGTTCTTTTTTCATAACGTTTTAAGATGGTATTGATTATATTTGTTGTTGAAGCACCTTCCACAAAAGGAAGGACAATTACTTCACCACCAGCCTTTTCAACTATCTCCTTACCCACGACGGTTTCCTTTGTCCAATCTCCTCCCTTCACCAAAATATGAGGAATAATACTTGAAATAAGGTTGTAAGGAGTTTCTTCATCAAAAATTGTGACATAATCTATACAACCAAGTCCAGAGAGGATTTCAGCCCTCTCCCCCTCAGAAAGGATAGGTCTCATAGGCCCTTTTATAGATCGAGCAGATCGATCACTATTTATCCCTACTATTAATATATCACCGAGCTCTTTTGCTTTTTCAAGGTATCGAATGTGACCTACATGAAGGAGGTCAAAACACCCATTTGTGAAAACAATCCTTTTACCTTGGTTCTTTAAAATACTTACGATCTTTATTAACTCGTCTCTTTGTTTTATCTTTTCTTTCATCTTATACTTCTTTAGTATCAAATTTACTCCTCATAGTCAACACCGTATTGATTATTTTATCCAGAGGTTTTATCGTTAAATTGTTAGCATTAAAGTTAACAACTGAAGGATTATCCTTAGTAAAAAGAGAGGATTGGGTTAGTTTGACATCCTCATTGTAATGTGTTAATAGGCTAATGGTCTATATAAGAGACATTTATAATCCTTCGAATTCCCTATATTTTTAAAAAATGACGAATCGCCTTATACTCGCCTCAGAATCTCCACGCAGATATAGTTTACTTAAACAGATTGGTTTGGACTTCGATATGATCCCAAGCCAAATAAACGAGGATATTATCTTCGCAGAGAATCCTGAGCAATATGTGATTCGAATAGCAAATAAAAAGGCCTTAGAAGTTGGAAGTAGGTACCCTGAAAACTGGGTTATAGCTGCAGACACAATTGTTTATATTGACAATTCCATTCTTGGAAAGCCAAAGGATACCAAAGAAGCCAAGGAGATGCTCTTACGTTTAAGTGGAAGACAGCATTCAGTATTTACAGGAATTTCTATTTGTAATTTAAGAAAGGGAAAAACAAATAGCATGGCAGTCAAGACTTTTGTGAAGATGAAAAACATTTCGCCTTCTGAAATAGAATGGTATGTAAATACTGAAGAGCCTTATGATAAAGCAGGAGGATATGCTGTACAGGGTATAGGTTCAATCCTGATTGAATCTATTTATGGTTCTTATACCAATGTAATTGGTCTTCCTTTATGTGAACTTTTTCAGATGCTTATGCAATTAGGGGCAATAGAAATTTCTCCCTTGGGAATTAAGATTATTTAGTGAATTATGGGATCAATCAAAGAAAATTATTTAAAGGTGATAGAAAGGATTGAAAAAGCTGCCTTTCGGGCGAAAAGGGATCCAAAGGATGTTAAATTAGTGGCAGTCTCTAAGACAGTCGAGCCTTTAAGGATAAAAGAGGCAATTGATGCAGGGGTAAAAATATTGGGAGAAAATTATGTTCAAGAGGCCCAAAAGAAGATTGAGGAGATTGGAAAGGATGTTTCCTGGCATTTTATAGGTCACCTTCAGACAAATAAGGCAAAATATGCAGTAAAACTATTTGAGATGATTCATTCATTGGATAGTTTACCATTGGCTTTTGAGTTGAATCGAAGAGCCGAGAAAGAAGGCAAGATTATAAAGGTTATGATAGAAGTCAATCTTTCAGGGGAAGAGACCAAATTTGGGACAGAGGAAGAGAAGGTATTAGAGCTGGCCCAAAAGATTTTTGAACTTAAAAATTTAGAATTGATTGGTTTAATGACCATGCCACCTTATTTTGAAGAACCCGAAAGAAGTAGGCCTTATTTTATTCGCCTTCGAGAATTGAAAGAAAGGATTGTGAGAGAGGGTATTCCAATCAATGAGCTTTCAATGGGTATGTCAAATGATTTTGAAGTGGCCATTGAGGAGGGAGCTACCTTTGTTCGAATCGGAACAGCCATATTTGGTCCCCGAAAAGAAGAGTAGAAAAGGAAAAATGATTCATAAGAGAGTGAGATTTTATTTTAGGTTCATTATATATTTAGGAATTTTAATAATATTTTTAGGTTGTGGGAAAAAAGGACCTCCTGTGCCCTGGGATTCTATTGTTCCAAAGAGGATTTTAAATCTTGAAGCCATACCACGTGAAGGTCGACTTTTGCTTGAATGGACATCTCCAAAAGAAAATACAGATAAATCTCCTTTGATTGACCTCGCAGGTTTTAGAATCTTCAGAGCCGAAGGGATTTTAATAAATGGACAATGCAGAGGATGCACAGAGAAGACAAACCTTATTAGGGAGATTAAACTCGATCCGAAAGAAGACAATAGGGGTAAAAGAATCTCAATCTTTATTAATGATCAAGAACCTAAAAAGGTCTATGTCTATCAAGTAGTTTCGGTGAATCGAAGAGGTTATCTCAGTTCACCTTCAAATCCTGTAACGGTTTACTGGGATGATCCTCCAGATTTTCCTAAAAAAATTAGTGGCGAGGCAGGCGATAAGAGGATAGATCTATATTGGGAAGCAGTAAATGGTGCTACAGGTTATAATATTTATAGAAAAACTGAAGGAGAAGAATTTTTAAATAAGCCCATCAACTCTGTTCCAATAAAAGTTACATATTATACAGATTTAAATGTGGAGAATGATAAGAAATACTTCTATTCCGTTAGAGCTTTAAAAAGGGTAGTAACAACAGATATCGAGGGCATTGGTTCCTCAGAAATTGCAATAATTCCAACCGATCTTATACCACCCGCCTCACCCCAAGGCCTGGTTGCAATTCCCCTTAAAAACGGGATAGAGCTAAATTGGAAAAGAAATGAGGAACCCGATCTTTTAGGTTATTATATATATCGAAGAAGAGTTGGAGAAAAAGAATTTAAGAGAATAAATGAGACTCCGATTAAAAAAGAGACCTATCTTGACACCGAGGTTGAGATAGAGCAGGATTATGAATATATTATTACAGCAGTTGATAATTCACCACGGAGCAATGAAAGTCCTCGTTCTGAAGAAGTGAGAGTGAAATATAGATATTGAGAAACAAAAACTGAGTGGTATTGTTAGGAGCTTAATATGCATTATTTCGAATATAAAAATGGAGAGCTTTATTGTGAAGGTCTTTCTGTAAGGGAGATTGCTCAAAAAGTTGGAACTCCATTTTATCTCTATAGTTTCAATACATTAAAGAGGCATTTTTCAGTTTTTGACGAAGCCTTTAAGGGGATCCCACATCTTGTTTGTTATTCTGCAAAGGCTAACTCAAATTTAGCCCTTATTAGGATTTTTGTTAATCTTGGGGGAGGGGTGGATGTAGTTTCAGGAGGTGAATTATACAGGGCTTTAAAAGCAGGGGCTAATCCTAAAAAGATTGTCTTTTCAGGTGTTGGCAAGAGAGAAGATGAGATTGAATATGCTTTGACTGCTGGAATATTAATGTTTAATGTTGAATCATTGGAGGAACTATTTACAATAAATGAGATAGCAGGCCATTTAAAAAAGAAGGCCCCAATCTCAATACGCGTTAATCCTGATATTGATCCAAAGACACACCCTTATATTTCAACAGGGTTAAAGAAGAATAAATTTGGAATTGATATCCTACAAGCACCAAAGGCATATCAGCTGGCTCAACAATTACCAAACCTTGAAATCATTGGGGTGGATTGCCATATTGGCTCACAACTCGTGAAGGTTGAGCCCATTATTGAAGCCTTAAAAAAATTAAAAAAGTTGGTTGAGAATTTAAGAAAAGAGTCTTTTAAAATACAGTATCTCGACCTCGGTGGTGGTCTTGGTATTACATATGAAGATGAGGAACCGCCTCATCCGGTTGAATATGCATCCAATATTCTTGATGAGATTCGTGGGTTTGATTGCACATTGATTTTAGAACCAGGTAGGGTTATTGTGGGAAATGCTGGTATTCTTGTTACAAAAGTGCTTTATACTAAGGAGACAACTGAGAAACGTTTTATCATCGTGGATGCAGGAATGAATGATCTTGTAAGGCCAAGTTATTATGGTTCATATCATCAGATTTGGCCCGTTCAGAGGAGAGATAATGAAGAGATTGTTGCAGATGTAGTTGGACCGATATGTGAATCGAGCGATTTTTTAGCTAAAGAACGCCGAATTCCAAAATTTCAGTCAGGAGAACTTATGGCTATTATGAGTGCTGGGGCTTATGGATTTTCTATGTCAAGTAATTACAACTCCCGACCGAGAGTTGCAGAGATCCTGGTAAAGGGAGATGAGATGTATATTATTCGCAAAAGAGAAAGCTATGAGGATCTTATTCGGGGAGAGAGTTTACCTGATTTTTTGATAAATGAGTAAGCTTTTAAAAAATACATGATTTTCAAATTGGGAGGTTTGAATGAAGATTCCTTTTGTAAAGATGAGCGGAAGTGGAAACGATTTTATCCTCATAGATCATCGAAATCCATTTTTAGATGAAGATAATTTAAAGGATTTTATAAAGAAGGTCTGCCAGAGAAGGACATCAGTTGGAGCAGATGGATTGATATTAGTTGAAAATTCTAATAAGGCTGATTTTAAATGGAGATTTTTTAATTCTGATGGAAGTGAAGCAGAAATGTGTGGTAATGGAGGTAGGTGTGTTGCAAGGTTTGCCTACCTAAAGGGGATATCAGGTGCCAATCTTACTTTTGAAACAGTTGCAGGTATACTTTCTGCTGAGGTAAAAGGAAGAAGAGTTAAGCTTGAACTGACGAAACCTCACAGCTTAAAACTTGATGGGACTATTCCCATTGAAGGTAAAGAACTTACCTTCTCACATATTAATACAGGTGTTCCCCATACAGTCCTTTTTTCGCAAGATATAGAGAGGGTAGATGTAGTTCGATTGGGAAGGATGATTAGATATCATCCTCTTTTTGCTCCTAATGGGACAAATGTTAATTTTGTTCGTTTAGAGGATGACAGTCAAATATCCATTCGTACTTATGAAAGAGGGGTCGAAGACGAGACTTTGGCATGTGGAACAGGAGCGGTTGCCTCAGCCCTGATTGCAGGATTTAAAGGAAGGGTCCAATCTCCAGTCTATATTAAAACAAGAGGGGGTGAGATTTTAATTGTATATTTTGAGATTGAAGGTGAGGAGGTAAAAAGGGTATTTCTTGAAGGAGATGTTCATATTATTTATGAAGCCGAAATGTGGGAGGAGGCTTATCAATGAATAAAAAAGTAAAAGCTGTGGTCGTTGGTGCAGCAGGGAGAATGGGAACCCGTCTTATCAATATAATAAAAGAAACTCCTTACATAGAATTGTTTCAGGCCATTGACAGACCCGATCACCCATGGATTGGAAAGGATATTGGAGAGATGATAGGACTTGGAAGGCTTAATGTTCCATTAGAGGGAAGCCTTGGTAAGAAAGGTGGAGAGGTTATTATAAATTTTTCAACTCCACAAGCTTCTATAGATAGTCTGGAATTTGCGAAAGAAAATGGGATGGCAATTGTAATAGGGACAACGGGATTTACCCCTGAGCAGATGGAAAGGATAAAGAATCTCTCGAAGGATGTAAGATGCGTTCTCTCCCCAAATATGAGTATAGGCGTAAATGTTATGTTCCGTTTGGTTGAAGAAGTGGCAAATGTGCTTGGATCTGACTATGATGTCGAGATTCTTGAGGCCCATCATCGTCTCAAGAAAGACTCTCCAAGCGGTACAGCTATGAAGCTTGGTGAGTTGGTGGCTAAAGCTTTAGGAAGGGATATTTATAAAGTAGGTGTTTTTGGCCGGAAAGGAATGATAGGTGAGCGGACCAAAGAGGAGATTGGAATGCAGGTCGTAAGAGCAGGAGATATTGTAGGAGAACATACTGTTCTCTTTTGTGGGAATGGAGAACGTTTAGAAATAATCCATCGAGCTCATAGTCGAGATAACTTTGCACGGGGTGCAATAAGAGCAGCCCTGTGGATTATAAATCAACCAAATGGACTTTACGATATGCAAGATGTATTAGGATTGAAGAGTAAATAGCTTTCTCTCAGCATCCCCTTTTTCTAAATGGGGTATAGTAGTGTTTCTTGGAGGATAAAAATCTCACGAGAGGTTATTCAGTTTAAATTTTAATAAAGGGGAGATTATAAATAAAATGAAGATTGTTCGTTTTCAGGATGATCGATTAATCAAATGGGGAATTGTTGAAGAGGAAATGATTTTTGAAATTGAAGGTGACCCATTCTCAAATTTTTCCCTGAAATCAAAAGCTAAAAAAATCGAAGATGTAAAACTTCTTCCCCCTTGTGAGCCTACAAAGATTGTGGCATTGGGTTTAAATTATAGGGATCATGCTGAAGAGGTAAAAATGCCAATTCCACAAACTCCTATTCTTTTTTTAAAACCCTCAACTTCAGTGATTGGGCATGAGGATTTTATTATTTATCCAGAGATGTCAAGGCGAGTAGATTATGAAGCAGAGTTGGCTGTGGTTATAAAGAAGATAGCCAAGCATGTGAAGGAAAGTGAAGCAGATAATTATATTCTTGGATACACTTGTTTTAATGATGTAACTGCCCGAGACCTACAACCTAAAGATGGACAATGGACAACTGCAAAAAGCTTTGATACATTTGCTCCCATAGGTCCATGGATAATTACAGATATTGACCCAAACAATTTAGAGATATCTTGTTACCTTAATGGCGAGAGGCGTCAGCATTCTAATACTAAAAACTTGATTTTTAAACCACATATGCTCGTGAGTTATATATCCAAGATTATGACTCTAATGCCAGGGGATGTAATTGCAACAGGAACTCCCTCTGGAATTGGTCCAATGAAAATAGGAGACAGAGTAGAGATTGTAATTGAAGGTATTGGTAGATTGATTAACACGGTTAGAAAGGGGTGGGAGGAATAAAAAAATATATGAGTAGGAAAAAATCGATAGGATTTTATCAAAAAGCCATGGCATTGATGCCCGGAGGGGTAAATAGTCCTGTAAGGGCATTCAGAGCTGTGGGAATTCCACCAATATTTATTGATCGGGCAAAAGGATCTAAGATTTGGGATGTAGATGGAAATGAATATATTGATTACGTTGGATCATGGGGGCCAATGATACTGGGGCATTGTCATTCCAAAGTAGTCAATGCACTTAAAAAGGCTCTTCAAAAAGGGACAAGTTTTGGAGCACCAACAGTTTTAGAAATTGAATTAGCCAATAAGGTAAGAAGGGCATTTCCTTCAATAGAATTAATAAGGATGGTTAACTCTGGAACAGAGGCAACAATGAGTGCTATTAGATTGGCAAGAGGTTACACAGGTAGGGATAAGATCATAAAATTCGAAGGTTGTTATCATGGTCACGGTGATAGCCTTCTTGTAAAGGCAGGTTCAGGAGCAACTACATTTGGAGTTCCAGATAGTCTTGGTGTTCCAGTAGATCTTGCCCGACATACTCTAACTGCCCTTTATAATAATCTTGATAGTGTTAAGAGCCTTTTAATCCAATACCCCGAGCAAGTTGCCTGTATTATTGTTGAACCCATTGCTGGTAATATGGGCGTTGTTTTGCCTGAGAAGGGTTTTCTTGAAGGTTTAAGAAATATATGTGATGAAAAGGGAATTGTTCTTATTTTTGATGAAGTTATTACTGGATTTAGGGTTGCTTACGGAGGTGCCCAAGAATTATATGGAATAAAACCTGACATTACATGTCTTGGAAAGATTATTGGAGGAGGGCTTCCTGTTGGGGCATATGGTGGAAAGAGATCTATAATGGAAAGGGTTTCACCTCTTGGAGGCGTTTATCAGGCAGGAACCCTTTCAGGAAATCCGCTTGCAATGACCGCTGGTATTTCCACCCTCGAAGTGCTAAAGACAAAGGGTTTTTATCAAGAATTGGAGCAGAAGACCAATTATTTAGTAGAAGGTATTTCAGAGAGGGCTGAGGAAAGATTTATTCCAATAACTATCAATAAAGCAGTAGGAATGTTTACTATATTTTTTACAGAAGAACCTGTTATGGATTATAGAACTGCAAAAAGAAGTAATACAAAGCGGTTTTCACAATTCTTTATTGAGATGCTAAATCAAGGGATTTATATACCCCCATCACAATTTGAGGCCTGGTTTATCTCAATGGCACACACCCAAAGTGATATTAACAAGACGATTGAGGCCTGTGACATAGCTTTTAAAAAATTATAGGATAACTTAGAAAAAAAAGATGAATTGGAATATTAAATGTGTCATATACGATTGTGATGGAGTTCTTTTTGATTCGTTTGAGGCAAATCAAAAGCTTTATGATGACCTCTGCACCATGGTGGGCAGATGTCCCCTTAAGGCAGAAGAGGTAGAATATGCCCATTCCCATACAGTATTTGAAGCCATTCATTTCATTTTTGGGGAAAATGGATTTCTCGAACAGAAGGCCTTTGAGCTTATAAAACAGATAGATTTGAGAAAATATATTTCTCTTTTAAAGATGGAACCACATCTTCGTCAGGTCTTAAACCTTCTTAAGGCAATGGGTATTAAACGGGCTATCAATACAAACAGAACAACTTCAATGAAATATATTATGGAGGATTTTAATCTCCAACCTTTCTTTGATTTAGTTGTTACTGCACTTGATGTCAGAAACCCTAAGCCCCATCCCGAATCTATTGAAAAGATAATGAATATATTAAATGTCACCAAGAATGAGACCGTTTTTATTGGCGATTCAGAAGTGGATCAAAAAACTGCTGTCTCTTCAGGTATAAAATTTATTGCATATAAAAACAAAGAAATCGCAAACGACGCCTTCATTGAAGACCATCTTGACCTTTTAAATATTATTTTTAAAACCTAATTTTAAGTTTTCATCATTATTTTATTCTTCCTTTTCTATTGGACAAATTCCTTATTTCCATTGCTAATATTTATATTTTCGTTTTGAAGAAAAAAATTATGTATAACTTTTTAAAATTAAAAAGTAAAATTTTACATAATTTTACGCAATTTTACACTATTTAACCTTTCCAAAAAATTTATTGACAAAAGTTAAATAAATTTATAGATTAGATTTATTAAAATAATATTTCGAGGAAGATTTAATAAATACGAGATGTCAAGTTTGTAAATGAAAAATAATAATTTTTATTATTATAGGTAACTTCTCATGACAGATTTGACACACACGAACAATGGAAATTTATATTCCTACTATCTTAATCCTCGCCCCTCGGGGAGAGGCTTAAAATGAGGGGGTAAAATTATTTTTTAAATAACAAACCTTTTATTGGAAATTTTTGTTTGAAAAAAAGAGTTAGGCAATAGCTGAACATCTTTTTGGGAAATGAATAATGATTAAATTCCTTCCTAAAAGATTTATCGCTCTCCTAAAGCCAACTCACACAACTTAAACCTTTTCCATTATATTTGTTAAGCAAGCTTTATTAAGATTGTTGGGTTACTCGAGTTTATCGAGTTATTGAGTTTATTGGGTGGGGTATTATTTTCCTTCACTTTCTAAGGGGAGGGTAGGAGGGATTAGAAATATAATCTCCCCTGACCCCTCCTCTTAATTCTCCTCCCTTTTCTAAAGGGAGGGCAGGAGGGATTAGAAATATAATCTCCCCTGACCCCTCCTTAAAAAGGAGGGGAATTTGGGGGGATTCTTAGGAAGGAGGGGAATTTGGGGGGGCCTTAGGAAGGAGGGGAAAATGAGGGAGGATCCTTAGAAAGGAGGTGAAAAAGATTATTAAAAAGAGAGCGGAAAAGGATTAATTTCACCTCCCTTTTTAAGGGGAGGCGCCGCCGTCCAGAGCCACATCACTCACGCCAAACAAAGCAGTGGGACTTTGGCGCCGGACGGTGAGGAGGGATTAAAAATAATAGAGAAATAATCTCCCCTGCCCCCTCCTTAAAAAGGAGGGGAAAAATTTTTTAGAAAAGAAAGGGAAAAAAATTATTAAAGGAGGGTAAGAAGATGGAAGGAAAAGGAAGAAATAGGTTTTTTATCCATGTGAGGTTCTCTATTTTATTAACATTATTTATATTTTTTGTATTGCCATTATCCTCGTGGGGAACTACACCACAGATTTCATCAGGGCACTATCACACAATAGCCCTTAAATCAGATGGGACATTGTGGGCATGGGGATATAACGGGTATGGTCAATTAGGAGACGGAACAAATACAAGTAAAAACTACCCTGTTCAGATTGGAAGTGATAAAAACTGGGTTTCTATTTCAGCAGGGGGCGCACACACAATAGCCCTTAAATCAGATGGGACATTGTGGGCATGGGGATATAACTACTATGGTCAATTAGGAGACGGTACAAATACAAATAGAAATGCCCCTATTCAGATTGGAAGTGCTAATGACTGGGTTTCTATTTCAGCAGGGGGCGCACACACAATAGCCCTTAAATCAGATGGGACATTGTGGGCATGGGGATGGAACATCTATGGTCAATTAGGAGACGGTACAAATACAAATAAAAATACCCCTATTCAGATTGGAAGTGATACTGACTGGGTTTCTATTTCAGCAGGGGGCGATCACACAATAGCCCTTAAATCAGATGGGACATTGTGGGCATGGGGAAATAACGGGTTTGGTCAATTAGGAGACGGAACAAATACAGGTAAATATACCCCTGTTCAGATAACAAATGTTGAAAATAACTGGGTTTCTATTTCAGCAGGGGGCGATCACACAATAGCCCTTAAATCAGATGGGACATTGTGGGCATGGGGATGGAACTACTATGGTCAATTAGGAGACGGAACATATACAAATAGAAATACCCCTGTTAAGATTGGAAGTGGTACTGACTGGGTTTCTATTTCAGCAGGGGGCGATCACACAATAGCCCTTAAATCAGATGGGACATTGTGGGCATGGGGATATAACGGGTCTGGTCAATTAGGAGACGGTACATATACGGGTAAAAATGCCCCTATTCAGATTGGAATTGATAATGACTGGGTTTCTATTTCAGCAGGGGGCGATCACACAATAGCCCTTAAATCAGATGGGACATTGTGGGCATGGGGACGTAACTACTATGGTCAATTGGGAGACGGAACATATACAAATAGAAATACCCCTGTTCAGATTGGAAGTGATAAAAACTGGGTTTCTATTTCAACAGGGTACTATCACACAATAGCCCTTAAATCAGATGGGACATTGTGGGCATGGGGATATAACGGGCTTGGTCAATTAGGAGACTGCAAAACTCCTATCAGAAATGCCCCTGTTCAGATAGAGATAGACACTAATGCACCAACAGGAAGCATAATTATAAACAATGGAGCAACCTATACAACAACCGTATCAGTTACCTTAAACCTATTAGCCTCTGATGACTGTACCGATGAAGCCTGGATCGAGATGAAGTTTTCAAATGATAATATCACATATACAGAACCGGAGGCATATTCAACAACCAAGTCATGGACATTACAATCAGGAGATGGTATGAAGACTGTTTATGTAAAGTTCAAAGACAACGCAGGCAACTGGTCAACTGCATACACTGATACGATCTTTCTTGATGAAACAAATCCAGCAACAAATGCATCACCAGCAGGAGGGATTTACAATACTGCTCAGTCAGTAACATTGACCTGTAACGATGGAGCTGGTTCTGGCTGCTACAAGATTTATTACACAACAGATGACTCAACTCCCACAACAGGCTCTCCTGTTTATTCTGCTCCCATAAACATAACAACTACAACTATACTGAAATTCATGGCAGTGGATCTTGCTGGCAATCAGGGGAGTATAAAACTTGAGATATATTCTATATACGGGATAGACTACTGCAAAGGAGACTTTGACCATGATGGAGATGTAGATGGTTCTGATTTGGCAGTATTTATCAAAGAGTTTGGAAGGACGAATTGTCCACGTTAAGGTCATAGGTGAAAGGTGAAAGGTCAAAGGTGAAAGGTGAAAGGTCAAACACCTATTTCTTCTCCCCATCGGGGAGAGGATCTCATCAACCGTTTCCTCTCCTCTTGGAGACTGTGTTGCAATGAGGTGTATGCCATGTTTGTCATTCCGAGCGAAGCGAGGAATCTATAGAATTCAAACCCTTATAAAACATATATTCTTCGGCTAAAGCCTCAGAATTACATTACGACACAGCCTCTTGGAGGGGAGAGGGGAGGCTGGGATTAGAAATATAATCTCCCCTATCCCCTCCTTAGAAAGGAGGGGAATTTGGGGGGATTCTTAGAAAGGAGGGGAATTTGGGGGATCCTTAGTAAGGAGGGGAAAATGAGGGAGGATCCTTAGGAAGGAGGGGAAATAAGAAAGGATCCTTAAAAAGGATAGGAAATAAGGGAGGATCCTTAGAAAGGAAAGGAAATAAGGGAGGATTCTTAGAAAGGGGTATACTGAGATATACTTTAAAAAGGGGAGAACTCCCAATTCACCTTTCTTTACGAAAGAGAGGTGAGGAGGTAGTAATATACTGGTAATTTAAAAAGGATTATTTGTAATAGAATTATTCAGCCTCTATTGTTTTAAAACGAATTCTCGTACTCCTCTTTTCAGGAATTTCATCACAGTATATTTCTAAGGAAGCATTTCCATCTTTTCCTTTAATCTTTACAGATAATATTCCTCCATGATAAAGATGAACAATATCTTCCTTTGAGAGGGAAACTTTTGCAATCAGATCATTTGCCATTATTATCTTCCTCCTCTCATTTTTCATACTAAATATTGATATTTTTCGAATAAATTAATTATATGATTTTTAAAGTTCCGATTCAAATCGAGATTGATCTTACCTCAAAATCGCCCATTCATTTTTGAAGAAAATCGATTTGAAAGAACTCAGAGGCATTGAGTGTAGTTTCTTTTGAGACAAATAGAGGCTCCAAACCTTTAAGTCTTGAGACATGCAATAGAGTAATTAAAACATCCTTAGGAGATGACTCTTTACCCTGATAGGAAACAGGAGAATCTGTTTCAAGGAGAATTCTTTCCAAGGGTGCCTTTTTAATAGCCTCTTGGTGAGGAGGGCTATAAGCCAGGGCAGGTGTTGCAGATATGAAATATCCTGATTCTAATATCTTGTCTAAAATATTAATTGGCCCACTAAACCAATGGAAGAGGCCTCTTTTTAAGCCTTTTTCTTTAACCATCTCAAAGGCCTTTTGATGAGAGAATCGGCAGTGGATAATTACAGGTTTATCAAATTCATTGGCAATCTCCAAAAGTTCATTAAATACCTTAAACTGTACTTCTTTTTTTACTTTAATCTTATAGTCTATTCCAATTTCTCCAAGTGCAATTGCTTCACCTATGTGATCCTTAATCCATGAAAGATTTTCTTCAATTTCATTTTCTTTTATCTCCCATGGATGATATCCAAGGGCAGGGTATACCAATTTAGGATTTTCCCTGGCAATCTGGAGTGTTTTTTTGTTTGAATTGATATCCATTCCAACAGCGACAATTCCAATTACACCTGATTGCTTAGCTTCATTTAATATGGTTGTAATATCCTCAAATTCATTTAGATGTGCATGAGAATCAATTAAAACTATTTTGTTTGATGTCTCTTCAATCATAAACTTTTTCTATTATGTGTTGTTTCAATAAATCAAAAGATCTATTTTGTCAATGTGTATGTGTTATAATTTTTATAATTACCCATTCCTTGAAGGTGGGATTATTAATTTTTATGATTTGTGGGTGGTAAAAATATCATTGTAAGTTAATATATAGATGTTTAAAGGAATTTAAGTTATGCGAAATAAAGAATCTGTAATATATAAAGTCTCTCTCTTCTCAGATTATGATATTTATCTATTCAAAGAAGGTAAACATTTTAAACTATATAACAAATTAGGTTCACATTGTCTCTCATTTGAAGGAGTTGAAGGAACTTATTTTGCGCTCTGGGCTCCAAATGCAAAGATGGTTTCAGTAATTGGAGATTTCAATCATTGGAACAGGGAATCTCATCTATTAAAAGTCAGAGAGGATGGTTCTGGTATTTGGGAAGGATTTATTCCAGGGATTTTTCATGGAGCCATATATAAATATTATTTAATCTCAAATTATAATGATTATCGTGTGGAAAAAGCTGATCCATTTGCTTTTAAGTGGGAATGTCCTCCACGGACAGCCTCAGTAGTTTGGGATCTTAGATATGATTGGCAAGATACTGAATGGATGACAAATAGAATTAGATTTAATAATCTCAATTCGCCATTTGCAATTTATGAAGTTCATCTTGGATCCTGGAGAAGAGTTCCAGAAGAAGGAAATCGATTTCTTTCTTACAAAGAGATAGCGTCCTATTTAGTTGAATATATTAAAAGGATGGGGTTTACACATGTTGAATTTCTTCCAGTTATGGAACATCCATTTTATGGTTCTTGGGGTTATCAGATGATTGGATTTTTTGCACCTACAAGTAGGTATGGTATCCCTCAGGATTTTATGTATTTAATTGATCAACTTCACCAAAATGGAATAGGTGTCATTCTTGATTGGGTTCCTTCCCATTTTCCAGATGATGAGCATGGTCTGGTTTATTTTGATGGTACTTATCTATACGAACATCAAGATCCTCGTAAAGGATACCATCCGGAGTGGCATAGTTATATTTTTAATTATGGACGAAATGAGGTAAGTAGTTTCCTAATAAGTAGTGGGCTCTTTTGGCTTGATAAATATCATGCTGATGGTCTTAGAGTGGATGCAGTTGCCTCTATGATTTATCTTGATTATGGTAGAAGGGAAGGGGAGTGGATTCCTAACAAATACGGAGGAAGAGAGAATTTAGAAGCTATAGAATTTCTAAAGACATTTAACAAAGCTGTTTATCAGGAATATCATGATGTTCAAACAATTGCAGAAGAATCCACTGCGTGGCCAATGGTTTCAAGGCCTACATATATGGGTGGTCTTGGTTTTGGAATGAAGTGGAACATGGGATGGATGCATGATACACTTTACTATTTCTCAAAAGATCCAATCCACAGAAAATATCATCATAATCAGTTAACATTCAGTATCTGGTATGCCTTCTATGAAAATTTTGTCCTTTGTCTTTCTCATGATGAGGTTGTCTATGGAAAAGGTTCCCTAATTAGGAAGATGCCAGGAGATTATTGGCAGAAATTTGCAAATTTAAGACTCCTATTTGGATATATGTATGCCCATCCAGGTAAAAAGCTAATATTTATGGGAGGAGAATTTGGCCAATGGGATGAATGGTATCATGAAAAAAGCTTGGACTGGCATCTTCTCGAATATCCTTTTCATCAGGGGCTTCAGAAGTGGGTTAGAGATTTAAATCATCTTTATCGTAACGAGCCCGAGCTTCATGAAATTGATTTTGGAATGGAAGGATTTGAGTGGGTTGATTTTTGTGACTGGGAAGGAAGCATTATCAGTTTTTTAAGGAAAGGTAAAAATCCTACTAACATTTTTTTAATTGTATGTAATTTTACTCCTGTTCCAAGATTCAATTATAGAATTGGTGTGCCTCGAAATGGTTACTGGAAAGAGGTTCTTAACAGTGATGCAGAGATTTATGGAGGAAGTGGCCTTGGGAATTTTGGGGGTTCTGAGGCGAAACCTTATTCAACCCATGGAAGACCTTACTCCCTTTGTCTTACCTTACCTCCTTTAGCAGTAATATTTTTTAAAAATGTAAGTTTATCACATGACCCCAATAGCTCCTAATACCTCACGGGGGCTTGTGATAAGCTTTTCTAACCCTACTTCCTCCGGACAAGCACCAAATGAAAGCCCCATTAGTTGGGTTATATATAAAATCGGAATTCCATAGGATGTTTTATAAACTTCTTCAATCTGTTTTTGTCTACCATCGAGATTTGCCTGACAGAGTGGACAACAAACTGATATAAGATTTGCACCAGCTTCTTTTGCTTCTCGAAGGATATCATTTGAAAGTTTTAAAACAATATCAGACCGTGTAAGAGTCATGGAAACACCACAACATTCAGTCTTATAAGACCAATCAATTGTTTCTGCTCCGAGAGCTCTTAATATGGAGTCCATACTTTGGGGATTTTCAACATCATCAAAACGAGCCACCTTTGGAGGCCGAGTGAGGACACATCCATAATAACAAGCAATTTTAAGACCACTAAGTTTTTTCTTCACTTTAGACTTAATCTTATCAAGCCCGATTTCATGAAATACTTCGAGGGGATGGTAAACTCTTAATTTCCCTTGGTATTCGTAACCAAAGAGTTTATGTATCAAATTTCTAAGCTCCGGATTCTTCTCAAGCTCAATATTAGCAACCTTAAAACGTAAGAGACAGGCAACACATGGAGCAATTAATTTATCAAAACCATCCTTTTCAGCATGAATAAGATTAAGAGTAGGAAGGGCAATAGAGAGTAAATGGGAAGTGGAGTGGGCTGAAGACGCTCCACAGCAGACCCAATCCCTTACTTCAAAAAGTTCGATTCCAAGAGAACGGGCAACATATTTAAAAGAGATATTAAATTCTATACCTGACGAACTGAGAGAACAACCTGGATAATAAGCAAAACGCATTTAGATATCTCCTTTATTATGAAATTTTTGATTTGCCGAAATTTCCCCTTTTGACTTAGAATGTGAAGACGCCTTTTCTAATCCTTTTATCTTTAACATTATATTTTGTAATTCTTTTCTTCCTGGACTTTTATGGGGAAGGAGTTTAAGCTTACCACGCATAAGCATTGGATAAGCCATATCAATGTCTTTAAATGGTGTAAGCATTCTTAGATTAATTAGTAGAGCAAGACCAAGCTCATAAATTCTGCCATATCGTTCAACGAGTGATAAAAATATTTTATGCAGGGCAGGGATAAATGGCTCTGGATTATAATATTCAATGTTTTTAGAGAGTTCTCTTAATCCATCAATAACCCTCAATATATTAATATCCTGGGGACATCTTGTATTGCATGTTTCACACGATAGACAAATCCATATTGTACCTGACCAATAAATTTTCTCCTCCAATCCCAATTGAATTGCTCGCATCAATTCATGAGGTTTCATCTTCATCGCATAAGCAGAAGGGCAACCAAGCGTGCACTTCCTACATTGATAGCACAACATAACATTTTCACCTGTAATTGATTGAAGTTGACGAGCAAAACTGATTGTGTTTTTTGATATTATGATACTCATTGTTTCTCCTCTTTATCCTTTTGGAAGAAGGATTGTAAATGTAGTTCCCTTTCCTTCCTCACTTTCAACAGAGATAGAACCCATATGGGCATCCACAATACTTTTTACAATTGAAAGACCAAGACCTGTTCCCACAATCTGACGGGTTTGAGATGTCTTTACACGATAAAATTTATCAAAAATCCTTGGGAGGTCTTCCTTTTTTATTCCAATTCCTGTATCTGAGACTTGACTCTTTACAAAACTTCCTTCTTCACTCAAGGTGATAGAAACCCTTCCTCCTTCAGGGGTGTATTTAATAGCATTGGAAATGAGATTAGTAAAGATTCCCTCCATACTGTTCCTATCTGCATTTATAATAGAAATTTCATCAGGCAGAAATAGTTGGAGGTCAATCTTTTTTTGCTCGGCATCTACCCTCATCAAATCTACAACCTTTTGAATCACCTCTCCCAGATAAAGTGGTTCTTTATACTGAACCATCTTTCCTGCCTCTATTTTTGAGAGGTCTAAAAGGTCTTTAATCAGGTCAAGAAGGCCTTTTACCCTTTCTTTTGCTCGTAGTAAGATCTTTTCCTGTTTCTCTGTTAACTCACCTGCAATTTTATTTAAGAGGACTGTGAGCTGTTGCTCAATAGCTGCAATAGGAGCACGAAGTTCATGAGTAACCATAGCAATAAATTCTGATTTCATACGATCAAGTTCTTTAAGGTGACTTATATCTTGAAGAACAGTCACTGAACCTATAACTTCACCCAAATCATTTCGAACAGGTGCAGTATGAGCCCTTAGATAGGTTTCTCCAATGGTTAATTCATGAGACACAGAGGTGTATCCTCTCTCATTCGCCCTTAGACCTTCTTCTATAATGTTTGATAGTTCTATTGGTAAATTACATTGAGAAAGGGATTTTCCCAAAAGGTTTGATTCAGAAGATTTTAGCATAAGAGTAGCAGCAGGATTGCATAATACAATACAACTTTCCCTGTCACAAACAAGAATGCCATCTACCATGCAATTAATGATTGTTTTTATGCGAGATTTTTCTGTTGCAATATCACGAAGAGTCCTTTCTCTTTCAAGTCTTAGAAGTTCTGCTTCCTTTTGAAGAGCCCTTCTTTCTAAGGCCCTTTTTACAACAATGCGAAGCTGATCAGGTGTAAATGGCTTTGAAATGAAATCATAAGCCCCCTTTTTCATTGCTTCAACAGCAGATTCTACCGTTGCATATCCAGTGATAACAATGATGAGAAGATTGGGACAAATTGAAAGGGCTTTCTCAAGAACCTCCATTCCGTTCATTCCTGGCATCATAAGGTCAAGGAGGATTACATCTAAACTCTCAAGTTTTTCTTGAATAATATTGAGTCCCTGATTTCCATTCTCTGCTGTGATAACTCCCCAACCATCTTTTGATAAGATGCGCGAGCAGCCATCTCTAATAATCTGTTCATCATCAATGACAAGAATTTTTACCTGTTCACACATCTATATCAACACCTTCACTATCACAATCAATATCACCATGAATATCACTATCACCATCACTTAGTTAGTAAAGCTTCTATCCTTTTAACAAGAACTTCAGGTTCAACTGGTTTGTCAATGTAGTCGTCTGCTTCGGTTTCAAGTCCCATCTGTTGGGTATAACGAGTTGTTGGAATTTTTGAAACCACTGCAGTAAGCAAAAGTACGGGAATCTTACTTAACTCAGGATCTGCCTTTAATTCTTTGCAGACTGCATATCCATCCTTATCTGGCATCATGACATCAAGAACAATCAAATCAGGGTTTTCAGTTTTTGCCTTTTGCAGTCCTTCAATCCCACCATAAGCTGCAGAGACCTCATAATTCTTTGATTCAAGAATCATGCTTACTGCTTCCACTAAATCAGGATCATCATCAACAATGAGTATTTTCTTTGCCATATCCTTTCACCCCCTTTTCCTCATGTAATTTTTGGTCTTGGTAGGAGTCCTGCCATTTCTACGATTTCTCTTACCTTTTCTTCCCATTCAATAGCCATAATATGTACACCTCTTACTCCTGGGATTTCTCTAAGCCTTTGAATCGT
>Ga0315298_1001814_pt1 | contig 38043 bp, 28 predicted proteins | sample WHS_1_MG_FD_203077 | JGI IMG/M metagenome (GOLD analysis project Ga0315298, IMG submission 203077) | Extremophilic microbial mat communities from Washburn Hot Springs, YNP, Wyoming, USA - WHS_1_MG | ecosystem: Environmental > Aquatic > Thermal springs > Hot (42-90C) | place: USA: Wyoming...
CGGAGAGACAGGGGAAAAGCCCCGCGACTTTGTCGGATAGGCACTTGGTGCCCATGTTGAGACGCACGGTTATTGGACAGGCTCCGAGGGGCGGTCAGCCACCGATCGCGAGATCGCCATTCCCCATACGGACTGTGCGTTTCGCGCTAGGTACAAGGCTGGCCCACAATGTGCCTGCACCCGTCTGACAGTGATCACTGCCGATGCACTCTAGGAAGCGCCCGCGAGATCGATGCCCCGCTGCAAAGCCTCGACGTCCGCAGCGAGGAAGGCTTCATGCTTCTCCCGCCGCAACTGATCCTCCAGTTCCTCCTTGACTGCCTCCAGTGGTAGAAGCTTGGTGGCGCCGATGAAAGCGCCGAGCAACACAAGACTGGCAGCGGCTGGGTAGCCTAGTTCCTCAGCTACCTTAGCGGCGGGCACGCGGTATACACGTAGGTCTTGTCGTGCTGTGCGTTCTGGCATGATCGAGCTGTCCAGCACAATGGTGCCACCTGGCTGTATCCTGGCCTCCAGCTTCTTCAATGCCGTTGGGCACATGACGATTGCTCCCGAAGGCGGCAGAGAACCCGGGGAGTCGAGTCGCTCGCTAGAGAATACCACACTGCATTCACTGCCGTCAGGCATTGACGCTGCATAGTTCGGAAACCAAAGGACATGCTTGTATTGGTTGGCCGCGGCACCGGCGAGGAGATGGGCCACCGACAATACGCCGTTGCCATCTACCCCTCCGATCACGACATGGAACTGTGACGCGTCGTCCTCTTGCATCTGGCTGCCTCCCTTGACCATATTTCCTTTGACGCCTGAAAGCCTGAGATCTCCGGACGCTCCCTTGCGCCCGGTGAAACGCCGTGTTGCTCGCCAGATCGGTGGGGGTTTTCAAAGCTGCAAACGGGCTACCCGACGGGGCGTCTGTAATCTATACCATCCTTCGAGCGCATGTCAAGTGCTCTGCTTTTCGGAGACGGCGGCAGGGCGCTTAGCGCGGTTCATTACCCCAGACCAGCTTTCCGTCAACGTAGACAGTCATTTTGTCGGACGGGCTGAAATCCTTGGAGGCCACGAAGCTGTAGTCGTTCGTCTGCAGGAAGGTCGACCAGTCTTCTTTATGGATCCGAATGATCGTATCACCCGAGTAGCTATAAGCTTCGACCTTGTTCGTATTCTGACCAAAAGTGATCTGCAGATAGTGATCCTGCCCGGCTACCGCTGCCGGCTGCAGTTTCGTCGAAACGTTGCCTTGCCCGACCGCGGACCAATCGACGGTTGCTTCCATCGTCCTGCCCAGCAGATCGCCGGCCGAGAACCAGTATCGAACCTCGACGTGTGAGAGGTCGAGCGGAGTAGGGCGATCATTGCTCAAGCGGAAGGTGAAGGCGATCACGCTGGAGTTTGCGTCGGGGGCGTTGTTGCGATACAGTAGCCGGATATCTCCGGCGGGGGGACCGAAGACAGTGCCATCTCCCGACTTGATCGGTGGTGCCAAGTACGCTTGGTACAGCTCTTTCTTATCTTTGATAATGGTCAGCCAATCATCGCTGAGTAGGCCACCGGTGTCGCCGGAGTTAGGGTTAATTGACCAGACTAGGAAGCCGATTCCCGACTGTTGGAGATAAGTTAGCAGCGTGCGCTGCCATTCACCCTCTGCATCGGTGCTTTCCACCGATCGTCCACCGAACTCCCCGATCACTACTGGTGCCATCTTGTCTTTGACGAGGTACCCCCAGTGCTGGTCGAAGACCTTCGGCAGGTTTCGCGGGAAAGAAGGGTCTTCGAACCATCCCTGCTCGTAGACGCCAGGGCCATAGTCGTGCGCGCTGTATACCAGCCGGTTGGGGACGTCCAGCCGAATCGGGTATTTCTTCGCCCCCATCAGGTTGCCACCCCACCAGTACCAGTCTCCCTGATATTGCTCGATCCCCTGTACGAAAATGAGCCAATAAGGGTTCTCTTTCAGGATGGCATTTCCGGCCTTTTCGGCAGCCATGCGCCAATCGGTCTTGGGATCGCCCGTGCCCCAGGTCGCTTCTCCTTTGGGCTCGTTATGGAGATCGGCGCCGATCACCGTGTCATTACCGAGATAGCGACGGGCCAGCATGCGCCAGTCGTCGATCCATTGCGTTTCGCTAACGGTGTCTGTGTACCAGAGCGACGATTGCCCGCTGCTGTCTGGCCGGTGCCGGTCCAGCAGCACTTTGAGTCCCCTCTGGTGCGCGCCCTCGATGATCTTGTCCATTACTTGGATACTGGTCAAGCCATTCAGGTCTTGGTTGAGCTCGTAGTTGATACTGGTCGGCATGGTGCCGGGGCGGAGAGCCTCATTGCTGAAAGGCAGCCGTACCGTGTTGTAACCGAGACTGACAATTTGGTCGAGCATGGATTGCCAGTTGCGTGTCCAGAGCCCATGAGGCGAATACGTGCCAGTCTCCATGCCGAACCAGTTGATGCCGGTAATCTCTACCCTCTCACCGTGGGCGTCGAGGATGGCATCTTCGCAGGTATGCAGGTTGTTGATCGGCTGTCCGCTTTGGCTTGTCTGGGGAAGGTTCGCCGGGTCTAGCCGGCAGTCGGCCCTCACCGGTTTGGTCCAGACTTCTTTGTTTTTCCCGGGTCCTCCAAGCCACGAAGGAAGATTGGAGCCGCTGCGCAAGGCAAAGTACCCTCCCAGCACCAGAAGCAGCGCCAGCGCCATACCGATCAGTCTCCTGTTCTGTGACGATAGCTTGTCTCTCAGCATCCTGTCTGGCATTGTGCAAGCAATATGCCAATGGTAAGCTATTTCTACATCAGGCGCTTGTCTGATCGCGTCCCTTGGAGGGCGGAGGGCGGGAGGGTAATCGTCGCTATGGTATAATAAGACTGGTATCCGCCGTAAGAAGACTTAACACGGAGACACAGAGATCACGCAGATCCTTAGGCATTACCTCCGATCTGGAGTAGTCCTTCCGTGGAAGGGTCAGCCGGTCTCCGTTTTCATCCTCAGACACGGAGATCACAGAGATTCAAGGCATTAAACATTAGGGGAGACATTCGTGAGTGATCCTCCTGCTGGTACAGAAAGGATACTCCACCCACCGATCAAGGCGGTGACGTTCGATTTCTGGGGAACGCTGTACGAGAACGGCACGGATCGGACGTCGCGTTATCTTCAGGTGCTGGCTGCGGCCCTGCCAGGGTTCGCCGACGATGAACTGAGCGCTGCCTTCCATTCGGCAGAGCAGATGGCCAGCGACGTGGGCCGGCTGGGCTTCCGCCTTTGCGTACCAGGGCGGGTAGCCGTGATGCTGGACAATCTTGGCACATCCCTGCCGCCGGAACCCCGACGCCGCTTGGTTCTTGCTTTAGAGAACGTCGTTCTGGAAATGCCGCCCCCTTTGGTTGAGGGCGTGTCGGGGGTGTTGGCCACTCTACGCGACCGGGGCTACGCGCTAGGTCTCATTTCCGACACTGGGATGGCCCCTGGCAGGGTAATGCGAGAACTGATGCAACGCGACGGAGTGGCGCACTTCTTCCAGCATCTCACATTCTCTGATGAGCTCGGGGTTACGAAGCGCTGGCCGCAGGCCTTTCGTAGCACTTGTATGGCGCTTGGCGTGGCGCCCGAGGAAACACTGCACGTAGGAGACCTGCCAGAGACGGACATCCGCACGGGCAAGGTGGCCGGCCTCCACACCGCTCTTGCCACGTACGTCAGCCATCGCTACGACGGCGCTAAGGACGCCGATCTTGTCCTGTCGAGGCTAACAGAACTGCCGGATATGTTGGCCAGGCTCTAGAGCATTCTTTTTCAGCCTCGGTGTTTCTCGTGCGAAGATGGGATGTCGCGCCATTCCCGCGCCCAGGTTTGCCCGTCGATACGCAAGCCCGGTCCCTTTTCGACCAGCCCGCCACAATTGACGTTTCCTCTCACGTAGGCGGAATCACCGAATCTGATGTATTCGCTGGCGTGGACGTCTCCCTCGATGTGGGGCGTGTTATCGAGCACTAGCTTGCGGCAGAAGATCGCGCCCCTAGACACGAATCGGTCATCGGAATGAATCTCGCCGTAGTCTCCGCCCGAGATGGTGAGCATGTCTCGCGTCATTAGCCGCTCGACGTAGTTGCTGCCGATCAGTTCGCAGCAGGCTCCACCCGTTAGCGACTCCCAAATCTCGACGCGGCCAGTAGACAAGAAATGGTTGCCAACGAAAGCGCGGGCACAGCGGAGATGCGCCTCGGCACGGAAGCGGTCGCCGCAGCGAAGCTCATTCGCTTCGATGACGCCTCTGACAAGGCAGTTGTTGCCACAGTGGACCTGCCCGCTATCCAAGGGCGTGATCAATGCTCCATATACCTGCACCTCGTGGCCGAGATAAATACGTGGCGCACGGATCCAGCCATTGATAATGGCTCGCCCCTCAGTGTGAAAGGCGTCGCTACAAGCGACGTCTCCAGAGATCTCGACGTCCCGATAGCACCAGATCCCATGCGCACGGATTCCAGCATAGACGCGGGTGCCTTGCAGGAAATCGATCCGTCCGTCGACGTTTAGCCAGCCTCCCTCAAACCATACCCGGTTAGGATCGGACACGCCAATGCCGCCTTGAATGCTAGGGGTGTATCTTCTCCCATCGATATGAACGACATCCATCATTCATCACTCTACGGTGACTACGTTGTTTAGCGCACCGAAGCCGTCTGGCACGGACAATCGGCAATTGGGGTCGCTCCGCCACTCTCCATCGACAAGGAACTTGTACTCGTATCTGCCAGGGGCGAGGCCGATCGTCGCCTTCCAGTATCCATGGCCATCGCTCACCAGCAAGACAGGATCCTTCGACCACCCGGTCAAGTCGCCCACAAGAGCGACGTGCTTGGCCTGTGGATCGTAGAAGCGAAACTCGACGGTCCTCGTCTTGTGGGCATCCCTCTCCTCGTTCGCAGGGAGACCTTGGTCCTTCAGACGCTCGGCGGCAGCGGCGATGAATCCCTCGTAGACTGCTGCCAGCTCGCCAGGGATGCGTTCGGCTCCGAAGTTCCACCAATATCCGGGCGTGAAGTAGGACGAGACCTCGGCTTCCGACGAATCCGCCCCACCGGACCACCCTAGAAGATGCAAATTGTCCGACTGGCACAGCCACAGGGCAATGTCGATAAGTTGTGGGTCACCCGTGAGGCGGGCAACGTGATAGGCGTGATGCATCAACAGGAAGATCTTGAACTGTGCGGGGCTACCGAAGAAGAACTCTGGCTCGCCATTGAGCCCGGCCCAGCTCGTGGGGACTACCGGCAGAGCTATCTCTCGCGCCGACGGTCGGAAGCGGTCTAGCGCCTCGCTCATGGTCAACATTTGTACGCCCTGCCAGTTAAACTCACCAGGCAGCCAACGGACGAAATCGAAGATGCCTGAATCCAACCGGTGGTGCTCGCCGAAGGTCTCGAAGTCCCACCCGACAAAGACGAAATCACCGGGCGTGTGCTTGACCCATCCTACGTAGTCGCTGGCCTTCAGCGGATACCCTGGCCAAGTCACCTGCGTGAAGCGGTAGCCCACGTCGTCGCTGAGATCCTTGTGCCGGGCAAACAACGCCAGATTTCGCCCTTGATGATAAAGATGCGTTGGCGCTCGGTCACCCAGCACCCGATGTCGGCCCTCCATCAAGGTGCCACGAAAGCCAAGGCGGTCGAGCGCGAGGTAGATTTCCCTCGACATGAACATCTCGGTGACTTCAACAGATGTCGGGCGTTCACCAAACAGGTCCGCCAGCGTGTCACGCGCCAGGGCCACGCGCTCCATAAACCGGACGATATCCATGTAGAAGATGAAGCTATGATATGGCTCGACACAAACGAGCTCGATGCCGGGATGCCTCACTAGCGCCCTAAACCGATCTAGCAGCGCCCGGTCCCACAGTAGCGCTTGATGGATGAAGGACATGGAGAAGCCGAGGTTCAGCCGCAGGCCCCGGTCGAGCAACTCGGGAAGTAAGTCGGTCATCGGGTAGTAACAGGTGCGAGCCACCTTCTGGAAGTAGAACCTGTTCAGGGATTCATCGAAGATTCCCTCCTCTAGTTCGGCAGCCGAGGCCGTCCTTGGCAGCGGCAGAGCGGGCAGGCGGATGCGCCTGGGTTGATGCACGAGTGCGTAGAGGACTATGTTATCAGCCATCGCCTTACCCCCAACCACTGATCACGTTCGTTGTTGACATGTGGCGGCTACTCACGATCTAGGCACGACCGATGTCCACTCAAGACGGCATTCCGAACACTTCAACGACCCGAAGACCTCATAGTATGAGGCATAACCCGTACATGTGTCCGACTTGGTAATGGTCATCTTGTCGTGAATGTGCGCGTGCTGATGGCACAACGCGCGGCCGCATGCGGCACATGTACCTCTAGCCTCGTTGTCACAGAACCAACACTTCACGGATTGCATCCTCCCTTCCTAGCTTCGACGTCAACCGATGCTCCGGATAGATCTGCCAACGTTAAACGGAGGCTGGCTGTAGGGGCGGTTCGCGAACCGCCCCTACAGCCAAGATACACTCAGACGGGGCTCGTGACTTGTGATCTGGTACAACTGCAGGATTCGTTCGGCAATGGCTTCCCAGGCGAACTCGTTGCTGGCCCTTTGCCAGGCGCGCTGGCCCATCCGAAGGGCACCCTCTCGATCGGCCAGTAGTTCACCGATTGCTTTGGCCAAGCCCGAGGCCGATGGTTCCACTACCAGGCTGTTCTCACCAGGTTGAGCGAACACAGGGGCGGCCGGTCTCGCAATGATTGTCGGTTTGCCTGCACTCCAAGCCTCGAGCACGGCGTGCGAGACCAGTTCCCCGCGGCTCGGGAAACATACTATGTCACTGGCATTTAGCAGATCCACCAGCTCGTCATCTTCGACAAAACCGAGAAACCGCGTCGCGCGTTCGAGGCCCAGCACCCGGCTTCGTCCCTGGAGGTATGGAAGCAACGGCCCGTCCCCCGCAAAGACGGCCGTCAGTCTCGGATGCGAGGGCAATACGCCGAACATCGCCTCGACCAGTAGGTCAGGCCCCTGGCCCCTGGTCAGCTCTCCCGAGAACAGGATCACCGGCCCCAGGGGGTCGAGGCCGTAGCGAATCTTCACCTTACCCTGGTCCACCCAGCGGCTGAACCGGCCATGGTTTACGCCGAGCGGGCAGACGAAGACCTTCTGTTCGGGAACGCCAATCTGTCTGGCAATCTTCTCCCTGGCAGAATCCATGGGTACGAGAACGCCGTCTAGGAATTCGCTCGCATGCCAGCCCCCGATTGATAGCTCGGCCTCCTGACCATTGCTGCTGGCTTCGTGGAGACCATGGCCAGCACCATTGTTCGACGGAAGCGGCACAACACCCAGACTTTGCTCTGTAATGATCTTGCTGTTCGCTTCATCGGGAGATAGGCTCAACCACGCCGAGACCCTGCCGCCAGACTTGAACTTTGCCAGCACAGGTAGCAGCTTCGTGGACAGGCAGTGCACTACGTCGAAAGGACCGCTCACACTCTCTGTCGCGCGCATGTAATAGAGCATCGCGGGCCACTGCGATACCCAGAATTCGGACCCATTGCTCACGTCACCGCGCACTGCGTGGTAGTGGTAGCCTTGGTGGGGCCGGTAACCAGAGCGTCGCCAGGCCCCAGCGGCGAAGAGGTGGACCTCCTCGCCTCTGTCAGCCAACGCCTTGGCTAATTGCATCGGTGCCAAGGCATTTTCGTCTGCCGAGGGGACATCGAACGGGTTTCTAGTAGACAACAAGGCGATACGCATTTCTAGCCCTCGCTCAACTATATCCTCTGGCTCCTGGATTCCGGCTTCCCGCTGGAGTTCCCCATGCCCGCTGGGGCAACGTCACCGATGAAAAGGGCCCAGCCCCATTTCTCAGACAATGACCGGGGCTAGCTCTGTATCCTCTGCCTAGCCTTCGCCAATAGGTCCCGGGCTGGAATGGTGACCTCGTAGACGCGATTGACCCAAGCATCTCCCCAGAACAGATAGCAGCTCGTCTCGGCCTGCAAGACCAGCTCTCGTGCTTCGCGGAGCAACCGCTCGGCCTCTGGATCGGCCAGGCCGATCTGCGTCTGCCGCTGTAGGCTAGCGCTCGCCTCGTGGTAGATCCGGCTAACCTCTACGATCTCGGCGATGGCGCGCCGCTGGGTCTCGGACCCCGCCCATTGCGCAAAATCATATCCCGAGGTAGATCCGACGTTCCAGGCCCCAGTCTGAACCCAAACCTTCTCCTGTGGTGGGTGTTCGCGAATATACTCGGAGAGCAGCACCGGCTGGATCGACCCGCCGCGCACTTTCTCCATGAATGGCGCATAGAAATGTCCCCAGAAGCCCGATGGTTCGCTGGTCTGCCGAAACCAGCCGCCATTCTCCCCATCGGACCAAGTAGTGACCAGCCGCGGCGGTGGACAACCGGACACCTTGTTTCGCACCTCCGATTCAAACCACCCGGCGTCCATACCGCTCTCTTGAGCATTGCTAATGTCACGGTTCCTAGGAATCACGGTGATCTGCTTGCCGCCGTATTCAGCCAAGTAGGGCTTGAACGGCGTGCATTGCGTAGTCGGTCCTTCGATGGGTTTGACGTGCACTGAGTCCACGACCACATATTCGTAACCGGCATCCACAAGGTAGGGTACCATTTCCATGGCGAAGGCCATTTCCGGGGGCCAGAATCCCTTAGGTGCTCGGCCAAACAACTCAGTCATGATCTCTCGGCCACGGTGCAATTGCTCATGCCAGTCGTCGGTAGGAATCAAGGGGAAAATGGGATGGTAGTAGCCCATGCCGATCAACTCGAGGTTGTCCGCAGCTGCGTAGTCGTGGATCATTCGCGGGATATCCACTATGGACGCATAGCGCTGCACGATCTCCGGGTTGCGGAACTGCTCTAAGAGAATCCCGGAAAAACCGACATGCAAGCGTGCCACATCATGATACTGGCGCAGGTACTTCAGAGGCCGCTCATAGCAGAGCATGATCTGATTGGCATCCCAGTTCGCCTTCTCGATAAGCAGCTTCAGGTTTCCCGGCGGCTGGTGCATGTGCAGCCCGAGAGCATGATAGGTATCTGGCAATGTCTGCCTCCTCTGTGCGAAGTGCGTGCAACGCGGGGGCTTGCCCCCCCCCGCGAAGGCCTTTCTTGCCATCTTCTGGGCGTGTCTGTGGCAACAGATCAAATCCCTAGCTCGTGATAGACATCGAGCGTCTTGGCGGCCGCGTGGTCCCAAGAGAAGGCCGTATCTACGGCGAACCGGCCGTTGCGCCCCATCCACCGGCCGTGCTCGAAATCGGACATCAACGCGCGTAGGCCCCACGCGATCGACGAGGGTGCGGCGAAGACCTTCAGGCCTGTGATGTCGTGCCACACCAATTCTTCAGGCCCTCCATTTTGTGTGGCGATGACCGGCTTCCCAGCACTCCAGGCTTCGAGAATAACGATGCCGAAGGGCTCGTTGCGGCTGGGAACGCAGACCGCATCGCACGCGCGGTATAGATCGATCACTTCGGACTCGCTGATATACCCCAGAAAGCGCACCGCGTGGCTGATTCCCAGAGCGCGGCAGCGGTCTTCGAGCCCCATGCGCATGTCGCCATCGCCGACAAAGACGAACTTGGCGTGGGGATTGAATGCCAGCGCCGCTGGAATCGCCTCTACCAAGAGATCAACGCCCTTCTGGTAGGCCATGCGGCCGACATATAGGAAGGTAGGATCCATACAGCCGATGCCGTAGCGCGCTTTTACCGCGCCAGGGTCCACCCAGCCGTTGAAGCGATAGGACATTACGCCATTGTAGATCACTCGCGTCTTCCATTCGGGCGTTTGGTAGAGGTTCATCACTTCCTGTTTCAGGCTTTGCGAGACGGTGATCACCCGGTCGGCCCGGAAAGTGCCCTCCCATTCGTAGGAGCGGATCTGAGACGATCGCCCCTCCCAGTGCTGGTTGCCACAGCGCCCATACTCTGTCGAGTGCATAGTGAATACACCACGCCTTCCTCGCCCGTCTTTGGCCCAAGCCAAGGCCTTTGCCGTAAGCCAGTCGTGGGCGTGGACCACATCAAAGGGACCACTGTAGTCCTCCGATTCCCAGAGGCAATCGACGAACGAGCGGCACATGCCAGTGACTTCCTCGATGAAGTCATGATTTAGTGGGAAAGGGCAGCGGTGATAGTAAACGCCGTCGATGCGTTCGTGCATGTGCTGCCCAGCACCCATCCTGGTGAAGACATGCACCTCATTGCCCTTGCGCTCCAGCGCGGCGGCCAACTCGGTGACGTGGGCCGCAATACCGCCGACCGCAATGGAGTGAAGGGATTCCCAGGAAAAGAAAGCAATCTTCATAGCACGTTCTTCCTTGTCTCAGCGATTTCGCAGGCGTCCGGTAGGAACGGCCTGCGCATCGTAAAGTCGAGGATCCGCGGTCATGGTCTTCTCTCGATTTTCCTAGACTATGACGATACGAGTTGGGGACTCGGTGCGTCGGTACGTGTTTCTGGGCGAGTCCCTCCGAGATCGTGCTTGGGGCTGGTGGCATAGCGCACGAAGGCCTCATAAGCGCCCCATAGGTGGCCAATCGTGCCGTCGCTGCCAAGGCGTTTCCATTGCAGCGGTGCCAGATACGCTGGTTCTGGCCCACTGCTCCCCGACACGAGCAGCCGATGGACTAACGCCAAGATGTCCCACTGCGCCATGGCCAAGGCGACGTCGACGAGCACTCCTTCGCCCGCCAGCTTGGCAGTGTTGTAGGCATGGTGCATCAGCCGGAAGAGCGCCTGTTGCGTCGGATGACCAAGGAAGAAGGAGATGTCGCCGAATTCTGAGGCTACTGTTGGAATCGAAGGCAAGGTCAGTGGCGAGGCCTTCCCCCCATACTCGCTCACCAGACTGTCGGCGCTGGAGAAGGTCAGCGCGCCGGTCAGCAGTTGATCCGATAGACTGTCGAGAAACCCTAGCCCTTCACTGGTGTCTACCGAGCCGTACGGGGGAAAGACCTGCCATCCAAGCAGGACAAAGTCGCCCGTGGCCTCGGCGATTCCTTCCGCCACGCGCGGCGTCTGGACGGTATAGCCGGCCTGCGGGCGGTGACTCCGGGCAAAGGCGATCTGATGACTCAGCGCACTGTTGCGCAGAAGCAAATAAGGGCCGGTCCCGTTCTTGCGCAAGTAGCCGGTACTGTATCCGTTCAGCAGCCCACTGGAACCATCGGCTAGCACCCCACGAAACCCCAGTCGGCCGAGGACGTAGTAGATCTCGTTGCTCATCGCTAGGAAGGGAGCAACCGCGTAGGTCGGAACCACGCCAAAGAGGTCCACGAATAGCCTCTTCGCCCTGCGGGTCTCCTCGTAGAAGGCTTCGGTGTCCAGGCAGAAAGAGAGGCCATGGCTGAGGCTCGAGCAGGCCAGCTGCACGTTCGGATGGCGCACGAGCGCAAGAAGGTCATCTGGTATGGTATCGGGGAACCGTGACATAGTCTCCATGAGCGGCCCCGAGAAATGGAGCATGAACTTTGCCCCGGCACGCGCCAACTCCGTAACCGCGGATAGGTGGGGCTTCCCTACTTCCTCTAGCCAGCGCCGATAGTAGTGCTCGGTCACTTCCCAATCGATCAGACAGTCTCGTACACGTTCGATGGCTGTCCCGGTTTCCGTGAGGGTATGCGGGAGTCGCAAACGGTGAGGTTCGTGGAACGAAAGGTAGATCAGGATCGTCTTCGCCATCTTTGGTCACGCCTCGTTTCTTCGGCATCTGCATGTGTCCACCTACCTGCCGAGCGGTTGCCTGAGAGCCTCCGGTGGATAGGCAGAATCTCCTCGTGCATCCCATCGTGCCAGCCGGCACATGCATGCTTCAATTACGATAACATCATTTGGGTTTTGTGGACATACTCCTTTTGGGTGATTTAGGCCCGGTCGGGTATCTAGTGGGAGGATATTCGGAGGATATCAGGCGGCCAGCCGCCCCCGTTCCTGATCCATGCGGGCAAGGGCTGTTCTTGCTTCGGCTGTTACCCGCTGGTAAGTGTCTTCGGCAGTAAGAAGCGATTTTCCGCTCCGGGCCGAGCGCAGGTCTCCAAGTGTCTGGTCTTCAAGGTAGGCGCGGTAGTTTTCCCCTGCCAGCCGGATAGCGTTCGCGGCATAGGCGATGCTGTTGCGTGGTTCCATACGGTCCACATCCTCGAAGAAGAAAGCGCAGCTAGTGAACATAAGGTGTCGAAAGTACACCATTTCCAATAGCCGCTCCACCCTTTTCTCTTGCCAATCGCTAAGCTCGACGGCGGCATGCCGTTTCCAAAACTCCTGCCGCCCAAGAGAGCCTGACCGGAAGGCCACGTAGTCCTGTACTGCCGCTATCGGATCCCGCAAGGCGAGCCCAGTCTCTAAAGCGAAGATCATATCAATCTTCGCCGCTAGGCGGTTGAACGCGCGACGCAGGGAGCCTTTCCAGGATCCGTCACCAGGTACGCAGGCGCAACTGCCATTCCAGCGAGTCACGCCATGAAGGCAACTCCAGGACGTGTTTTCCCGAATGGCCACTTCGCGGCGTGGCGGTGAAAGGCGAAGGTAGCGAGCCAACGAGACCACTTCGAAGCCGTGCTGGGGCGCCGCGTTGTTCAGCAGGTAGTTCAGAAACTGATGTCTTTGCGGCAAATGATGACCGTAGAGTTCGCCGTCGGTGGCCACCAAGATCAGTTGCTCCTGTCCTGACGCTTGCTTTGCGGCGTTCAGGCGTGGTTGCAGGTGATGGGTGACGAAGTTATCGGCATTGATTGTCGTATGAGGATTGAAAGAGACAGCCGCATTGAGCGGCTCATCGAAGAAGAAGACGGTGATCGACCGGCCGTTGCCGAGGCGCACGATGTAGGGCTCGGTCGTGTCGACGTGCCCTGCCGCCTGCCACGGAGCCAGCACGGTGTACTCGATACTCTGCTCAGCCATGATTTCTAGGCTCTCGTAGTCTGCAGCCGTTTCTGGCAGCCACATCCCTTCCGGGCGATGACCGAAGCGCGCTTGAAAGTCGGCGATACCCCAGATGATTTGGGTGCGTTTCTCTAGCGAGCTCGAAAGCGGCAGGATTGTATGGTTATAGGCCTGCGCCATGGCGTTCCCATAGCCATAACGGAAGAAGTGCTCTCGATTAGCGGCGACAATCAAGTTGTAGGTCTCCGGGTCGTGCTTTTCCATCCAACTAGCCAGCGTCGGCCCCAAGTCAAAGCTGATCTTCTTGAAATTGCCCATTTGGGCATTCGGCCGGTAGCACTCGGCAGTGATCTTCTCGTTGAAATCGTGGTAGGGTTCGCATCCACGTTCTTGGAGCGTGTCACCAGTGATCGGATCCAACCGAGGGGGTTGGTAGAAATGTCCGTGGACGCAGAGGTATAGTTTCTTCGCCGTTGCCTCCGGAGTGCCAGTGTTGAGCATTGTCGCCTCTTTTCAGGCTGCCGACAGCCACCATCGGGCAGAGCCTCTCCTTGGTTAACAAGAAGAGCCGGGGCTCGGAGCCCTGGCTCCACGCGCAGACTGACTGCTGGCCAGTGCTCCAAACCGCTAGGGTTTGCTCCCGGTTCCAGCAACCATCTACTTGCCACTCACGCAATTTCCATGCCAATTGGTAGGGAACAGGCTAGCAGGAGATTGATGCTTTGTAGTATACTGGCAATAAGGGGCCATTTGAGAACCAGCAAACGGAGGAGTACTTCCTCCAGCACAGTCGGGCTCGACGGCACCTCTGAAAGTCGCATTCCTCTGCATCATGGGTCGTGAGCGCCCGAGAGCGAGCGTTCTTTTCTCGCGCTACTTCTAACAAACCTGCCTAGTCTTGGTTCCCAGAAACGACAGCCTATTATGATGGAGGAGAACAGGGGATGAATTCATCGGCGAAGAGGATCGGCTTTGGCATTCAGACTGCCCAGGACGCCGCCGACTACGCTACTGTGCGAGCCTTTTGGCAAGAAGCGGAGAAGCTTGGTTACGACTCGGTCTGGCTCTGCGACCATGTCTTCCCGGTGGCCACCGATCGCAAGGCGCAAATGCTGGAAGCGTGGACCACCTTGGCTGCGCTGGCCGCCCAAACCACTCAGATCCGCGTGGGCACTTTGGTACTTTGCGCCGGATTCCGCCCTCCTGCTTTGGTGGCAAAGATGGCCGCCACTCTCGACGTAATCACGAACGGCCGGCTGGAGTTCGGCATCGGCGCGGGATGGTTCGAGCCCGAATACGTTGCCTACGGTTACGATTTCCCACGGGCTGCGGAGCGTATCGGCCGCATGGATGAAGCGGTCGAGGTTTGCAAGAGGATGTGGACGGACGACTCGCCTACTTTTCAAGGGAAGTACTTCCGCATCGACGGTGCCTTCTGCGAGCCGAAGCCGGTGCAAAAGCCACATCCACCGATCTGGGTTGGCGGCGGCGGCGAGCAACTGACGCTGAAGGCCGTGGCGAAGCACGCGGACAAGTGGAGCTGTCTGTCCCTGACGCCGGCGGAGGTTGTGCACAAGATTGAGGTATTGAACAGGCACTGCTCCAAGATCGGGCGGGACCCAGACGAGATTGAGAAGACCTGGTACGGCACGGTCATGGTAGACGACGACGAGCAGAAGATCAAAGACACTCTGGAGCGGCGTGCCAGCCGGCGCAATCAGTCGGTAGAAGAGTTCACCAAGCGAATGATCGCGGGGACCCCGGAGCAGTGCGTAGCCAAGATCGAGAGCTACCTCGCGGCGGGTATAACCTACTTCACCGTGAACATGGGGAGCTTGCGAGACCTCCGCACCCCACGAGTGTTTGCCGAAAAGGTGATGCCGCACTTCGGTAGATAAGATACACAGAGAAATCCATGGGGGAGGGAAGCTATACGGTAGGCATTACGTCATGTGGAGCCTGTGTACCTGCGTACAGACTCAGTCGCGACCTCATCGCTAAGGCCTGGGGCTTCCCAGGAGCGCCCCGGGGAAAGGTCCGTCGCCAACTACGATGAGGGTACCATCACTATAGCCGCCGAAGCAATGTTCAACTGCTTGGCTGGCACCCCACCACAGGAGGTTGACAGCCTCTACTTAGCGTCCAACACGCCAGCCTGTCAGGAGAAGCTGGCTTCCAGTGTGCTCGCTGCTGTGGCCGACATGCGGCGGGACACCCAGACCCAGGACGTCACCGACACGCTGCGCGCTGGCACAACCGCATTACGGGTCGCCATCGACGCAGTGAAGAGTGGATCGGCAAAGAAGGCTTTGGTCACTGTAGCCGAGTGTGGGCTCGGCGCGCGATACGGACGGCGGTCTGAAGTCTTTCGGCCACCCAATCGGCGCCTCGGGGATTCGCGTGATGTACGAGTGCCGGCTTCAATTGCTGGGCAAGGCAGGGCCGCGGCGGGTTAAGAACCCGAAGATAGTGGCAGCGCACAGTCTTGGCGGCACGCCAGCTGTGTCTTCCGTCACAATCTTCTCGCTGCCGTAGTAACGATCCGATGGCCCATGCCCTAGGACGGTAACCGATAGGCCCTAGCGCGGGTCTTACCGCCATTGGGGAGGAAACCGCGGACAAGCCCCCGCGCTAGGTCTCCAACCGAGCTTCAGCTTCCTTCGTGGCTGCCGATAATGAGCCTAGGGGGAAACATGACCGGAATCGAAATCTCGAGAGCCAGAGTGATAGAGCGCGTCCCAGATATTCCCTACGACCGCAGTGCTCGTCCGGAAACGCCCGCTGCAAGCGAAGGAGGGCGGGCCCTTTCCGTGCCAGCTACTTCCAACCGGTTGCGGGCCCCCGCACCCCTTCGCTCGGAATCCCCGGCAATCCAAGCTTCCCCCGACCGCCCGCCGGAGCCGACGCCTTGCCGCCCACTAGCGGTAGACAATGGGATCGAACGGCAGGTGGCTTGGCAACCACGCCAAGACCCGTGGGCGCTGCGCCTGCAGAATGTCGCCCCGATGACCGACGCTTCGGCTCAGCACGGAGAACGGGGGAAAGGCGCGGCCGACGACGGGGAGGGGCTCCTCAAGCGCCTTATCCGCAAGATGATCGAGAGCTATGGCCGATTGTTCTCTCCCCCCACCGGTCGCTTCGTGGACGTGTGTGCGTAACTGTTCACCTTTCTATCAGTGTACAGGGCAGCGTTCAGTAGCTATATCGCCTGCTTATTGACAGTGTGCGTAGGTTTGCCTCTCTAGCGGGCGTCTGCTATACTAGGTGGCGTGATGAAACCAGACCCGCGATCGGGCATTTAAGAAGCAGAGTTGAGTAGCTCGCTTCTGCCGTGATCTCACGTTTCGTCCCACACCTGCTCATCGGGAGGGCGCCACGCCTGCATTGAAGCCTGGCGAGTCTGTTTCCAGCTTAGTCGTCGTCGCCAGCCAAGAGTTGCCCATGCATTTTCGGATCGCACTCCCTACGCCATTTACCGTCGGCACGATAAACGCCTTTGCGGTCAAGGACGGCACCGGGCTGGTTCTGATCGACGCCGGCCCGGATACTGACGAAGCTTGGACGTTGTTGCTCGACTTCTTGGCCTCACATGGCTACCAGCCTAGCGACATACATGCCGTCTTGCTCACGCATGGTCACGAGGACCATGCTGGTCTAGCCCACCGCTTGCGGGCATCCTACGGAACGCCAGTGTTTGCCCATGCGCAGGAGATCCCTCAGCTATCGCCAGATGGTAGGCAGCGGGAAATCAGCTCGCGCTTGCTCCATCAACTGCTGATCCAACACGGCGCGCCTCGCTCTATTGTCGAATATAAGGATCCGAGACGAGAGAACGCCCCTCGCGAGGGATGGCGGACCGAGATCGACCACCCTGTTGAAGACGGCGAGCAGCTGTCTTTCGTCGACGCCCGGCTGGCCGTCCTCCATACCCCGGGCCACACCGCGGGCAGCACATGCTATTATCACGAAGCCTCCGGCACCCTTTTCACCGGCGATCATCTGATCAAGGGAGTGATCCCCAATCCGGGGATCGAGTTCCCCGACGGCAGCTTGGAAGGGCGGACACGCAGCCTGCCGGCCTATGCCGCTTCCCTCGAAAAGGTGCGGGCGCTGCCGGTCGCTCTCGTCTGCCCCGGACATCGAGAGGAGTTCGCCGACCACCGGGCGGAGATCGATCGTTTGTTCCGATACTTCGAGCGTGGTCAGAAACGGGCACTGCGTCTGACCGACAAGGGCCGATGCCAGGCTTACGGCCTGGTACCACCCATCGCCGGGCCGGCACATCGAATGGAGCTGTTCTTCTTCATGTACCGCAGCATTGGCTACTTCGACCTGTTAGAGGCGCAAGGGCATGTCCATGCCGAGACTATCGGCGGGCAGGTGTACTACACCGCGGCAAGAAACAGACTCAAGGAAGAACGCCGACAAGGAGGTCCAGATGAGCAAGACGCAAACGGACCCTGACATTGCGGCATCACCGTCCATTCCCGCAATCCAGCGCCAGCCAGGGAGGGTCTTCTACGGCTGGTGGGTCGTCCTTGCCTCTGGGCTGGCGCTGTTTGTCAACACCGGGATCGGTTTCTATGCTATCGGTATCTTCTATAAGCCATTAGAAGATGAATTCGCCTGGCCGCGGAGCTCCATTGCGGGCGCAATGTCCGTGGCGGTGATGGTTATGTCGCTGATGGGACCGTTCACCGGCCGCTGGTCGGACAGACGGGGCGTTCGGGGGCTGATGATCGTCGGTGCCACGGTGATGGGCTTGGCTCTGCTGGGGCTGTATTTCATCGACTCTCTGTGGCAGTGGTACCTGGCATTCGTCGTGTTGGCGATCGGCCGCGCGGCCTACTCCGTCGTGCCAGTCAGCACAGCGATCGCCAACTGGTTCGTCGAAAGGCGTGGCTTCGCTTTGGGCTTGGCTATGGCCGGATTCGGTATTGGCGGCTTGGTCTTGGTGCCTCTCGCCAGCATTCTCGTCTCGGCATGGGGATGGAGAGTGGCGATGCTTGTGCTGGGTATCATCACCTTTGTCGTAGCGATTCCCCCCGTGGCGCTGCTAATGAAGACGCGGCCCTCCGAAATCGGCCTTCGGCCGTATGGCGCTGATTCGCCAGAAACTAATCCTACGGCGGGAGGTCACCACCGTTCTAGTCGTCAGGCTTCTGACGCGGAATGGACTCTTGGTGAATTCTTGCGAACGCCGGCATTCTGGTTGATGGTTCTTTCCCTGTCCATGGTCTTCCTGTGCCAGGCCGCGCTCCTTTTGCACACGGTCCCGCTGCTTACAGATCGGGGCTTGACCCTATCGATCGCCTCCTTGGTCCTCAGCATCACTGCGGGCGTGGGCACCGTGGGGAAGCTGACGATGGGGGCGATTGCCGATCGCCTTTCTGCCAAGTATGTCCTTTCGCTATGTTTCGTGCTGCAGGTTGTTGGCATTCTGATCCTAATGGTCGCGGGGACTTCTTGGGCCATCTGGCTCTATGCCGTGGTGTTCGGGATGGGTATGGGTGGCGTGATCGCCGTACAACCGGCGATCATCGGCGAGTGCTTCGGCATCCGTTCTTTCGGACTAGTCTTCGGTACAATGCAGATCTTTACCGCGTCTTTCAACGCGCTCGGCCCGGTCCTTGCTGGCTGGATCTACGACACAGCGGGCAGCTACTTCTGGGCGCTAGTCTTTTGTGGGGTGTGCGGCACTGCTTCGGCCGCGACGATCCTATTGGTTCGCCAACCCAAGCGGAAGGCCGCTCGCCCGGCCTTACAAGTCAGCGAGGGCTAAGCTCACTAAGAGGTGAGCTTGCGGTAGAGGGTGGGAAGGCGACGGGGCAGGGACTCGATGTCGCCGACTACTTCGTAGCCAAGGTCACCACACATGGCACCGAGGTAGTCGTGGCCAGCGCGGTCGACGGTCAGGCAGAAGGGGATGATTCCCTTTCGCCGTGCCTCCACCAAGGCCATCTTGGTGTCATGGATGCCGTATTCCTTTTCGGTGCGATCTTTGCCGTAATCAAAGTCTTGGGGGCGTCCGTCGCTGATTAGGATCAGGAGACGGACCTTGGCCTGCTTCTTCTCGAGCTTGGTCGTCGCGTGGCGGATTGCCGGTCCCATGCGCGTGGCTCTGATGGGAGATACCTTGTCGATTCGTCTCTTGACGCGGTCGTCGCATTCCTCGTCGAGATCCTTGAGCACGTAGAACTCGACGTTCTCCCGGCCGTGGCCCGAGAACCCATAGATGCCATAGCTATCACCGATCGTCTCGAGGGCCTTGATTAGCAGAACGAGGCTTTCTTTCTCCAGGTCGATGATGCGCTTGCCGCGTGGTGGCAGATCGTCCCAGAGGTCCCAACCACCCTGGCGGTTGATTTCCTGAATCTCCTCAGGGGATAACGCGAGCCTTCCATGATCCTCGGGTGGCTTGATTTCTTCATCAGTGGAAGCGCTCATATCGAGAAGGAAGACGACGGCAACGCTTCTTTCCACCTTGTTGCGGCGCCAGTATAGCTTCTCCGATGGTGTGACGCCGGCCTTCTTTTCGACGAGGGCCTCGATCACGGCGTCCAGATCGAACTCCTCCCCATCACGTAGGCGCTTCAACTTACGGAACAGCTCGGGGCGCAACAGCTCGAACTGCCGTCTAATCTCGGCCACCAGCGCGGCGTGCTCCTTTAGGGTCTTGTCGAAGAACTCGATGGATCCTTCCTCCATCGGGCGCTGACCGACCAGGCACCAATCTGGCTTATAGTCGTTGGCGCGGAAGTCCCACTCGTCGTAGGTGAAGGTCTCGACCTCGGACGGCTTCAGCGGGTTGCCGTCGGCAACGGCTGGCTCTGGCCTCGCTTCCTGTGGCTGCTTCTCCTTCTTCTTGGCTTGCGCCTTCAGGCCCTCGTTGATCAGGTTGCTGACGTAGAGCCCGGCGGTATCCGCCAGGTCGTCCTCGCCCAACTCCTTGATCTCTAGCTCACCGCAGGCTTCGAGCAGGGCGCGCAGTTCCTCCATGGTCATCGGCGAGGCGAGCAAGTCGTCGCGCCACTTGGCATCCTTGCGCACCTTCATCAACGCCTGGACGATCTCTGGCTTGAATTCGCCCCAATGGTCTACCGCTTGTGGTCCCTCGTATGGACGCTCTTCAAACCCGGCTGGCAGGTCGACAGCAAATGGGTTCTCTTGGCCGGTCAAGGCCATCAGCACGGCCAGATCTAGCTGCTGCAAGTCCTCTGCTTCGAGTTCCGACAAGTCGACATCCACCCATAGCAGGTCGCCAAGGGCCTGCGTTGGGACATTTGGCACCGCCGAAATGACCGTATACAGCCGAATCGTGGCTTCCGCCGTATCTTCTACCCTGGTCGCAGCCGAACACAAGGCTCGGAGGACCCCCACAATGGCCCGGAGATGAGGCCACAGGAGCGCCGGTAGAGTGAAATGGTCGGACTGGCCGAGCGCAAAGCGGACGGTCTGCTCGAGTAGGCCTTCGCGAAGCGGCAGGGACGCCGGATCCGGCCGGTCTCCCAGCGCCAGCGCCTGCATTCTACGGTAGCTACGCACAATTCCCTTGTATTCGGTTTTCACTCGATAGTCGATCCTCGCGTCTTCGGCGGTCACAAAGATGTGTTTGGCGAGAGTCCGATCGGGGAAGAGGTCGAAGAAGGTCTCGAACTCGGCAATTGCCGGTTTGCCGCGGGGATTGGCCTCTAGCAGCATTGGGCGCAGGTTGGGGAAGACTGAGGCCGGCTTATCGAACTCAAACTCGAAGCTACCAAACTCTAGATGGCCGGCTTGGTGCGTGGCCAGCACCTTATAGGCCTGCCGATTCTCATCCTTCACTTCAAAGGTGTTGACATACGGAGGCAGATAGATGATGGTGCCCTCGGTCGTCGCTTTCTCCACCGCCGTCCAGCCGAGGCTCTTCTCGGTAAGCTCCTTGGTCGAAGTGATGCCGACGTTTCGACCCGTCAGCGCCTTGCAGTACATGCGCAGGGTCTCGCTGACCTGATAGAGTTCAACGCCGGCCGACAGATTGTCGAGGACAGTCTGACCGTAGCTGGATTCCAACTTGAAGTAGGCGGCACCAGCCTCCTCACTGGCGTGCAGGGTCTGCAAGCCCTCGCGTGTCCACTGCTCCAATGCCTCAGGCTTCACCCGTCGTAGTGCTTGCGGAGCGATCCTTACGAAATCGGCCGCGGCATCGGCTGAGACGTCGAGGACCTCGTTTGCCAAGGCGAGCACCCGACCGTGCTCTCGGTGATCGATCTCTCCCATCGCTCGCGCGCTGTCGACGAAGAAAGAGACGGCCCGATCGCGAGATATTTGGGCAATCCGCTCCGTCAGGGAGAGATAGGCACGCCGCTGATCCCTTTCGATGGTCCCTAGCACCCGGGGCCCGGCTTCGAAATAGGTCCGCGCCGCGCGCCAGTTCCGACGTCCGATAATCGATCCCAAGGCGAGGAACGGCTCCCTTTCTTGACTGGTGATCTGGCCGAGGACGACGTCTCCCAAGTCCAGACACTCGACAGCCAGCTCGTAGGTGTTCCGCGCGAGAACGTCAAGGAACCGGACGAAATGGCCCATCTCCTCCACTGAAAGATGGGCAAGGAGTCGCGAACTCGTCTCGTAGAACTGAGAGGAAAGGGCTCGTGCTTTCCAGGTGTCGTCGTACAGCCGCCGACCCAAGCGGGCCCAAGCGGGGATCTTCTCGGGAGGCAGCAAAGAGAGGACATTGGGACTGGCCCGAAAATAGGCTACGGCCAGGCTCGGCGCATCCTTTGCCAATTCCTGGCCAGCGCGAGCCCAGCGGAGGAAGTCGCCAAAGGCCAATACGCCGAGGGCCAGCGGCGAAACCCGAAAGTACTCCGCCGCAGCTTCCCAAGACCGATACGACTCGTCAGCGATCGCCACGCCTTCGTCGGCCCAGTCCTGGAGCTGCTGCTCCGTCAAGAAGGGCCTGACGGCTTGCAATACCTGGCGGAACTCGCGACCAACCGATAGCGAGAACTTGTCCAGTTTGCCGGCAAACCGGAAGGCGATTTCTTCAAAGCTCGACATGCCGACCTCTACTCCAAAAGAATCAACGCTCCCGATGGCGAGGGTCTCTGCGGTGCCCTGAATTCCGGATTTCGCCGGGATGGCAGGCAGGCCCTCGGCATGACGGGTGGCTCTATCCTCCCTGTTCGTGCATTCGTCGAGAGGCTATCTGGGCAGCGCCGATCTCCTATTCGAAGATGCTGGAGACGACCTCCTCAATGCTTTGCTGTACATCGAGATCATCGGAGATGGATTCGACCACGGCCACCTGGCAGGCACGGCGGGGTGGGATGCCTTGCCTGATCAGCCGCCCGGCGTAGATCAGGAGCCGCGTGCTCACGCCCTCTTCCAGGCCGTGCTCCTTGAGGTTGCGGACCTTTTCGCCCAGCTTGGCGAGATCGAGCGCGATCTCCTCTGAAACACCACTCTCGTGGGCAATGATCTGCATCTCGCGGTCGCGAGGAGGGTAGTCGAACTCGATGGCGATGAACCGCTGGCGGGTGCTGTGCTTAAGATCTTTCAGGGCACTTTGGTAGCCCGGATTATAGGAGATCACCAGCAAGAAGCCGTCCGAGGCTTCCACAATGCACCCCTTCTTTTCCATCGGCAAGATACGGCGGTGGTCGGTCAGCGGGTGGATGAGCACGGTGGTATCCTTGCGAGCCTCGACGATCTCGTCCAGGTAGCAGACCGCCCCGGATTTCACGGCTTTGGTGAGCGGGCCGTCGATCCATTTCGTGCTCTCTCCTTCGAGTAGGTAGCGTCCCACTAGGTCGCTGGCGGTAAGGTCCTCGTGGCAGGCCACGGTAATCAGCGGAATGCCATTGGGGTGGACCTTCGGTGCGCCCGTTCCATCGCTCACTTGCTGCGCCCGCTCCTGGCCCAGACGGTAGGCCATGTATTCGACGAAACGAGTCTTGCCGCAGCCGGTGGGGCCTTTGAGCAGTACGGGAATCTTCTCTCGGTAGGCTGCTTCGAAGACTTCTACCTCATCCTTGATCGGCAGGTAGAACGGTTCCTCCTTGATGGTGTACTCTTCGATGAGTGGCTCTTGATACTGCAGTTCCGTCGTCAATTCTGCCCCCCAACACCGGGCTCGCTTTGGATCTTGTGCCACAAGGCCTCGACCTGCCGGCGCGCCTCTGCCAGGCTACCGTTGTTGTCAACTACCGCGCTGGCGTGCTTGAGGCGCTCGGCCTCGGGTAGCTGTGACTTGATGCGCGCCATGGCCTGCTCTGGCGTCATGTTGTTGCGGTTGACCAGTCTTTGGACCACGGTGTCCTCGGCGGCGGTGACCACCCACACCTGGTCCACCAAGGGGGTCCAATGGGCCTCGATGAGGATCGCTGCCTCTAGCACCACGACCTTGACGCCCTGTTCCCGCAGTTGGGCCAGCCGCTCTTCCATCATCTTGTACATCCGGGGGTGCACGATCTGATTCAGCTTCTGCAGGGCCTGCGGGTCGGCGAACACAATGGCGCCCAACTTCTTTCGGTCGATCCGTTCGTTTTCGTCGAGAATCTCCCGCCCGAAGGTCGAGATCAAGTCATGGTAGGCCTCGGTCCCTGGCTCGTAGGCTTCGTGCCCGACCTTGTCCGCGTTGAGGATTACCGCTCCCTTTTCGGCAAGCATATCGCTGACCACGCTCTTGCCCGTGCCAATGCCGCCTGTCAGGCCGATGACGATCATGCTCCTCCCCCATGCCGTTTATTGTGGACACCCAAGCACGCAGTTGGCTTGCCCGATTTGACACCGTCCGACTGTGCCTTTATCAAGCCACAAGGTCCCTTTTGCTAAGCCCAAGGTAATCTGTAGACAATATACCACACGCCATGCACGGGCACAAGCCGATCGGCCGTTAGCTGATCGGCGGTCGCTGTGCTATAATACCGAAGGAATATTCTCTAGCTGAGGGGCTGACCGGGCCGGTTAGCCCCTTGGTGTATTCCTCGCGAGAGTCGGAGATGGACCTGTCAGGGATCGTTAGACTAATCGAAGACCTGCCCGCCGTGCAGGAAGCGGAGCGAAGGGCCGCCAAGGCTGCGCCGTCGGTGGCCATTCTTGACGCCGCCAAGCCCTGCTTCATTGCGGCGCTGCACGGCCGCTGGCGCGGCCCGCTGCTCGTGCTCACGGCAGCGCCGGAAAGGGCGAAGCAAATCGCGGACGAGCTGGGAGCATGGCTGGGATCAGACGCGCGCGTCTTTCTTCTCCCCGAGCCAGACGCCTTGCCCTATGAGCGTATCGCCTCAGACCCGTCCACCGTCCAGCAGCGGTTGGGTGCCTTGCTGGCGCTGTACAGCGCGCGTCGAGCGCCGTCGGTGGAGCCCGCGTGGGCCCCGATTGTGGTTGCTTCGGCGCACGCGGCGACGGTGAAGACGGTCAGAGCCGGCGAGCTGGACGCCAGCACCCACACCCTTCGCCGGGGCATGTCGGCCAGTCCGGCTGAACTAGCCGCGCAGTGGGTGGACCTTGGGTACGAACCAGTGCCGATGGTGGAAGCGCCCGGCCAGTTCAGCCGACGAGGGGGCATCGCCGACATCTTCCCGCCAACGAGCGAATATCCAGCGCGGCTGGAATTCTTCGGCGACGAGATCGATAGTTTGCGGCTCTTCGACCCGGCTACGCAGCGCTCCGTCAGGTTGGTGGAGGCTGTCAGCTATTCCTTGGCTCACGAGACGCCTGCCTATGGCCACGGGCCGACGCTGGACCAACTTGTCCTGCAGTCCAGAGATGATGACGCTGGGGGCACTATGCCACAACATGTGGTTGCGGAAATGAAGGAGCTTATTGCTCAGGCGCGCAATCAGGCCAGCCTCTTGGAGCATCTGCCAACGTCCGCATTGGTGGTGCTCGACGAGCCAGAGAGGCTAGCCGCCGAGGCAGGTCGCCTGCACGAGCAGGCCGAGGAACTGCGTGCCGGTCAGGTGGAGCGTGGCCAGCTACCGGCCGATTACCCGGTCCCCTATTGGACCTGGCCGGAGTTCTCTGCACAACTTGAGTCCCTGCCGCATCGGATCGCCATCCGCTATCCTCTCGTCGAGGGCGACGACCAGGCCGACGTATTGGCGCCGTTTAAGGTGGTTGGGGCCTACGGTGGCCGGCTGCGCCCGTTGATCCGGGACGTTCTGCGCTGGACAAGTGAGGGCCGGACCGTCGTCATCACGTCGCAGCAGGCGCGTCGGCTCTCCGAGCTGCTGAACGATGCAGGCAGCTTTGCTGAACCCGCCCACGGGGTGACCACACCACCGCTGGCTGGGGGCTTGACCTTGCTGCATGGTTCGCTGCCCGAAGGCTTTGCCGTGGTCACAGGGGAGAAGGATCTGATCCTGCTGACCGACAGGGAGATCTTTGGCTTCATCAAGCCGCGGCGCCAGTTGAAGCGGCGGCCGGTGGCCCGTGACGCCTTCTTGTCCTCTCTCGAGCTCGGCGACTATGTCGTGCACATCGAACATGGTATCGGCCGGTTTACTGGCCTAATCAAGATGTCGCTGGATGGCGTGGAGAGAGAGTATCTGAGGCTCGACTATGCGGAAGGTGATCGCCTCTACGTGCCAGTAGACCAGCTCGACCGCGTCAATCGCTACGTCGGCGCTGGAGAACATGTCCCCGCGTTGACCCGGCTCGGTACCCACGAATGGGCGCGTGCTAAGGCTAAGGTGCAGCGGTCGGTGCGGCAGATCGCCCAGGATCTGCTGGCCCTCTACGCTGCGCGTGAGCTAGCGCCCGGTTTCGCCTTCTCGCCGGATAGCGTCTGGCAACAAGAGTTGGAGGCATCGTTCCCCTATGTGGAGACTCCGGACCAATTGGAAGCAATTCGTGAGGTTAAGAGCGACATGCAGGCGAATAGGCCGATGGACAGGCTGATCTGCGGCGATGTCGGCTATGGCAAGACAGAGATCGCTGTCCGGGCTGCGTTCAAGGCCGTGCTCGATGGTAAACAGGTTGCCATCCTGGTGCCTACTACGGTGCTAGCTCAGCAGCACTATGCCACATTCCGCGAGCGGGTGGGCGCTTTTCCAGTGCGCATTGAAGTACTGAGTCGCTTTCGCTCGGAGAAAGAGCAGCGTGCTGTGCTACAAGGATTGAAGGATGGGTCTGTCGATATCTGTATTGGCACTCATCGCCTCATTCAGAAGGACGTGGTATTCAAGGACCTGGGGTTGCTGATTATCGATGAGGAGCAACGCTTCGGGGTGGCACATAAGGAACACTTGAAGAACCTGCGCAAGGAAGTGGACGTCCTAACCCTGACGGCAACCCCTATCCCTCGTACCTTGCACATGTCGTTAGTCGGCGTGCGGGATCTAAGCACGATGGAGACTCCCCCGGAGGAACGGCTGCCGATCAAGACCTTTGTGACAGGTTATGATGACCGCCTGGTGCGTGAGGCTATCCTGCGGGAGTTGGACCGGGGCGGGCAAGTCTTCTTCGTCCACAATCGAGTGTACAACATCGCTCAAGTAGCCAACAAGCTCATGGACCTCGTGCCGGAAGCAGAGGTCGCCGTTGCCCACGGCCAAATGGATGAGCAGCAGCTGGAGCGGGTGATGATGGACTTCGTGGACGGCAAGACCGATGTGCTGGTCTGCACCACGATCATCGAGTCGGGCCTCGATATCCCCAATGCCAACACGATCATCGTCAACCAGGCCGACCGGTTTGGTCTCGCCCAGCTCTACCAGCTCCGGGGGCGAGTAGGACGCGGCGCCAATCGGGCCTATGCCTACTTCCTGTACGATAAGGACCGCCGGCTGACGGAGACGGCAGAGAAGAGGTTACGTACGATCTTCGAGGCTACCGAGCTTGGTGCCGGTTATCGCATCGCGATGAGGGACTTGGAGATCCGCGGCGCGGGCAACCTGCTGGGTGCCGAACAGAGTGGCCATATTGCTGCCGTAGGCTTCGACCTCTACTGTCGGCTGTTGGCCGACGCCGTCACCGAGATGAAGACTCTGCAGGGCGCTACGCCGGCAGTGTGGCGCGACACCGCAGAGACTGCCCATGCTGAGCTGGCCATCGACCTGCCCTTGTCGGCATTCTTGCCCGTCGACTACGTGGCCGACGATGCTAGTCGCCTCGGGCTGTACCAACGCCTGGCCTTACTTTCTAGACTTGAGGATCTGGAGGATATGGCCCAAGAACTGCGCGACCGGTTTGGCGAAGCGCCAGAGCCTGCTAGGAACCTCCTGTACCTCTTGGAGGTGAAGATTCGGGGTGCGCTGGCCGGGATGCAGTCGATCAAAGCTGAGGGACAGGAGATCACCCTGAAGATGGGGAATGGTGTGCCGCTGGACCGAGCGAGCCTGATTCGCAGTTTCTCCAAAGGGGTGAAGGTTGGCAACACGCAGATCAAGCTGAATATGGCGTGGCTGGGGTCGAGGTGGAGAGATTGTCTGATCGATTTGCTGCGCTTTGTCGCGGATGCGAAGGGGTCTTACCGCCAGGCGGGAAGCGCTGGGTGAGCCCGAGACTCTATTCGAAGGTATCTGCCTTGGCCTTGACGCTCGAGAGGATCTTTTGGGTCAGCAGATCGAGGTCAAAAGGCTTGTCCACATAGTCGCTACAACCCGCCTCGATAGCACGTTTTCTGTCTTGAGGCCGAGTGAGAGCGGTAAGCGCAATGATCGGGATATCCCGCGTTTCAGGATCCTTCTTCAATCGTTCGCACGCCTGAAACCCGTCAAGCACTGGAAGCATCATATCCATTAGGATCAGGTCTGGCTTGTGTTCGTGAGCTTCGCTAAGAGCTTGTTGTCCGTTCTCGGCCACGAGAGCGTTTAGTCCCGCCAGTTCCTCCACCACGGTACGGATAATTTCGCGATTATCGACCTCGTCCTCTACCACTAGGACAGTTTCCTTATGATCCTTGGGCATCTACCTGGTTCCTCCCTACCGGAGTGACTGTCACGCTTCATCGCGAGTACGCGTTTGCTCGTTCCCGCCGCTGGCTCCCTCGCTCAAGGAGCAATGGCCCGAGCGACATTTCGCCACCCACTCCAGATCAGTCAACGCTGGAGACGGTCTGTTTCTCAGAGACAATGGCTTAGCTAACACGGCCGAAATCGCAAGAACCATGCCATGTAGGCAGTTTCCCTTGAGTTGAGTACTAGTTTCCCTGACGCGCAGGGGACAAGTCTCCGTGCTGCGTTCTGAGTTTCTAGGAGGATGGCTCGATAGGAGACTCGATCAGGTCTGGCACTTCGGCCAGGCTTCGGATGCGCACGCAATCGGTGAACTCCGATAGGAAGCCGAACCTGTCTAGTAGAACAGGTCGGATGCCGGCTCGCCGCGCGCCGACTACGTCGGAATGGTACTGGTCGCCGACGTGCATAGCTTCGACAGGTCGAACGGCGGCCCGGCGGAGCGCTTCTTCGAAGATGCGCACATCCGGCTTCTCCACGCCGACCTCATGCGAACTCAAGATAAAATCGAGATACTGGCCAATACCCAGCTCCTGACAGAAGGTGGTCACGGCCTGGTCCCAGTTGCTGATCAGCCCAAGCGCAACCCCGCGATGATGCAGCGTGGCGAGCGTGGGTAGGACATCGTCGAAGAGCCGCAACCCGGCTTTGGTCTGGCGATAGGCCCGGTAGATCTTCAGCGCGGTGTCATCGGCCACGGCGATCCCCGCGGCAGCCAAGAGCCTCTTCTCGTATTCAGTGTAGAACCGGGCACGCTCTTCCTCGGACCGCTTCTGGATCGCCTCTCGCCCGTTCTCGATCGTCCAGAAGTGTTCGCCAGCGACGTAGGCCTTGTGCAAAGCAGCAGGGTCGATCTCGATCCCGAATTGCCGGGCCGCGATCGCCTGGCGCTCCTCCCGTGAGGGGTGGAAGTAGACTAGGGTGTTGTACAGGTCAAAGAAACATGCTTGTACCATTCTCTCACCAAGCGGCCTCCCATCCGATAGCCTGATCCGTAGCATGGGGGGTTGCCCCTGCCTTACGGAACGTGGTAGGTACCCAGATACCAGGATAGGATATCCTGTCCAAAGAGCATCACCGTCATCGCGCCAATCACTAGGGATGGAGCATAGGGCATGTGACTGCGTAGGCCGGCGCGGCGCGTCAGGAGCAAGAGGGCCGCAGCCAGCCCACCCACGGCAAACCCCAGCACCAAAGCCAGAATGATCCCTGGCCAACCGGCGATCAGCCCGATCAGCGCGGCTAGCTTTACGTCGCCTGCTCCCATGCCGCCCGGAAACACGACGTAGAGCAGCAGCAGTAGTCCGAAACCGACCAGCCCGCCGACTAGACTGGAGATGGGCCCTGGCCAGAACAGCCCTCCCGCCACAGCGAAGACTGCCGCGGGAAACACGACCTTGTTCGGCACCAATCGCCAGCCCATGTCCACCACAAAGATCAGGACGAAGACCGCCGAGTAGACAGCGGAGAGCGCCAGCTCCAAACTCGGTCCGAACCGCAGCCAAAGCCCGGCAAAGACAACGCCTGTGCCCACCTCGACGAGTGCGGGTAGGACCAGGGCCGAGGGGCCGCACTCCTGGCAAGTGCGATGTCGCGTCAGGAGGGCGACCGTCGCCGGCCAGCCTGCCCGGCTGTGCTCGCAACTAAGCCATCGGCGCTTTGTCTCGGCCACTAGCTTGGGAACGGTCCTGTTCACCACCGCCCCGACGAGAAGACCTAGTACACCGAAGAAGATGGCAAGCACGCTTGGGCCCCTGCAATAGGCTGATCACCGCCTCTCCCTAACGGTTACCAGCCGAGCGTGATCGACAGTGGACGTCTCGACCTGTTCTGAATGGTGGCGCTCGGTGCACGAGCGCCGCCCCTGCCGATCTCACATACAACCGACAACCATCTGGAGAACCGATGCCTCTTCGACGCCGATATTATAGCACAAGTGCAACTTGTCTGCTTGCCTCGACGTCGAAAACGGGGTGGGGCTCAGTCGACGACGGACGCCAGGTTCTTCAGCAGGCGATCGAAAGGTGGAATACTCTATGCTGCAGACCCGGCCAGATGTTACCGCAAAGGAGGGCCGCTCTTATGGGTTCAGACGTTGTTCACCTCGCTATTCCCGCGTACGATATTGCGTTCCGCACGGTCATCGTCTACCTCGCGCTGCTCCTTGGGTTCCGGATCTTCGGGAAGCGGGAGATAGGGCAGTTCACGATCTTCGACCTGATCCTGGTGTTGCTGGTGGCCAACGGCCTTCAGCCGGCGATGACCGGTCCTGACAGCTCACTCGTGGGCGGCATGATTATCATTGTCGTACTCCTTGGGGCAAACTGGCTGGTCGGCTGGCTGCGACTACACTCTCCCTTTGCTCCTCTCTTCCGCGAACTGGTGGAGAGCCATCCAACCGTAATCGCGGAGAATGGTCAGTGGCTCCCGGCAGCGATGCGCAGGGAGCAGGTGGATCCCGAAGACGCGGTGATGGCGTTGCGGGAACACGGCTTGGAAAGCGTGGAACAGGCGAAGCTGGTCGTTCTGGAAACGGATGGTACCATCAGCGTAGTGCCCAAGAGCTCAGACCTCTACCGCGGCCGGCGCAGCGTGCGGTTCCTCCGTCAAAGACCGTAGCGGGGGTTCTGGCAAGCGCCGTTTGACAAGCCACCTGCCCTGGGTTAGAATTCCTGCGGACCCCAAGAACGTCGAGATCGTGAGTGGTGAAAGCAAGCAATCGCCAGGATCTAAGAGACGAATACGACGTGATCATCGTCGGTGGGGGCCCGGCTGGCATCTTTGCCGCTCTGGAACTCCATCAGCACGGCGTTCGAGATGTACTTCTTGCCGAGAAAGGGCGAGACCTAGAGCACCGCGTTTGCCCTTCCCGGGATCAGGGCGTCCCCTGTCGGCGCTGCCACATGTGCTCCCAAGTCACCGGGTGGGGAGGTGCCGGCGCCTTCAGCGACGGCAAGCTAACCCTTTCGGCCGACGTCGGTGGACGGCTCAAGGAGTACCTTGGCTTGGCCAAGGCCAACGAGCTGGTCCAGTACGTGGACCAGATCTATGTCAAGTTCGGCGCGCCCCGGCGCGTTTATGGGACCGGCGAGGAAGTCGAAAGCCTCCAGCGCCGCGCCAGCGCCGCCGACCTGCGGCTTATTCCTGTGCCCATCCGTCACATGGGCTCGGAGCACTGCGTCGAGGTCCTGCGGGGCATGTATGGGGCCCTGAGCGAGGTCATCGACGTGCGCACCAACCTGCCGGTGGTCGACGTCTTGCTCAAAGGAAGGACCGTCGAGGGTGCCCGCTTGGCAGACGGGCGCGTCATTCGGTGTCGCTACCTCATCCTCGCTCCCGGCCGAGACGGTTCTAGCTGGCTGACGAAGCTGGCGCGCTCCCTCGGACTGACCCTCCACAACAACCCCGTGGACCTCGGCGTGCGGGTCGAGGTGCCGGCACCGATCATGGAGGAACTCTCTAGTACGCTCTACGAGTCGAAGCTGGAGTTCTACTCCCAACGGTTCGACGACCGCGTCCGCACGTTCTGCATGTGCCCGGCGGGCGAGATTACCACCGAGCGAACAGGGGAAGACGACCCGGTGCTGACCGTTAATGGCCACAGCTATGCCGAGCGGAAGACCGAGAATACCAACTTCGCCCTCTTGGTGAGCACAGACTTTACCGAGCCCTTCCATGAGCCAATCGCCTACGGTAAGTATATCGCCCGCTTGGCGAATATCCTCAGCGGAGGGGTGATCGTGCAGCGCCTGGGCGATTTGTGGCAGGGCCGGCGGTCCACGCCCACCCGGATCGACAGGGGCATCGTCAAACCGACGTTGAAAACCGCCACGCCGGGCGACCTTAGCTTCGTGTTCCCCTACCGCTACCTGACCGACATTCTGGAGATGCTCACGGCGATGGATAAGCTGGCGCCTGGCGTCGCCTCGCGTCACACCCTTTTGTACGGCGTAGAAGCGAAATTCTACTCTTCGCGCTTGCAGTTGAATGAGGACATGGAGACCGAGATCCGAAACATGTTTGCCGCCGGAGATGGCGCTGGGGTTACCAGGGGACTGATCCAGGCTTCGGCGTCAGGAGTGGTTGCGGCACGTTCGATCCTCAGCCGGTGCGGAGTGAGACTCTCTTGCCAAATCGCGAACGACTAGTAATCACCGTGGGCCTAACCCTTACCGGGCTTGGGCTCACTTTCTTCATTGCCGACCCCGCCACAGTCTGGCTCCTGGCTCTGGTCCTCGTCGGCACGGTCTGCGTAGGCACCGACGGGATCGTGCGGTCACATCCCAAGATCCATCTGCATAGCCTCGGCTACACCCTGACGTTTTCGATCCTGCCCGCTCTCCTGACTCTCGCAGCCGCCTTGTTCTTGCGCTTGATCGTCTACGCCGGCATTCATTGGCTCATTGGCGGCCTAGCCTTGACTGGCTTCCTTCTGGCAGCGGTAATCGTCGGAGAGTATACGACGGTGGACTGGCGCAGCCGCTACTACTCGCTGGCGAGGCTGACGCTCAGTGTTGCCTGTTATATCGCCGCCTTTACTCTGTATATCGTAATCTACAATCAGAAGGTGCGTAGCATCCAGTCGGCCACAGCCGTTTGGCTGATCAGCAGTCTGCTGGCTCTAGAGCTGTTCCGTGAAACCGAGGCAGAGGCCGCGCGAACTTGGCTCTATGCCGCCGTGGTGGGGCTGGTCGTCGGGGAGATGACCTGGGGCCTCAACCAGTGGCCGATCAGCGGTCCGGCCGGGGGCGCTTTTCTCCTGCTCGCCTTCTACGTCGCCACGGGCATGGTACAGAACGTCTTCGCGGGTCGCCTCACGCATCGCATGCTCTTTGAGTTTGGAGCAGTTGCCGCGATCGGCTTCGCCTTCCTCTTCTTCATGTCCCATTTCTGGGTGCGTTAGCCCGGTAAGTTACCGGTTGTCTGTGGTCAGTGGTCGGTTATTCGGGCGAGGCTGGACGCGGGGCGCGCCCACCTAAGGCCGGTGTCCGGCTTTCTCCGGGCCAGTCCCCTGATCACGGACCACCGATAACCAATGGAAAGGAGGCCAGATGAACACACGAGATGACCGGTCGCAGGAAGAGGAGGAATACGAGCTGATGTCCCAGCTCGAGCAGCTGGAAAGCCTCAGAGAGGAGATGGAAGAACTGGGCGTGACAACTATCGAGGAAGTCGAGCGGCGAATCCGGGAATTGCACGCCCGTCTTGACGAAATGGAGGAACTGTAACTTACGGCAACATTTCCCTTGACCTCTTAACAGCTTAGTGTCATAATGATAATTAGATGTTCACCGTCGTTACGTCCTGCTTCGTCCAGATCTGTAGGGGCGGTCCGCAAGCAGATCTGTGGGGCCGGTTCGCAAACAGATCCGTGGGGGCGGCTCGGGAACAGGTCTAGAGGGGCGGCTTGCGGACCGCCCCCAGGCGGTAGAGACGTACACGGGTTGCGGAGAGGCATCGCTGAGGTTTCGGTGCCTCTTACCTTCCACAGGATCCCGCGACAAGGAGGTGAACGCTGATGCCCCAACCCTCCGATCACGAACTGCGGTTCCTGAAGGCCGCGCTGACCTCCGCCTCTGATGGCGTCGTGATCCTCGACGCTACAGGCCACTATGTCTTCGCCAATAGTGTCGGGCGAAAGCTAGCGTGTATTCTATCCCCGTCCAAGTTGCCCGCCGCTAAGCAACGCCGGCCAGCCGAGCTGTGGTACCTCGACGGGCGGCCCGTGCTGCCAGAGGAGACGCCCTTTGCCCTCGCGGCGCGGGGCGAGCCAATAGCCGGTCTCTTGCTGAAGGCGCGCAGACCCAGCGGCGATGAGATCTATATCAGCTGCTCCGCAGACCCGATCCGGGACCATCGGGGCCGACTCCTTGGGTCAATCTGCATCCTGCGGGACGTCACAACGCACCACAGAGAGGATGAGGCGCGCCGAACCGACCAAGAGCGCCTGGAATTCCTCGTCGCCCACTCCCCCGATGTGATGTTCTTCCAGGACCGGGCACTGCGCTTCGTCTGGATGGCGAGGCCACCAATGCCAGTTCCGGTCTCATTCACGCCAGAGCAGGCGGTGGGGAAGACCGACGCCGACTTGTTTAGCCCTGAGGAGGCGGCGTGGATGACCGCCGTCAAGCGGCGCGTGCTCGAAACCGGCGTCTCTGAACGGACCGAGGCCTCGGTGACTTTCGGGGCACACAAGCGTCACTTCGACGTGGTCTACGAACCTTGGCGCGACCGCCAGGGGCAAATCATCGGCGTCACCGGCTATGCGCGGGACATTACCGAGCAGAAGGAGGCACGAGACACGCTCGAAATGATTGTCCGCCAGCGTACCGCTTTGGCCGAGATCACCCGCCGGGCGCTCACCGGGATTGAACTGCCGGCGCTGATGGCTGAAGCCGTGAATGCTGTGGCCCAAACCCTCGGCGCTGAATACTGCGGCATCTTGGAACTCTTACCGACCGGTGATGCCTTCGTGGTACGGGCCTCCGTGGGCTGGAAGAATGCCGCGCCGGGGCAAACCACGGTGCCGGCGGACAGAGGATCCCAGGCCGGGTACACGCTGCTCACGGATCAGCCGGTGATCGTCGAGGACTATTCAAAGGAAACGCGGTTCGCGCCAGCACCGGCGCTGATCGACGAGCAAGTAGCCAGCGGCGCCAGTGTCGTCATTCCCGGCCGGCTCCGGCCCTTCGGGGTCTTGGGCGTGCACAGTCGTCAACGTCGAACGTTCGGCAGCGAAGAGGTTCGCTTCTTATACTTCATCGCCGCGGTCGTGGCTGCCGCCGTCCGCCGTGCTGGCGTCGAGGCGGATCTGCGGTCGGCGAATCAGGCGCTCGCCACCTACGGCCAGATCATCGAGAGCTGGCCAGACTTGATCGCGCTGATCGACCGGGAATATACCTATTCCATGGTGAATCGAGCCTACCATCGCACACACAGGCTGCCGGCGAGCAAGATCGTGGGACACAACGTAGCCGAGGTCCACAGCAAAGAGGATTTCGAAAACATCATCCGACCGCAGCTTGACCGCTGTCTTGCTGGCGAATCTGTCGTCTACGAGACGTGGTTTACCTACCCAAGCATCGGCCGCCGGTGCATGGAGGTGCGCTACTATCCACTGCTTCAGAATCGGCGGATCGAACATGTCGTGGCGATCGCTCGCGACGTCACCGATCGCAAGCAAGCCGAGGCGTTTCGGGAGGAGTATGTCTCGTTCATTTCCCACGACCTGCGCAACCCGCTGACCGCGCTCCTCGGCCAGTCCGATTGGCTCCGTCGTGTCTTGTCAGCCAAGGGCTTAGAGCGCGAGGCGCGTGCTGCCGAGTCGATGCTGACAAGTGCCAGGCGATTGAACTCCATGGTTCAAGATCTGGCCGACTCGGTGCGGCTAGAAGCGGGCGTGATGAAGATGCAGATCCAGCCCGTGGATCTCTTCCACCTGGTCACTGACATTTCGGAGCGTGTCGGTACGCTGGAAGACCGGGCGCGCATCCATTTGGAGGTGCCAGACTGGGTGCCACCCGTGCGGGCCGACCGCGATTATGTCGAGCGGGCAATCGTCAATCTGCTTACCAACGCGCTGAAGTACTCGGCACCTGATACACCGGTGATCCTTCGTGTGGTCCGCGGCGACGGGGCGGCGGTTGTCTCGGTGATCGATCAAGGCGTTGGCATCCCGCCGGAGGAGATGCCATTCCTCTTCGAGAAGTTCTACCGGGCGAGAACAGGGAAGAAAGCTGAGGGGCTGGGCCTTGGCCTCTACATCACGCGGATGATCGTCGAGGCGCTCGGCGGGCGGATCTGGGCCGAAAGCAAATTGAGGAAGGGGAGCACGTTCTCCTTCACGTTGCCCCTGGCGTAGCGCGGTGACTTGGCGCAGTCTGGTCTGGTTCGGCGCGGAGAGGATTTGGTGACCAAGGCCCCGGCTGGAGCCCTGACGCCCGGACTTGAGGCTGCCACCGGTCTCTGCGACCTTGGATTCCCTTGCCCCCTGACCTGAACCGTATTCGTTCACGAGCTGTTCCGCCAACCCCGTCTCATCCGGCACGGGGACACCTGCGCCCGTGGCCTTCGTGCCGGCACGAAGGCTGCCATAAGCCGAGCTTATCGACCATGCCCACTCGATAAGTTCTTCTCCTTTTTCCAAATTCCCTTCCCGAAAATGTTCCTTTTTGCGCCAAAAATTGAATTATATATTAATAGAGGGGTAGAACTTTCGTTCTCCACGGAGCCGGGGATGATTAAGACATGGGGAGGGGAAGAGCACGATGACCGAGCCTCTGACCAGACACGATGGCTGGCTACTCGTCAACTACGCGGCCGGAGGAAAGGCTCCCGCACCGGCGGCCTGCGACACCGCGCTTGCCTTGAGCGGTCTGCAAGCGATGCAGGCCAATGGTCGGGAGCGCCAGAAGGCGCTCGACGATTGGATCGGGCAACTGCCGCCGGCGGAACGAGACGCGACGACCGTGCTGCTGGGGAGCATCGATCCGAGTGAGCCAGACCCGGCGCAGGCCCCACCGGAGGCGAGCGGCGCCTCGGGGTTTGACCTTGAGATGCCGCCGTTGCCCGCGGCCGCTCGTCTGCCCGAGCGGCTGGCCGCCGGTGCCTGCCCGTGGCTCGACGAGTACGTGTCCTTCAGCCGGAAGTGGTCGCCACGGGCTTATGACGGGTTCCACCAGGCGATCGGGCTCTGGGTGCTCTCTACCGTCGCCGCGCGGCGGGTCTATGTGCACGTCGGCAAGCGGCGGTTCCCCAACCTGTATATCGCCCTGGCGGCGCGGACCAGCATCTTCGCGAAGAGCACCACCGCGCAGATCGGCCGAGACACCCTAGAGCGCGCCGGCTTGGGCTGGCTCTTGCTGGCAGACGAAGTGACTCCCGCCAAGTTCCTCTGGGATCTCGCCGGCCATGTGCCCCCGAACTACGATCGGCTCCCCCCGGAGGACTACGCGCGGGCGAAGGCGAGGCTGGCCCTGCCCAGCCAACGAGGGTGGTTCTACGAGGAGTTCGGCCAGCAACTGGCGGCGATGAATCGGGATGGCAGCGCCATGGCCGACTTCCGCGGCCACCTCCGCCGGTTCGACGATTGCCCGGAGACCTTCGAGTATGGGACCATCGCCCGCGGTAGTGAGATCTTGCGCCAGCCCTACCTTGCGCTACTGGCAAACCTCACACCAGCCGACCTCAAGCCCTTGGCGAGGCGCGGCGACAGCATGTGGCGCGACGGATTCTGGGCGCGGTTTGCCTTCGTCACGCCCCACACGCACGAACCCAAGCTCGACCGCTTTCCCACTGGCGAACGCGTGATCCCCACCGGTCTGATCAAGCCCCTACGCCAGTGGCACGACCGCCTTGGCATGCCCGCAGTCTCCGTGGATGCCGAGTTCGACGCCGCCGGCAAGCGCATCGGCGAGTTCACCGTAGACCGCCAACCCTATTCCCCGGTGGTCTGTGCGGTCGACGACGACGTGCTCGAAGCTTTCTATACCTACCATGATGCTCTGGCCAGCCTTGCCGCGGCACGCCAAGAAGAGGACCTGGACGGCAACTACGCGCGGTTCGCGGAGAAGGCGCTGCGCATTGCGGTGCTCCTCGGCTCGCTGGCAAACGACAACCACATCGAGATCCGCCACTGGGCGAGGGCGCAGCAGATCGCCGAGGACTGGCGCGCCGGCCTCCATGCGCTAGTGGTCGAGATCAACCAACCCGGTCCTTCCCAGAGCGAGCGGCTGGAAGACAGGTTGCTGTGCATCGTCCAGAAGCTAGGAAAACCAACAGCCAACGAGGTCAGCAAATACCTGCGTGGCGTTAGTGCCGCAGATGCGGCAAGGCTTCTCGATGGTCTGGCCGCGGCCGGGGCAGTCGAGGTGATCAGGACGTCGAGGAATGCGCGACGGTACCAGGTGGCCTGATCCGGCTGCGCCTTACCGGCTCTCGCCTGAACAGGAGACAAGGAGACAGGAGACGCCGGAGACATTTGGTCGCAATGTCTCCTGTTCACCAGCACAGTCTGCCTGAACAGGAGACAGGAGACAGGAGACACCGGAGACATGTGGCAACAATGTCTCCTGTTCACCAGCACAGTCTGCCTGAACAGGAGACAGGAGACAGGAGACACCGGAGACATGTGGCAACAATGTCTCCTGTTCACCAGCACAGTCTGCCTGAACA
>Ga0315298_1001816_pt1 | contig 38039 bp, 27 predicted proteins | sample WHS_1_MG_FD_203077 | JGI IMG/M metagenome (GOLD analysis project Ga0315298, IMG submission 203077) | Extremophilic microbial mat communities from Washburn Hot Springs, YNP, Wyoming, USA - WHS_1_MG | ecosystem: Environmental > Aquatic > Thermal springs > Hot (42-90C) | place: USA: Wyoming...
CGGCAAGCACTCTACGAGTTCGCACGGCACGTAAACTATCAAGTGAATCGTGGCGTCCTCAAATCCCCCACCTTCGCGGCGCTTGTACAGAAGCATCTGGACCTGGCGGCGAAGGACGCTCAGGAATTCACGGGCTTTGTCGAGTACATCACGAGTATCGTGGCTTACCTCAAGCAAAAATAGGAGGGTCACCATGAAACTGCTCGGGCATGTCCAAATCAACGGCATTTTGGTCTGCGAAACGGGCCTGCATATCGGAGGCGGCAAGGAATCGGTAGGGATAGGCGAGACCGACAACCCGATTATTCGTCATCCGGTTACCCGCCTCCCGTACGTTCCAGGGTCATCTTTGAAGGGGAAACTCCGCTCGCTCCTGGAACAGAAATACTCGTCGGACTCCCAGGAGACTGGCAAACCGTGCACTTGCGGCGACTGCATTGTCTGCCGAATGTTCGGCTGCGGCGCCGTCGGAAACACCAAGGAGTGTGGACGCCTTATCTTTCGCGATTGTCCACTGGTGCCCGAAAGCGAGCAGCAGCTGAAGGAAGCGCTCCCCGGCGCCTTCAGCGAGGTCAAGGTCGAAATCGCAATGGACCGCGTGAAGGGCGCCACCACCCGCGGGAGCCTGCGTCAGATGGAGCGCGTGCCAGCAGGCGTCAGCAAGTTCTCCTTCGAGGTCGTACTCCGCAGGTTCGAAGGCGACAGAGTTCCAGAGTACCTCGAAAAGCTCGCAGAGGCGATAAACCTCCTCGAAAAGGAATATCTCGGTGGCTCGGGGACGCGCGGCTACGGCAAGGTGAAACTCCTGACCGCTGACGGCAAGAAGTCCCTCGCAGAACACGTGCGCGAGTTGGCGAAAAAAGAGGCCGACCTGAGATGAAGGAGCCCGGCTCATGATCCTCCACCGCATCCGACTGCGCCCCCGCGCGCCATGGCGCACCCCATGGCACGCCGACACGCTCTACGGGTCGCTCTGCTGGGAACTCCGGCGCCTCGGCGGCCACGCCGCGCTCGCCGACCTCCTCGACCGCTGCCGCAGCGGAAATCCACCGTTCGTCCTGAGCGACGCATTCCCCGGCGACCTCCTCCCCACGCCCCTCGCCGTGCAGCGACTCGTCTCCTCGGCGGAACTCCAGCCCAGGGAGCGCTTCGAACTCCACCGCGAGTGGAAGAGGCGCGCTCTCGTGCCTCTGGAAACGTTCGACGCCATTCGCTCCGGCACGCTGCCGCCCCCTCCTGCCGGGGCGCAAGACCCCTGCCAAACAGAAAGTCGCCTTCATGTGTGGCTCGACCGCCGCACGAACACCAGTCCCGAGGGCGCACTGCGCGAGGAAGATGCGACCTGGCTCGACCCCGCCGTCCAATATCTCTCCGTCTATGCGCGGGTCGAGCCAGACTTCGCTCCGCGTCTTCGCGACCTGTGGGCGTCCCTCGCCGCCAGCGGGTTCGGCAAGAGGAAGTCCGTCGGTATGGGCGCCTTCGAGTTCGTCTCGATGGAGCGATTCGACGCCTTCCGCGACGTTTCCGGTCCCGACGGATTCGTGTCGTTATCCCACTTCGTACCCGCGGCGTCCGACCCCGCCGATGGCGACTACGGCGTGCTCGTCAAGTACGGGAAACTCGGCGAAGAGTTCGCCGCCTCGGAGAACCCGTTCAAGCGGCCCCTGGTCATGCTCACGCCCGGATCCTCCTTCCGGACGGGCGGTCCCCCACGCGACTGGTATGGCCGCACCGTCGCAGGCATCGCGCCGACACATCCCGAGGTCCTCCAGGTCGCGTTCGCACTCGTTCTGCCGCTCAGGTTCCCGGAGACCCGCTCATGTCGGTCCTCTACGTGACAGAACAGGGGGCGAGTCTGCGGCGCAGGGGCCAGACCATCTGCGTCGTCAAGGAACGTGCGCTCCTCGCTGAGGTCGAGGTGCACACCCTCGAGGCCGTCCTCGTCTTCGGCGTCGCGCAAGTCAGCACCCAGGCGATGGCGCTGCTCCTGAGGAATGGCGTCGAAACGGCGTTCCTCACTTGCGACGGCCGTCTGCGCGGTCAACTCACACCCGCCAGGCCGAAGAACGTCACGCTCCGCATCGAGCAGTACCGCCGATCGCAGGATCCGGCCTTTTGTCTCACGATGGCGCGAACCGTCGTCCTCGGAAAACTCGAAAACGCACTCGGCGGCATCAGGAGGTTCCAGTCGAACCATCCCGAAGCGGACCTCGCCAATTCGGTCCGCTCCATCGAGTCAGCACGCGACGCCGCCATGCGCGCGACCGACCTCGACTCGCTGCGCGGCCACGAGGGGGCGGCGGCCCACGCCTACTTCGCGGCGTTCCGCCGAATGTGCCTTGGCTCGCTCGAGTTCCCCGGTCGAACCCGGCGACCACCCCGCGACCCCGTGAACGCGCTCCTGTCGCTCGGGTACACCCTCGCAACGAACGAACTCCAGAGCCTTCTCGACGCCCGAGGCTTCGACCCGTACATCGGTTTCCTGCACGAGATCCACTACGGCCGCCCGTCGCTAGCCCTCGACCTCCTGGAGGAGTTCCGCTATCCCGTCGTGGATCGTCTGACGCAGTATCTGGCGAACAAGGGAATCTTGAACCCGGAGGACTTCGAGAGCGATCCGGAGATTGGCGTGAAACTGCGCCCCGCGGGCCTGCGGAGGTATCTCGCCGCATGGGAGGAATGGCTCCGGCGGCCGGTGCTGGACGAGCCGACCGGCGACAAGGTATCATATCGCGAGATATTCAGGCGGCAAGCGGAGCGGTTGGCAGGCGCCATCCGCGGCGGCGCCGCCTATCGCCCGCACAGGTTCTTGCCATGATGCGATATGTGGTGAGTTACGACATCGCGGATGACCGCCTGCGGGGGCGGATCGCGCGGATACTCGACGATTACGGCGATCGCGTCCAGCGCAGCGTTTTCGAGGCGGACCTCGAGACGGCAACGCTCGGTGCAATGATAGGCAGACTGAAACGAGAGGAACTGGGCGCGGCCGATAGCATTCGCATATACGCGCTCTGCGCCTCCTGCGCCGGCAAGGGCATACGCCTCGGCTCTAACAGAGAACTGGACACGCGCGATGCGATCGTTGTCTGACCATAATCGCTCGGCGATGGAAAACCGAGGGGGTTCATGGCGGAGTCGCATGTCCCTACACTACAAAGGTTTGGAGCATTCTCCCGGGTTCGGGACGTGTCCGGAACGGATGGGATCTGGCACATCGGAAGGGAGTTTATGGTTCCGGACCACGTTACCCATTTGCCACGCGAGAGATAGGAGGACAGGGGTCGAAAAACGAGACCTGATGAAAAAGGGATTGAAACATCGCAGCGACGCGTACGGTCCACGTCTCTCGGAGTCGTCGAAAAACGAGACCTGATGAAAAAGGGATTGAAACGAGGATAGATGTGAGCATGCTTCCGAGCGTCAACCAGAACTCGTCGAAAAACGAGACCTGATGAAAAAGGGATTGAAACGACAGTTCGAGCGTCGAGATGCCGGCAACTCTCTCCGCGGCGTCGAAAAACGAGACCTGATGAAAAAGGGATTGAAACCTTTCACCGCGCGCCTCGCGTCGCGGGATAGTGCCGCCGCGTCGAAAAACGAGACCTGATGAAAAAGGGATTGAAACGCTCTGTCACCATGAGCTAACCCTCCGATTGGGCCGAGCACCCCCTTCGTCGAAAAACGAGACCTGATGAAAAAGGGATTGAAACGTATCATACTCAATGACCTCGCCGAGGCGCCGTCCCAGTGGCTCGTCGAAAAACGAGACCTGATGAAAAAGGGATTGAAACGCTGTAGGGTGTATCTGACTAGATAGTCGGACTCCCGCGGGAAACGCGTCGAAAAACGAGACCTGATGAAAAAGGGATTGAAACGATCTCATCTATCCAGCACCTTCCGCAGACGTCCCTGTCCGTCGAAAAACGAGACCTGATGAAAAAGGGATTGAAACGTAGGGCTGGCCTGGCGCCTGGTACACGGCCCAGCTGACTCTCGAAGTCGAAAAACGAGACCTGATGAAAAAGGGATTGAAACTAGACCATATTTGATGACGTGGTCCGGCACGGCGGCATGACTCGGGTCGAAAAACGAGACCTGATGAAAAAGGGATTGAAACCTCTGGCATCGTAGCGCTGGCCGGTCTTCCAGTCCCAGGTCGAAAAACGAGACCTGATGAAAAAGGTATTGAAACAATCGCTGACATGCTCATCGAGATACGCCCGGACGGCTTCTGTTAGTCGAAAAACGAGACCTGATGAAAAAGGGATTGAAACGCACGAATATGACTCACGACGACGCCATCCTTCCTGGCTGGACACCGTGCTTCGTCGAAAAACGAGACCTGATGAAAAAGGATTGAAACCCAGCAGTGGATGGAATGCTACGGGACGGTCACAGAGTACGGCGTCGAAAAACGAGACCTGATGAAAAAGGGATCGAAGCCATGATTTCCGATTCCCGATTTTCGATTTTCGATTTCATCTCGTCCAAAACCGGAGCTGATTGAAGGTTCCTAACTCCTTCCTCCACTGTGGTCTTCGCGCCCGGAAATCAACGGTGTCCTCGAAGGCCGCCTACGAATGCGGGAATTGCGAGGAGGTGTTCGAGACGAGCGATCCTTATCTTTCGAGGTCACGGAAGGAGCGGGCCCCAGCGGATCGTTCCACTGGCGAGGAGTCATCTACCTCTGTCCCAACTGCCTCGAATACCTCGGAGCCCGCATGCTGCAGCCAGGCAAGAAGCCCACTTCCAGCCCGTTCAAGATCCGTTAGAAGATTCGAGAATGGTCAGCGGAGGCGCGGTCTGAAAGCGCGCCCCATGCGCGGGCGACCGGCACGCCCACTGTTCGCCCCCTGCGGATTTTCACCAACCGCCACAGGCGGACCGAAACGAATCGGAAGCCGTCGCGCCGCCTCCAGACCGTCCGAAGCGCTGGGCAGACGCCAGATCCGCCGGAAACCGGTACCGAGGGCCGCCCACCTCCTCGAAATATGCCCCTCCGCGGGCCGGCCCCCGCCCGCGACCACGATACGGTATAATGAGGCTCGCCTGCGTGGTCGCCGGGCGCGAATGCACGGCACGTTCATACTATGGAGGGCCGAGGATGACGCGACAGAAGAAGGGCATGATCCTCACTGTCGGAACCGGCACCGCCGGCGCCGACATCGCCGAGCCGCTGATCCAGACCATCCGCTGCGCTAATCCCGACCTCGTACTTTTCCTCGTCTCCGGTGAGTCCGAGAAGGTCGCCCTGCGCGTCGCGAAAGAACTCCGCCTCGGACGCCGCAAGGGAATCCTCCGGATTCCGAACGTTGACGACATCGAGTCGTGCTACGAGACCGCCCTCTCTGCGTTTCGCGAGATGCAATCGCGCGGCATAGCACCCGACCTCACCACCGCCGATTTCACATCCGGCACAAAGGCGATGTCCGCCGGCCTCGTCCTCGCCGCTGCGACGTGTCGAGCCGCCAGCCTCTCGTACGTCCACGGCAACCGCGAACGTGGCATCGTCGCGAAGGGGCGAGGGCGCGTCACCGCCATAAGGCCAACCAGGGTCTTCGCCCTCCTTTCGTTCCACACCGCGAAGGACCACATGGAACGACTCTTGTTCAATTCCGTGGAGGAACTTCTGGATCACGTCGTGAATCTTCTCCCTGACGACGACAAGAAATCTGCCGGCGCGCTGCGCGGGCTCGCCTTTGCGTATCACAGGTGGGAACTCTTCGATTACGGCGACGCAGCGCAGAGGTTCAGGAAGCACACGGGAGACACGCCACCCGACCTGCGTCGGTTTCTGCCACATGAGGGCGCGGTGGAGTGCCTCGAGAATCTGGCCAGGGCGAAGGACTCCAGGCGTCCGACGCTCGATTTCGTCGCCGACCTCGTCTGCAACGCGGAACGCCGGTACCGCGAGGGCCGCTACGACGATGCCATGGCGCGCCTGTATCGGGCCACCGAGGCCCTCGCCCAGTTACGCCTGAGGGAGAACCACTCGCTCGACGCCAGTGACCTCGATATCGCCAGACTGCCGGAGGACCTTCGGGAGAAGTACGGCCGCGAGCACGCCGGAGACGATGCTAACCCGACCATCAGGATTGGCCTACGGGAGGCATATGAACTTCTGCGTGACCTTGGCGACGCGATGGGGAAGGAATTCATGCAGGCTGCGGATTCATGGGACGGGGTACTCGGCGCGCGGAACGGGTCGCCGCTGGGCCATGGTTTCCGGTCGGTGGATAAAAGGCATTGCGAGAGACTGATGGAGATGCTGCGCGATCTCGCCCGGGCTCACTATCCGGAGGAATTCGAAGCGGCCTGTCGCACCCTCACGTTTCCGTGGACGGAGGCCCCGCAGCAATGAGCCAGTGCGACGCGCGCTGAAGCGCGATATTCTGAGTGACGCGGACACAGGTGTTTTCCGCTCATCATGCGGGGCGGGATCCATACCCCGGGTCCCGTGCGCTGAAGCGCGGTACAAGTCTCAGGTCATGAGACCTCGTCCGCACGGACCTGTCCTTCGACACCAGCAGTTCATCGCGGAACCTGACACTGGATGACGGCTGGCGGTTGCAATCCGTCGCCAAGTGGGCTTTCACAAGACCCGCGACCGGAAAAGGACAGAAGCGCCGAATGCAGAAGCAGTGCAGGCGCGTTCAGCGCTCGATCCGTGCCGCTTCGACGCGGTCTCCAATGGCATACTGCCAGAGGGGAACGGTCTTGCCCTCGAAGCGATCCCTCAATGTCTGCGGGGGCAGAGGCCGTTCGAGGAAAAGGCGCCCCGACGCGATGGCCCTCACGGGCAACGGGTCGCTGCGGTCGCCCAGCCAACTGCCGCGATATGCATCGCGCACGGGGGTGAGGTTGCCCTTCTCGTCAACTCTGCCGTTGGCGAAGACGGGTACGACGGCGAGGCGCAAACTTTCTCCCTCAGCGCCGACGATGGGAAGCCGCGCGAGTAGCGCGGTCCGGTCGAGCGTCAGCCACGTGAGGCCGTCGGCCTGCTCTACCCCCTGAACGATGTACTGGGCGGAACGATGCTCGTTGAAGATGCGAACGGTCCTGCCGAGCGGGAAGTCGGGGGCATCGGCGCTGCCGATGGCGATGCGACAACGATCGTAGTCAACGTCGCGGATGACGCTCTCCGCGTAGCCCGGGCGGCCATTGTCATCGCATGCACCGATGCGGACGTCGCGGGTCCAGACGTCGCCCGTCCTGGATCTCACGCGGATGCCTAGCGCGCGGGGCGCGGTCGTCCGGCCTGGCCCGTCGGGAACGCGCAGGGTTATCTCGTCCTCGCCGTCGTCGCGGATGACTGACAGGACGATGGGGTCCTCGCCGAGGAGGCGGACGGATCGGACGACGGGCGTTCGCTGATACGCATCGAGGACGGTCAGGAAGAGAGATCGCGCGCCATCGGGGACGATTCGGCGGCAGATGAGATAGTCGAGCCACCAGTCTTCAGGTCGGGATGGCGCGCGGCCTGCGCCGAGGATGACCTGCATCGGACCTCCGATGGGCACGATGTGGATCGCGATTGCGTCGCCCTCGGGGAGGCCCGAGTTCCACGTCCACGCGGCGGGATGGTCGAGGCTGGCCCGGCGGATCTTGGCGAGGAACGAGGGGAAATCCTCTCGCGCCCTGCCCCACCGGTCTTTCCATTTTCCGAACTGTTCCACCTCGGGGCCGGCGAGGGTGCCGGTCTCCTGAGCCTGCCAATCGAGATCGGGAGCGGTGACGGGTGTGAGCATGGCGTGCCAACTCTGGTCGTGCTGGGTGCCGCCGCGAACGGCGAAGAGGTCGAGGACGTAGAACCGTTGCGGATCGACATCGAGCATGATCAGCGTGCGCTCGTAGAGGTCGCAGGGGGCGGAGTCCTGCGGATAGCGGGGGAAATGCGGCGGATACGGGGTGTGATCGGGCGGGTAAGGATCGTGAGAGGCGGTGACGACGTGCACGCCGTCAACGCTCGCGAAGAGCCGGCCCATGCCGCCTATGGTCATCTGGGGCTGCGTCTCGTCAACTGTCACCGTGTTGTGGGCGAGGCTGTTGCAGTCCCACGTCCAGCGGTAGTAGTAGGTGAGCGGATAGCCGAGGTCGGGGAGGAGGTCCACGCCGCGGGCGACGAGACCGATGGAGAGGTGGTCACACTGGCGGTGGCCCCGTGCGGAGACGTAGTTGAGGTACGCGGCGCGGCGGTGTTCGCCGTCGCCGGATTCGAGTATGGCCATGCCGTAGTCGTCCTTGATGCGCGGTCTCCTGATGATACGTGATTCGGGGCGTTCGAGGGCGGCCGCCAGCGCGTCGGCGGGGTAGGGTTCGAAGAGTTCGCCGGCAACGAGGTCGCCGCCTGGCGTGGTGCAGGCACGGGCGTAACGCGGGTCACCGTATCGCTGAAAGGCGAAGATGTAATCCTGCGGGCGGTAGGCATACTGCTGCGGTCCGACGCGGGACGGTGGGGTTATGCCGCCGCAGTCGCCGATGGATGGGATGAAGTAGTCGAGCATGAAGCAGTCAATGAAGTAATCGAAGAGGGCGCGTGCCTTGGGGGTGTCGAATATGTCGGGATACTTGTCGAGCGGGAAGCGGTCGGGGTGCCTTTTCCTGAGTTCCTCCATGAGGCGCGCAGCGCGGACGAGGTCGAGTTTGATCCGGTTGTAATTCGGGCTTTCGTGGCCACCGCCGTCGGGGGTGATGTCGTTCGTCAGGATGTATGCGGCCTTGCCGATACCGTAGTAGAAGTAATCAACCATGTCCTCAGAGTTGGGGCGGGCGGGGGAGAAGTCGTCCAGGACGAGGGCGGCGGCCATGGCGGCGGCCTGATGGTGGCCCTCGTTGCCGCGGATGGCACCGATCAGCAGGGCTTTCATGCCAGCGCGGATCAGGTAATGCTCGATGTAGGCGCGAAGGTCGGCGGGAGTGTCCACGGGAAGTCCCTTCGCCTTTACGAATGCGATGAGGTCGGCGTCGCGGCCGATGTGGTCGTAGAGAGCGTCATAGGCGTACACGGCGGCCTCGAAGCAGAAACATTCCCAGATGTAGTCCGTGATCATTCCGGTGAACGCACCCTTGTTTTGATCCAGGAAGCGGCGATCGTAGAGGCGATCGCGCCGGTCGTCGTGATTGGGGTACTCGCTCGCGAGCCGGGCGAGGAGGACTGCGCCCTTGTGGGCGTAGCGTTCGTCGCCCGTGATGAGATACGCCTGCGACAGTGAGCGGAGGCACGGGATTACGACCGAGCCGTACACCATGTGCGCGTATTCGCTCAGGGGATAGTAGCGTTCGCCCCTGTATTCGAAGCCGCTGCCATCGTCGGGGAACTCGCCGGACGTCATGTCGCCTTTCACGTAATCGTTGCTGGGGTACCATTCGCCGCCGGCGAGGCACTGAATCTTGTATGGGTGGCCGATCGGATCTATGCGCCAGGGGCACCAGGCAGCGCCGGGCCAGTCGGATTTTCTCCCCTCCCATCCATGAATGGGACATTTGAAGACCTCGACGTCCTGGAGGACGTGCCTCGGTATCCTGGTGGTGGGCTGGAGGAGCCACATGAATTCATCGCTCTGGGCGACGAATTGTTCGGCGGACGCGTATTCGGGTCCGATGTAGTAGCGGATCGTGTCGCCCTTCATGATGCGGTCGAGGAGTTCCTTCGCCCAGCGGTAACGCTGGACGTTCTCACGGGCGACTGCCACGCGTTCGTCGGTGTAGTAGGTACGAGCGGTCTTGCCGGACGATCCCGTGGGCATCGTGCTGGTCTCCTCCGCGGCGTTCGATCCAGGAGCGAGAAAACATGAGAGAATCATGGCCAAGCCAAGGAGTCGCATCATCGGCTTCACCTCCGCCCATGCACCAAAAAGCACCGAGAAGAACCGCAGTCCGGCGTCCGGAAGTCACGGCGACTGAGGTCCGACATCGAGGGTTGCCATCCGAACGCGGTCATTCCAGGCCAGGTACGCGCCAACTCCACAGTCGCGCGCCGCTGGTGAAGTAGAGGCGGCCGCGGTGAAGCGCTATCCCGACGTTGATGTCGACCGGCGGTTTGGCGACGATGGCATGCCGGAACGTACGCGGCTCGATGCGCACAATGGCCCTGGCGAAATAGGCATATATGAGGCCGTCCGGAGCGACGAGCATTATTCTCGGCGCCTGGCCGCCGGCGAGGTTGCCGTATCCGGTCAACGCCTCCCGGTGGATCACGTTACGCGCGGATGGGTCGAACACGAAAAAGGTCGGACCTGCGGCAAGGCCGTAAACGAGTCCGTCGGGACCGAGAACTATATCGTTGATGCTCTGCGCACCCGGGACTATGACCTCCTGCCAGACGATCTTCCGATTCGGGAAGTCCATGAGATAGAGGACCGCCTCCTGCGCGAGGGTGGCTCCGCCCGTGCCGGGCCAGATCGCGGTGCCGCCGACCAGGTTGCCGTCGGACAGTGCGACGAGCGAGATCGTCGCCTGGTCAGGAACGAGGCGGTGGTGATCGAGGGTCTCGGCTCGGCCATCCACCATGTCATAGATGAGCATGCCACCGCCCGTGAGGCCGTAGCCGGGCGTTCCGGTCATGATGAGCGTGCGTCCGTCGGGATGGGCGATGAGGGCATGAGGTCTGCCGATGACCTCGCTGCCGGCTGCGACACGGCGAGGGTTGGGATTTTCCCTGGCGGTGTCGTCCCAGGGTCGGGCGGGGTCGAAATCGTAAAGTATCCCGCCGCCGTAAAGCGCGCCGAAGATGTGGCCGCGCTGGATCGCAAGGGCGTTGAGGTGACCGTTTTCGTTCTTGAGGCCGGGATAGGCGAAGGCATCGGTCGCGGGGTCGTAAGAGAAGAAGCGCAACGGGTGACCCGTGGAGCCGTATATCTTGCCATCGGGTCCGAGTATCAAAGACATTACGTGCGAACCCTCGGAAGCGTAATCGAATGCGATGCGCTTCAATTCGCGGGTCTTCGGGTCGAATATCTCGAGGCGCTTCTCGGGTATGTCTATCTCATTGATCCGTCGTCCATCAGGGAAATCGCGCATAACCGTCTCCTGCGCGCCGGCCTTCGTGGGCGCCGCGGGGGCCGGCTTTTCGACAGGTGTGGCGCGCCCATCGTAAAGGACGTACCATGAAGCGTTCGGTCCAGGCCTTCCGTACACCTGGCCGTCGGTGCCGAGCCAGACAACGCCGGAGCCGGGTTGGCGTTCGTCGTCCCTGGCGAGCGGGCGGACCTCGCGGGTCCTGGGGTTGAACGCGATGAGATGGCTCTTGACGTTCCCGATGCCCACGTACACCCAGCCGGCGCGGTCGAGGGCCATGTAACGCTGGTACTGGGGCCACGTCTCCTGGTTGATGGAGCCGTACTTCACGAGTTCACGGGTGTCCGGGTTGAAGGAAAACAGGTGGCTTTTCGGGTAGGTCGCGGCCCAGATGATGCCGTCGGACCCCTCGGCCATGGACATTGCAGCTCGATCATCGGCCTCGCCGACGAAGGAGTAGGAACGCGTTGCGGGATCGAACTCCACGAAGCGGTTGCCGAAAAGGGAGTAGAACCTGTTGCGCGTGGACAAGAGCACCGCGAACGGAGAGTCGTTGGTTCGAAACGGTATGGGATGCTCGGTGGTCTCGCCGGCCGTGGCGTCTATTACGAGCACCTCGTAGCAACCCCTGTGGTCCATGAGCCAGACCAGAACGACAGGCCTTCCGTTGCCGTCGAACGTTGCGGCGACGCCGCGCGCCCGCGAAACAGGCGCAGCGACCCCATGTTCGACAAAGCCATCGCCACGATCCACGCTCGCAGCCCGGACGGCGCCCAGACCGCTCAACGCAAAGGCAACGAACGTCGCACAGAACGCAGCGACCACTTCGTTCGTCATGTCCCTTCCTCCGACACGGGATGTCCCGGGCGAGGCGACGCGCCGCGCGCAACACATGATGCCACCTGGGGCAGGCATCTTCAAGCGCTTCCTTGCTTGTTTCGAGGGCCCTCTGGTATCATCCCGGCAACGCTGCGCGCATCCGAGCCCATGCGCCATCATTTGTCGGGGTGTCTATTTTTGAGGAGTTGACATGTTCATAGACATACACATTCACCTCAGCGCTCGTCCCATCCCGACCCGTCCGGAAGGCAAGGTGAATTATGCGACGCCAGAGTACATCATTCGTCGCGACAACGTGTTGGGCATCGAGAAGACGGTGATCCTGCCCACCGTCAACCCGGAATGCGCCAATCAAATCCAGTCGAACGAGGAGGCACTCGACGTTGTCGAGCGCTTCCCCGACCGTTTCGTGGCGTTCTGCAATGTGGACCCGCGAATGGACACGAACGACGAGAAGGCCGGCCTGGACTACATCGTGGCCTTCTACAAGGCGATGGGCTGCAAGGGGTGCGGAGAGGTCTGTGCGAATCTCCCATTCGACGACCCGCGGATGGAGAACCTGTTCCGGGCGTGCGAGCGCAATGGGATTCCGCTGACGTTTCACATAGCGCCTCGCATAGGGGGCTGTTATGGAATCTACGATGAACCCGGCCTTCCGGGTCTGGAGCGCGCCCTGCAGAAGTTCCCGGACCTGATCTTCCTGGGCCACTCCCAGCCCTTCTGGGCCGAGATCGCACCGCTGAAGAAGCCAGCGGACCGTAACGGCTACCCGAAGGGGCGTGTGACCCGGCCAGGGCGCGTCGTTGAACTCATGCGCAGGTATCCCAATCTGCACGGAGACCTCTCGGCGGGCAGCGGGCACAACGCGGTCAGCCGAGACGAAGAGTTTGGCCTCCGCTTCATGGAGGAGTTCCAGGATCGGCTCTATTTCGGGACGGATATATGCCATCCCGACACGCCGACACCGCTCGTGGATTACCTCCTCAGGCTGCGCGGCGAAGGGAAACTCGCGGAGTCGGTCTTCAGAAAGATCGCGCGCGAGAACGCCACTCGCCTCCTCGGACTCGACGCCTGACGCCCCGGTGTGGTCAGCGCGGCGCCAGTTCCCGTCAGCGAGGCGCGGGCAGGACGCGCGTCAGAAGCAGACGTGGAGGCGGTCAGAAAGACGGAGCCTGCTCGCGCAGGTCCGAACCCGCGCGGACAATGCCGAGAGGTATCTCGCGCGTTCGCGCCGGTCGAAAAGCATTCGCCGGTACGCCCCGAGGAGATCGGGCCGGATTCTGGCGAGGAGCGCGGCGACCGAGGGCCACACCCCTGAACGAGGGTTCAGGGCGTCAACGTACACGCTCTTGACATCCAGGTCCGCGGCCAGGGCGAGAAGCGCACTGATCGTCGCAGGGGTATCGGAGATGAATGGCAGGAGCGGCCCGAACATGACGCTGGTTTCGAGGCCCGCTTCCCGGGCGGATTCGAGGACGGCGATGCGCTCCGCCACGGGTGCTGCGTGCGGCTCCCACTCGTTGCGGACGGATTCGTCGAGCGTGGTCAGTGTGACCCCGATGCATGCCTTCCCCCCGGACAACACGTCGAGGTCCCTCGACACCAGGGCGCTCTTTGTCAGGACGTAGATTTCGAAGCCGCGTTCGAGGAGGAGTTCGCAACAGCGTCGCGTGAGGCCGAGTTCCGCTTCCAGGGGCTGCCAGCCGTCGCAGGCGCTGCTGACGAAGACCGAGCCGGGCCGGGCACGGCGCAACTGACGTTTGAGGACCTCGACCGCGTTGATCTTCACGTCAACGAAACGTCCCCACGGCTCGGAGTGGGGATGGAACCGCTGCATGAACCTGGCGTAGCAATAAACGCAGCCGTGGGCACAGCCCGTGTAACAGTTGAGCGAGTAATCGCTGATCCCGCTCCGGTTGAGTATGCTCCGCACGGGCGTTTCGCGGACGATGACATCGCCCCGACGGCTCACGACGTCGGCGGGCAGGAGCGTGGCACCGGCCTCATGCGAATCTGTTTTCGACGAATACATCTTCAGGCGGTTTGCGCTTGCCTGGCTGGATGGCCCTGATGAGGTCAGGCCTCGCCGGGTAGCCGAGGGGTGTCATCGCGACGACCTTGGCGCCCGCGGGCACGTTCAGGAGCGACTTCACGCGCCGCTCGTCGAAAGCCCCTATCCAGCATGTGCCCAGGCCCTCGGCTGCCGCAGCCAGCGTGAGGTGGTCGAGCGCAATGGCGAGGTCCACGTCAACGCTGTTTCCACGGCCGCCCATGCGCTTGTAGGCCTGGTCCGGAAAGCCAACGCCGACAACGACGACCGGCGCACCGGCGATCCAGTGCTGATTGTTCGCCGCTGACGCGATCTGCTCTTTGAGAGCGGCGTCGGTCACGATGACGAACTTCCATGGCTGGTAGTTGCAGGCCGAGGGGGCAAGGCGGAGCGCTTCCCTCATGCGCTCCATCACGTCGGGGGGAATGGGTCTCGCCGAATATTCGCGCACGCTCCGGCGCACGCGAATGGCCTCCATCACGTCCATGTCAATGCCTCCGTCGTTTCGTCGGCTGACTCACGGTCGGCCGGATGCCTCCTTCTCGCGCAGGCTCTTGACCGTCTTGTAGAACGCCAGAACGGCCTCCGCCCGGCTTCTCTCGTCGTCGTCGGCTGCCGCTTTGACCGCCCGGTCCTGCGCGGCGATCGCCTCGTCAATCATGCACAGTCCGTAATAGACACGAGCGAGGGTATCGAGAAAGTTGGCGTTGCGGTCCTCGGCGATGCGCGTGGCCTCGCGCGCGGAATCGAGGGCGAGGCTCAGGTCCTGGAGGGTCATCGAGTCATCGGTCGCGATGTCCCACGCGAGGCTGTTGAGGAGTTCCGCTGACCCCGCGAACCGCTGCGCCGCCTCGCGACGCGCGGCACGAATCGCATCCTCGTCTCCCTTGAACCTGAGGAGGCGCACCTGCATTGCGAACCTTTCGTAATCGAGCGGCTCGAGCGCGACGAGTTTGGCCGAAGCGGCCAGCGCTCCCTCGAGGTCGTTCCGCTCCACGGCCGCCCTGAACGCCTTCTCCTGCTGGCTGACCTCCTCTGCCTTCTTCGTGTCGTACTTGCCGGTCACGAGTTGCGCAAGGACCCCGTCGAGCCCACCCATTGGATGACCCGCCCAGACGACCTTGCCGTCCCTGCCGATCACGAAGGCGTGGGGAATGCCCTCGACGCCCTTCATGTACACGCTGTACGTGGCGCGATTGTCGTCAACCGCCACGTTGTAAGCCATCTTCATCTCCTTCGCGAACGGCCGGACAGTCGCCGCATCCTCGTCGCTTATCCCAACGATGACCACGCCCTTGTCCTTGAACTTCTCGTGGAGCGAATTGAGATGCGGTATGGTTTTTCGACACGGAGGACACCACGTCGCCCAGAACTCGACGACAAAGACCGTCTTGCCGTCGGCCTTGTCGGGCGAAACAGGACCGCCGACGATCCATTCCTTCACCTTCAATGGAGGCGCCGGGTCGCCAATTTCCAGAGCTGCCGCCACCGTCGCGAACGCCGCGAGAAGAGCCACCGCCAGGACCGCGTTGCGCATCGAAGCCCTCCAGAGCAAATCCAATCCCCCTCGGCCTGACTTCATCGTAACCTCACCGGGGGCAGCGGTCAACAGCCCGGACGTTCACGGTCGGGCTTGATTCCTCGAACCGGCACAACCATAATGCTCAATGTCAACGGAGGCAAGGAGGACAAAATGGTACGGGCATGGCTTTTCCGCAGCATGGTGGGCTGCATGTTGGTGACGCTCGCGGTCAACGCCACAGCCGTCGAACCCGGTCTCGTGGGGCACTGGGATTTCGACGAGGGCCAGGGCGAGATACTGCACGACCGCAGCGGACACGGGAACGACGGCAGGATATCTGGCGGTGCGAGGTGGGTCGAGGGGGTTCGCGGCAAGGCGCTGGAGTTCAACGGCACCGACGCCATGGTCGAGGTCAAGAAGAGCCCCTCGCTCAACTTGAAGGGAGACGCGACGGTCCTCGTCTGGATGAAGACCGAGACTGACGACGGGCGCGACCGCATCATCTTCGGCGACGGAGCCGGGCTCAGCGTGAACAGGAATATCAACATCGAACTCGATCGCGGATCTCTCTTCATCGAGCACGGGACCGGACAGGGAAGCGAAAATCTCCCGACCCCCCGGATACCCCTCGACAATACCTGGGCGCACATCGCCATCGTCATGGAGCCGCCCCGCTACTACCTGTACCACAACGGCAAACTCGCGGGCAGCGGTGAGATGCTCTATCCGATCACTCCGACCGACGGCGGAAACCGGTACATCGGCGGCTGGTGGGCGGGAAAGTTCCGCGGGGCCATTGACGACCTGAAGGTCTATGGCCGCGCGCTGTCCGAGGCGGAGGTGCTCAGCCACTACGAGGGCAAGCCCGTTTCGCCCCAGCCCGCCCTGGACGTCGAGCCGCGGGTGCGCCTGGCCCCACGCAGGCTCGACGTCTCGGTATCTGCGCGAAATCTGGTCGGCCAGAACTGGGTCGCTGAGGTCGTTCTTTTCGATGCGAATGGCTCGAAGATAGAGCAATCTGCCGCAACGCTCGTTTCCTCCCGCCCTGCTTCCCAACGAGCGTTCGGCACGTGCACCGTGCCGATCGAAACGCCGCGGCCGGGGCGCTACTCGCTCCTTGCTACGGTGAAAGACGAGCGCGGGGAAACGGCGATATCTGAGAAGGCGGACCTGGACATACCGCCGACTCCAGAATGGCTCGGCTCCACCGCCGGGGTCACCGACGCCGTTCTGCCTCCTTTCGTACCTGTGGAGTCGGTCCGGGCCGGGGTGGCCCTGCGATGCAAGGTGATCGGCCGCGAGTACGAGTTCGGCCAGGGCGGCGTGCTGGATCAGGTCACCGCCGCCGGAACGCAACTGCTGTCAGAGCCTGTCCAGGTCACGGCAAACATGGACGGAAAGAAGACGACGTTCGAATGGGCCGCCCCCCAGCAGTCGGTGGCGACACCTGCCCGTGTGGAGGTGCGGCAGTCAGCCTCTGCCGGGGATGCCGCACTGCAACTGAACACCGCGCTGGAATACGATGGCCTCGCACGGACCACGCTCGAACTGCGCCCGATGAGGCCGGCGCGCCTCTTCCAGATGCGGCTCGAGTTCCCACTCAAGACCGACCACGCCATCCTGTGGTACACCTGGCCAACCACGTGGGGAAGATCGGGCTTCAGCGGATTCGTGGGCAACGAGCAGGCTGTGGCATTCTATCCCATCGTCTGGGTGGGCGATGACGAGCGGGGGATCTCGGTCTTCTGGGAGTCGGACGAGGGGTGGCGCCTGTCGAATCCGAAGCGCGCGATCGAACTGGTCCGCCGGGACCGCGATACGCTACTTCGGTTCAACCTTGTCACGCAGGCCACCGAGGTCTCGCCCGACAAGCCTCTCCGTTTCTCCTTCGGGTATCAGGCGACTCCGGTCAAGCCGATCGCTCAGACTTGCTGGGACTACCGCATCTTCAGTTCCATGGAATACGGCTACGACTATGGGATAACGAGTCGCAAGGTGGGCGACCTCGTCGAACTCGATTATGTGAAGGCCAAGGGAGGACGCACGCTCCTCCTCGGGAACTGGACCGATGCCCTCACCTACCCGTGGCCGATCGGGCACGAGGAGGACCTGCGCAATCTGGTGAAGGCGGTTCACGAGAGGCAGATGCGGGTCATCGTGTACCTGGGGTTCCAGATCAGCGAGCGTGCGCCGGAATATGCCCTCGTCCGCGATGAAGTGCGGCGAAAGCCCATAATCAGCGGACCTGACCGTTATCCGGGCATGGAACCGCAGATTGTTGACACTGTCTGCCTCCGCTCCTACTGGCAGGATTCGCTGGCGCACCACGTCGCAAAATTACTCGAGGAATACGACCTCGACGGTGTGTATCTCGACTCGACCGCGATGCCTTTCGACTGCCGGAACGAACTGCACGGCTGTGGATACCACCGGCCGGACGGAACCATTGGCGAAACGTATCCGGTGTGGGCTGTCCGCGACACTTTCAAGAGGCTGTACGCGCTGGTGAAGAGCCACAGGCCCGATGGGATCGTGGACGCGCACGTCTATGACTGCATGAACTCCGCGGCTCTCAGTTTCGCCACGAGTTACTGGAACGGCGAACAACTCTCCCAGGCCGACCACGTCCTCGACGCACTCCCGCTCGACCGTTTCCGCGCGGAGATGTGCGGGAGGAACTGGGGCGTGCCGGCCGAGTTCCTCCATTACAGACTCGGCAACTTCAGGAACGCTCACTCGATCGCCCTCCTCCACGACGTGCCTGTGCGCATGTGGCTCTCCGACCGGGATCTTACCGCAGCGATCTGGGGGGTCTTCGACGATTTCGGCCGAACCGGCTGGGAGTTCCTCCCTTACTGGAGTAACTCGGCATACGTGACTGTCACGCCGGAGCGCTGTTACGCGTCGCTGTACCTGCGCGGCGACAAGGCACTCCTCGCGATAGTGTCGAACCTTTCGAAGGAACAGGCCACCGTCAGCGTAAGACTGAACCTGTCTGCCCTGGGTCTCCAGGGGCGCGAGTTGACGGCGCGCGATGCGATGGGCGGCGCGGACATCCGCGTGGCTGACGGTGCATTCGACATCGTCCTCCCCCCGATGGGATGGCAGTACGTCAGGATACAACCTGTTCCATAGACGGCGCGGCACCTCCGACACCGCACCGGAAACTTGCGGGCTGGTCGCCGCGTGTCGCGGGTCGCGCCAGCGAGTGGATCGGATTCGCTTCCGCTTCCACATGCGGCGTCTGAACGCGCGCTCCGGAAACGCCCCTTTATCGCATTGCCGCGCAGTCGGCACGGGAATATAATCACGACTTTCGATCCCGCTCCGGTAGCGTGAGCATCGGCTCGCGCGTCGCCGCGCAGAGAAAAGAGAATGGTTCACTGGAAACGCACGCTCTATTGCATGTGGGTGGCGCAGTTGGTGGCCATCGTCGGTTTCTGGATGGTGACGCCCTTTCTGCCCGTGCATGTCCAGCATCTCAACGGAATGGACGACGGCGAGGCGGCGCGCTGGATGGGCTGGGCGGGGTTCGCGGCGGGTATGGCCATGACCGTCTTCGCGCCAGTGTGGGGTGTCCTCGCCGACCGGCACGGGCGCAAACTAATGGTTCTCCGCTCGATGCTCGGGGGCGCAGTGGTCATGGCGCTCATGGGGTTCGCGCCGAACGCGGGATGGATCATAGTCTGCCGCGCGCTTCAAGGCGCCCTCACGGGTTCCGTCGCGGCCAGCGTCACGCTGGTATCCAGCATCACCCCGATCGAGCACACCGGCTATGCCATCGGCGTGTTACAGAGCGCCGTGCACATCGGCGTTCTCATCGGGCCGCTAGCCGGAGGGGTCGTGTGCGACAGGTTCAGTTTCCTGAATTCGTGCCTGGTCGCAGCGGCGATGTTGTTGTTCGCCGGAGGTCTGGTCCTCGTCGGCGCCCAGGAGGAGTTCAAACCTGCCGAGCATGTCGCCGGAGAAGACAGGAAGTCATACGCCACCATGATGCGATCCGGCACCTTCGTCTCGGCCATACTCATAGTCTTCCTGGTAAACGTCAGCGTGTGCGTGGTCCTACCGGTAATGCAACTCTACGTCAAGGAACTTGTAACTGGAGGAGCGCTCGATGGACTGGTCAGCCAGCCGCTCTATCGCGTTGCCGCATTGCTCGTGAAACGAAAGGCGGGAATAGACCCGGCGCCCGAATCGGTGGTGAACACGCTGACGGGCGGCCTGTACGGCTTTGCTGGCGTGGCGGCGGCGCTTTCTGCTGCGATATCGGGCCGCATCGGCGACAGATGGAACCATCGGAGACTCTTGATCCTTTCCGCCGTCCTCGCAGGGTTCGTGACGATCCCCCACGTTTTCGCCGAGAGCATCGGGGAACTCTTTCTCTACCGCATGGGCTACGGCTTCGCGTCGGCCGGAATGGTCGTCGCCGCCAATGCGATCATTCGTCAGGTCACGAAGGATGAGCACGTCGGCAAGGCCTATGGCTTGAGCACGTCCACGGGCGCTCTGGGATGGGCGTTCGGGCCGCTTGTGGGAGGATATATGGGCAAGTACGCCGGGCTGCGATCCCCCTTCCTTTTCACCGGCGTGATGCTCGTGGCCGTTGGATTCTATGTGTGGTTCGTCATGCGGCCCATCGGTAACAGCCGACAAGAACTCTCCCCGCAGACGGCCGCCGGATGAGATGCTTTTCAGAAGGTCATCAACCCGGCGGAGCCGCGCTTGACGCGTTCGCGAGATGCCCGTAACATACCGCGCAACATTTGAGTGGTGCCGCCGCGGAGAACCGACCGAAGTGGACCAGCCTTCCCGAGAAGTGCGAGACGCCCCGGATCGCCGGAGACAGGGCCTGCGGCTTCTGGTCGTCATTCCCGCTCTGAACGAGGCGCGCACGATCGGTAGGGTGATATCGAGGATCCCGAGAGATATTCCGGGGATATCCGAGACCCGGGTCGTCGTGATAGACGACGGCTCGACTGACGGGACCGGACGCGTGGCGGAGGAACACGGGGCGCGAGTCCTGCGCAATCAAAAGACGCAGGGGCTGGGCCGCGTACTGCGCCGAGCGTTCGACCTGGTCGTCGAGGAAGGGGCCGATGTCCTTGTCCACGTCGACGGCGACGGACAATTCAACTCGCGGGATATGCGCCTGTTGGTCGAACCGATCCTCGAGGGGAGGGCCCAGTTTGTCACCGGCATCCGTTTCGGGCCCGGTGCTGCACCGCAACGAATGGGGCTCGCCCGTTACCTCGGGAACGTGGGCATGGCGCGCCTGATAAGCGTGCTCACCGGTCGCCGTTTTTACGATTCGGCCTGCGGGTTCCGTGCCTACGCTGCCGAGGTGGCGCTGAGGCTCAACCCGATGGGGTCGCACACCTGTTCCCAGGAAACGCTCCTGGAGATCGCCTTCAGGGGATTCAGCATCGAGCAGCGCGCCGTCCGGGTTCGCGGTACACGCCGTTATGGTCGCTCTCGGGTTGCACACAGTCTTCTCAGATACGGCTATCAGGCGGCGCTGATAATAGCGCGTACATACCGCGACTATCGCCCCCTCCGGTTCTTCGGCGTGGTCGGCAGCGCCCTTGCTGGCGCCGGCATCGTCCTCGGGGGTTTCTTCCTGAGGCACTACTATTTGACCGGAAGGTTCACGCCGCATCTCTGGGCCGGCTTCAGCGGGGCATTTTTCTTCGGGACAGGCTGCCTCCTCGTGCTCACCGGGATCCTGGCCGACATGCTCGACCGCATCCGGTTGAACGAGGAGGAGATCCTCTATCAGCAAAGGCTCCAGAGGTGGCGCGAGAGGCGCGGGGAGGCGGGGGCGCTTTCGGAGTCACCTGCGGCAACGGTGAAGCATGAGTGACCGTAGATTGCCGGATAGCGAGCGCCCTGTTCCGAACGCGCCGAGGGCCAACGATGCGGCTCCCCCAACGACGTGGAAACGTCATCTCTGGCGCATCGTCCAGGTGGTCGGATGCGCGGCAGTGGCGTGGTTCATCGTGAGGTACGTGCTGCGCCACTGGGAAACCCTCTCCTCCGCGCGGCCGTCCGGCGACTGGGCGATGCTCGGTATCGGCATGGGAGTTGTCCTTGTCGCCAACGGTCTCACGGTGATCCTGTTTCGCTTTTTCATGGCGCACAATGGTCTCGCCTTGACGCTGGCCGAGTCATGGGAATTGTACAGTCTGCCACAACTTGGCAAATACCTGCCTGGCAAGTTCGCATCGGTTGCGGCATCATCTTACCTCTTGAAGAAAAAGGGTCTCTCTCTGCCACACGGTCTCGCTACCGCCACGGTGTTCACGGCGGCGGCGATGCTGGGCATGAGTCTCATGGCGGTGCTATGTTTGCCGGCGTGGGCGGGACAGACGGGCCTCGGCTGGGCGATTGCATTCGCGGCAGCCGCTTTACTCGCGGTGCCCGCCGCGTGCTCCAGTCTGTGGTGGCGGATCCTGAACAATCTCCTGCGGCGGTGCGGGCGCCCCGAACTCGCCGCGTACCCGCGGCCCTCCGCGATGGGCATCCTCATTCTGGGTCTCACATTGAGATGGGGCATCGCGGCGATCGGCTTTTTCCTGGCGGCCCGCTTCCTGGAACAGGTGCCGTGGGGTCTCGCGCCGCGCATCGTAGCCGCCCTTTCGGTGTCCTACGTGGCCGGGCTCGCGGCCGCGTTCGCCCCCGCAGGATTGGGCGTGCGCGAGGCACTGCTCATCCTGATGATCCAGGGGGCACTTGGGCCGGGCTTTTCGACGCTTTTCGCCGCGCTGACGAGGCTGATGACGGTCGCTGTTGACCTGACGCTGTTCGGAGTGGCATTGGTCATCGGACGACACTGGAAAAGGAAATGAACGAGGAACCGCTGGAAAGGCCGGAAAAACGAGATGGGTCGCCTGATACGAAGCCCCTGCGATGGAGTGGGCAGCGCTTCGAATGGGATGCTCCAGTTCCGCGCGAACTGACACGCCATTACGCGATCGCAGTTGCGCTGCTTTTCCTTTTCGCTCTCGCGGTGCGACTTTATCCGGCACTGCGCACGACGCGAGTCGAGAGCGACGCGGCGGGCTACTACCTTCCCATCGCGGAGGCGATGTATCGCGACGAACCCCTCCCGAGGCGGCACGTCGAGGTGCCGATACTCTATTCGCAGATGACGGCTGTCGTCGCGCGCGGTGTCGGGGACGTAGCCCTCGCAGCGCGATTGACGTCGGTCCTTGGCGGAATGATCGCATGCACCTTCGTTTTCCTCCTTGCGCGACATCTGTTCGGCCCGTATGCCGCGATCGTGGCGCTTTCCCTCATGGCCTTCCACCCCTACGAGGTACGTTACAGCGCGGAGACCGGTATTGACGCGCTCGCTGCTGGCTGGTTCTGCGCCGCTACGTACTTGCTGGTCCGCTACATCGGATCCCCGCGCTCATGGCGTGCTGTCGCTCTGGGGGTGATGGCCGCGCTGATGACGCTCACGCGCCCGGAGGGTTTCGTCTATGCCGGCGCGATTATCGTCCTCGCCGCCGTCTATCCCGTCGGTGGCCGATTCCGGCTTGCACCCGTCCGTTTATTGCACGCTCTGGTCATTTTCGCGGTTGCGGCGGCATTGTGCGTGCCGCGCCTGTCGCAGGTGCATCGCGACACAGGATACTGGGCAGTGGACACGCGCTGGGTGCAGGTGCCGAAGTCCGTTGCCAGGCGATACTCGGCGGCCATCGTCGAGGAGGGAGGAAAGCCCGTCCTCAATTACATGTCGAGGAGGGGCCTTCTGGACTGGGGTGAGTCCGTGGCCGCAGCGATGGGTCCGCTCACGCTCCTCGCGGGAGGATTTGCACTGTATCTCAGACGCGGACAGGGGCGTCCCGGCGAGTGGACGACTCTCATCATGATGGCGGTGAACTTCGTGGTCGTGACGATCGGTTCGCGGGCCTCCCGGCGCTACTACTTGCCGATGGGCTCCATATGGCAGGCGTGGGGAGGGGCCGGCTTTTTTGCGGTGGCAAGTTATGCGATGCTCGGCGCGAGCCGCGCCGTACGCGGGAGGTGGGTATCGTTTTCGCTCGCGGCCGCTCTCCTGGCGGCCGTAGCGCTGTCGCCACAGGTCCTGCCCGCGCTCGTCGAGGTCAATCCTTCGGAACATTCCCCTGAACGCGCCATGGGGCGATGGATACTCGAGAATCGCGGGCGAGGCCGGCGCATGCTCGCCCGCCGCCCACCCGTGATATGGTATGCTCGCGGCGAATATGTTTCGCTCAACCCGGTCCACTTTGCATGGCGGGACTGGACCAAAGACGAGTGGCTCCGGTTCATGCAGGATAACAAGGTCGAGATTTTGATACTCGACCACGCCGCGGATGAGTGGTGCCCCGAGGTGGCAGCCGAAGTGCGAGCCGGCAATCTGCCATGGGCCCGCATCATTCACGAGGAACCGGAGAAATCCGGAACGCTCCAGGCAGTGGAGTTGAAATGGGAAGAATCAACAGGGGCCGACCCAACGCCACGAGAATCCCCACAGAATACGCCGAATGTGGTTGAATGACGCGCGGGGCCGATCTGCCCTCGACGTTGCGGCGAACCGCGATCAATCCTGCGCGAGAAGCCCCGCAGGAACCGCGAGCCGGTCCCCCTCGTGTATGCCGTTTCGCTCGAACCATCCCCGCGGCATCTCGAGGGCATACAGACACGGGACCCCCGAACTCACCGTCTCCAGGCTCAGTGGCTGCATGTCCGCAATGCGCTTGATCTCACGGTCGGCGCCGATGAACGCGATGCTGAGGGGAACGTAGGTGTTCTTCATGTAGAATTCCAGGACGCGCTCCTCGGGGAAGACGAACAGCATGCCCTCGTCCGCCGCGAGCCGCTTGCGGTGCATCAAACCCGTCCGGCGTTCCTCCTCCGTGCGCGCGACCTCCACCGCGAGCGATTTCGCTCCTAGTCGAATCTGGAAACGCGGCAGTCGCTGTGGTCCGGGGCTATCAGCGCGACCGCACCCCGCGATCGCCAGGAGTGCGCCCGCGAGGAGGCATTCGACGATCCGGTGCTCAGTCGGTTTGATGGACGATGACATCAACGTCCTTCCCCGGCACGAATTCGAAGGCTGCATCCGGGATGGTCCCGCCGGTCGCGACATCGAAAAACGTGTACGTCTCAATCACATCGCCGTCGTTCTTCACCTCGCGGATACGGACGGGCAGCCACGTCGTAGTGCAGAGCCATAGGGTGACCGTTCCGTCCTGAACATCGCGCGGGGAGCCTTTGGGTCGCATGGACAGGATAACCGTGTCGCGGTCAGCGACGCGCTCAGAACCGACAATCTCCAGATCGTAACTCTTGCGGAGGTCGTCCACGCTGCTCGCCAGCCCGTACTCTATCGGGTTTCCGCGCTTTGCCCGCTCGCCGAGGCTGCGCAGCGGGATGCCCTCCGCCTGCTTGTCGGCCGGACGGTACGTCCAGGCATACTCCTTTCCAACGATGTAAACGGTCTGCTCACCCGTCTCCCGACTCCGGAGTTCCATCCGGACCATTCGCGGCGATTTGAACTGGAGTGTGCCGTCGAAGACCTCGGTATCCTGAAGCGGGACAACGGTCCGTTCTTTTGTGACCCGGGCCGTGCAGGAAACGAAGTCTTTGCGCACGGACTCCAGTTTTTCAAGGACACAATCGAGGCTGGGCACCTGCGCCTGCGATTGGGTCGAGGCGGGCGCAGGCGTTTCCCCGGGGCCGGACCATCCGACACCGGCCAGGGTCACCGCGAGAATCAGCGTGATTGTGCACCCCGGAGCGCAAAGCGATATTCTCATTGGTCGTCTCCCCCGATCGCGCCGTCGAGAAGTCTGGCGATAATCTGCGTGGCCTCGACGAGGCCGGATACCTCGAAGTCGGGCGTGAACTCGAACTTGTCCCGGTGCGGACTATGGACGAGGAGGGTCATCGTACCGGCCCTTTCGCCGGCCTGCATGTCGTAAAGGTAGTCGCCGACCATGAGCGTTTCGGCGGGAGCCACGCCGAGGCGCCGGCAGATGAGGAGAACCGGCTGGGGCGAGGGCTTCGGCTCGGCATCCTCGCGAGTGACCACCGCGTCGAACCGCAGGCCGAGCCGCCTGTTCAACGTGGCTATCGTCTTCCGGGAATTGCGAGTCAGGAGCGCCCTGGACACGCCCCGCCTTTCGAGGAAGTCGAGAAGTTCCCTGGCGCCCGGGAGAAGTTCGCACGTGGCGGCCGCACGCTCCTCGTGCTTATCGAGAATGCGATCCACTCGCGCCTGCTCCTCCGGACCGACGGTCGCGCGATACTCCAGGATGGGCATCTCGGTGCCAATCTCCCGCTTGATCAGCGCGAAATCGAGGTCGGAGTTGACCAGGGTATGATCGAGGTCGAATATCACGCATCTCAGCCGCGGCATGATGCACTCACTCCAGATACGGTTGCGGATGGGCCCGGTGATATTCCTCGATCTGAGATTCGACACTGCCCGGGACCTTGCCGTTGGCAATGCTGACCTCCGGCACGGCGACGGCCAATCCCTCGAGTGTCTGATCCGGTCCGACTTCGAATCCGCCCAAGTCGGGCGAGAACAGCCATACCAGCCCCCGGAACCGGTCGGCGGAAATCTGGAGTTCGTCGGCACCGCCATCGGGCACGACGCGCAACCTCGCGACCGTCTCTGCGCCACGCCTGGATCGGACCCAGGCACCCGTGTGTTTCTCGAACCGCCAGACCTCCACACGCCAGATTATCTCGCCAGGGTTGCCACTGTGGAACTGCCGGGCGCGGATGCATTCCACCAGGACCTTCGCCTGACGGCCGTTGCCCCTCAAAAGGACCGGCCGATGTATGTCGTTGAACGAGTCGGGGTAGTTCGCGATGAAGTCCCGGATGGCGCGTTCGTCGTCTTCCGTGAACGGTTCCTTCGTGTCGTCCGTCAACCTCATGTCCACACCGTCCACGTGGCCGTCCGTCATCACCAGACGCAGGTCGTAAATGCCCGGCGGAAGGCCCTCGATGCGGAAGCGGCCGGTCGCCCTGTCGTACGCACCGGTGTAGATCCGTGGAAGACAGGGATACCTCACGCCCTCGCCATGTCGGAGAAGCGCCTGGACTCCGACGCACCGATCGGGGTTGGTCACGATGCCGCTGAGGACGCTGGCATGGACGGCCGTTCCCGACAGAACGGCCATCACGGAGATCCAGACTCGCATCACCCGCATCTGCTTTATTCTCCGCCGGCCAGCCCCAATCAGGATACCGAAAGTCGGGGGTGCGGGCAACGCCGGATCCGAAGCGGCATGAGCTGTCTGGCGAGGGAGTCGCAGGCGGACGGCGACTCCGACCTGCGGCTCCTTCGCGTTCCTCCGCAGGACGCTCAGAACAGGCCCTTCACCTTGCCGGTCTCGAGGTCGAGGTCCACATCGTAGAATGCCGGTCTGCTCGGGAGGCCTGGCATAGTGCGCATGGCACCGACGAGGGGATAGACGAACCCCGCGCCGACCGATGCGCGGACCTCTCGTACCGGCAGGCGGAACCCCTTCGGCACGCCCTTCCAGGACGGCTCATGGCTCAGGCTCAGGTGTGTCTTGGCCATGCAGATCGGCAGTTTGCCATACCCCAGTTTTTCGTAAAGCGCGATCTGCTCCTCGGCGGTGGCGCTGTAGTCAACGCCATCGGCGCCGTAGACCTTCGTGGCGATGGTTTCGATCTTCTTTTTCAGCGGCCAGTCGAGTTCGTACAGGAATTTGAACTCGGTCTTTTTCTCGCACGCCGAGACGACCGCCTCCGCCAGTTCGATGGCCCCAGCGCCACCCCTGGCCCAGTGGTCGCACCGGAAGGCGCCCTCCGCACCCGCCTCCTTCGCGACCCTCTGGAGGAGTTCTATCTCGCGCTTCGTGTCCTGTGCAAAGGCGTTGATCGCGACCACGACAGGAACGCCGAAGAGCCTGGCGATCTCGATGTTCTTGACCATGTTGGCGGCGCCCTTCTCGAGCGCGGGCAGGTTCTCCTCCGTCAGTTCCTTCGGCAACGGCTTGCCTGCCACTACCTTGCCGAGTCCGCCATGCATCTTCAGGGCGCGAACGGTGGCGACGACAACGACGCAGTTCGGCACGAGGCCACTGTACCGGCACTTGATGTCCATGAACTTTTCCATGCCGATGTCTGCGCCGAACCCGGACTCCGTCACCACGTAGTCAGCCAGTCTCAGAGCGATCTGGTCTGCCACGATCGAACTGTTACCATGGGCGATGTTGGCAAACGGGCCAGCATGGACAAACGCCGGAGTCCCCTCCAGCGTCTGGAGGAGGTTAGGCTTCAGCGCATCTGCCATGAGAACCGTCATCGCGCCGGCTACGCCGAGGTCCTCGGCGGTGACCGGCGTACCGTTGCGGTCGGTGCCGATGACGATGCGGCCAAGGCGCTCGCGGAGGTCCTTCATATCGCTCGCCAGCGCCAGGATCGCCATCACCTCCGACGCCACACTGATGTCGAACCCGGTTTCGCGGGGATAGCCATTGTCCTTGCCTCCCAGCCCTATGATGATATGCCGCATGACGCGGTCATTCATGTCCACGACGCGGTTCCAGGTGATGGTATAGGGGTCAATGTCCAGCCGGCACAGGCGACGGCGCTCTTCGAGGGTCATGTCGGAGGGCCTTTTGGCGCGGATGCCGAGTTTTTTCGCGCGGCGCAGAAGCGCATCGCACCATTCATCCTTGGGGAAGAGCGCCTTGAAGAGCGCCTTGTCGCTCATGTTCCGTTCGTGCATTATCCGGGCATCTATGGCTGCGGCCAGAAGGTTGTTCGCTGCGCTCACGGCGTGGATGTCGCCTGTGAGATGAAGATTGAAGTCCTCCATCGGCACGACTTGACTGTATCCCCCACCAGCAGCGCCGCCTTTGATGCCGAAGGTGGGACCCATGCTGGGCTGACGGATGCACGTGAAGACCTTCTTCTTCAGGTGGGCGCCGAGCGCCTGCGAAAGCCCCACGGTCGTCGTCGTCTTCCCCTCGCCGAGCGGGGTCGGCGTGATCGCCGTCACGTCAACGTACTTTCCCAGTTTGCACTTGGACAGGCGGTCGCGCACGCTGAGCAACACCTTCGCCTTGTACTCCCCGTGCAACTCCAGCTCATCCGGCCGCAGTCCCACCTCGTCGGCAATCTGGCGAATCGGTTTGAGTTTGCAGGCCTGCGCGATCTCGATGTCGCTAGGCACGTTGACCTTGCCCTTCGCCATGCTCCTCTCCTTCATCCGTGTCCCAGTTATCAGCCGTTGCCATCTCCCCCGAGTCGAACGGAGAGCGAATTTTACCAGAAACGCGCCGATGGCGAAACGCACCCGCGAACGACGGGAACCCGCAGCCTCCAACGCCGAGGACGTACCGTTTATAAAAACGACCCTTCGTACAATTGCGCCACAAGGGTCTCGCCGACCCCGAGTCACGGGACACCTCCGTGGGCGGATACGCCCGGTGGCAAGAGCAACATGCGTCCTGGCGTGGCATCTCGCAAGTCTCTATCTTCCAAAGGCTTGACGAGATTTCCTCAGAATAACAACTCGAGGCGTCGTTCGTGGGGGGTGCTGGTGAGCAGGCACATGCGCCCCGGCACGGCCTTTGCGCCGGTCGCGAGCGGAAGAATCTGGGAGCCAGCCATGCCGAGAAACCACCGCCTCTCGAGTAAAAGGCGACGGCCACTATCCAGGAAGAAGCGCGACGCACTGGTCCTCGAACATCTCCCGCTCGTGAAGGTGACACTCAATCGCGTCGCGGCCCGCCTTCCTTCTCATGTCGATCGCGAAGACCTCCTGGAGGCGGGCACGCTGGGCCTTCTTACCGCCGCCGAACGGTACGAGACGAGCAGAAACGTCAGGTTCTCGACCTACGCCATGAGCCGTGTCCGGGGAGCGATGCTCGATGCGCTTCGCGAGGCCGACTGGCTGCCGCGCTCCTTCAGGAACGAGGTGGGCCGCATCGAGGCCACGCGAGCGCGCCTCGAGCACGAGCGCGGCGGCCATGTCAGCGAGGGCGATCTCGCTGAATCCCTGAACATGGAGGAGCGCAAGGTCACCCGACTCACGTGCACGGCCAGCAGGGCCGCGTTCGCCTCGCTCGACGATATGCCGCATGGCATCCTGGATGAGGAGCATACAATGCTGCACGCCACTCCCGACACCCGTGCCGACCCCATTCAGCACGTCATAATGGAAGAGGAAAAGGAACGCCTGGCTCGCGCGATCCCGTTACTGCCCCAGAAGGAGCGCATCGTGATATCGCTCTATTACTTCGAGGGTCTCCTCCTCGGGGAGATAGCCGAGGTCCTTCACGTTACGACATCGCGCGTCTGCCAGATTCACCGCAAGGCCCTGGGAAGGCTGCAGAAAATCCTGGCACCGGCCGAGGACCCCAGCATACCAGCGTAAGCGGACGTGACGGAGTCTTACCGCCGAGCAGGTCACGGCCCCTCACCCCGATCGTCGGACCGGCGGCAGCAACCTGTTGCGCTTTTTCACCCCGAATGGATTCAGGGGCTCACGCGCGAGAAGCTGGGGCAGCAAGGTTTCCCCCGCGCGCGGCCGATGGGCGTACAGGCGGCAACGGCCACCCGGCCGCATCCTGAAGCGTATGACTGCACCCCGCACCTCGCGCGTCGCGCCGGTATCGAGGTCCTCCAGGGTCACGGTCCCCCGCGGAAAAACGTTTTCGACGCAACATTGTCCTCCCCTCTCGCTCACGACCTCTATCCATTTCACGTCGCCATCCGCGAGACGCGCAGAGACGAGGAAGGCGCCCTCGGCGCGAAGGCCCTGGAAGGCCGCGTCGGTCCAGTCAGGCGGTACGGCCGGAAAGACCCTTATGGTCCCGCGCCAACTCTGAAGGAGCATCTCCATCAAGGTCGCCGCTGCGCCGAAGCCCGTCTCCAGCGTCATCGCAGGGCACCGGTAGCGCGACAGGCCGGCATCCCGCAGGTCGGCATTCATGAAGAGGGTGCTTGCCGTCGTCCAGTAGTCCAGGTACGTGCGGAGGAGACGCGACGCCATGACGCCACGGCGAGCGCGCGCTGCGAGCGCCGCGACCCACACCGTCCCATGCCCGGACCATGCGCCCTCGCCACGAAGGGTTACCATGTCAAGCGAATCGCGGACCGCCTCGCGCGCATCCGGGCCGTCCTCCACGGTCAGCACATCCAGCGGATACACGCACATGAGGTGCGTGAAGTGACGGTGAGAGAAATCGTAGGGCACATCCTGCATCACGAACAGTGCCCTCTCGGGCCGGCGAACTGCCACTGGCGCCCCTTCCAGCACAATGTCCTCCGCTCCAACACGCCCGAGCCACGCCTGTCGCTTATCGGGCGCCATCGTATCGAGCGACGGATATGGCGCAAGGTTGGCAAGTATATCGCGCCACTTCGGTGCCTCCGGCTCGTCGAGGCCAAGTTCCTCGACCGACCGCAGGAGCGCCGACCCGAGGAACCGGATCAGCGCCAGGTCGCCGCTCGGGTCTCGCCCCCACGCCTCGGGTCTGTCCTCGCCATATTCGGGACTGCAGCCGAGAGGGATGTGGTAGCGCCCGTCTTCACCCTTTTCCAGGATATGCGAATACAGCCGCATGAACTCCCTCATGAAAGGATAGGCCCGCGTGCGCAGGAAATCTCGGTCGCCGGTGTAGAGGTAATGCAGCCAGAAGAGATGCGCGAGCCAGGCCCCGTTCCCGGGCCACTGCTCGCAGGTCTCGTAGCCGAAGACCCGTTCACCGTTCGGGCCGAGGGCGCATGGGGCGAAGGCGCCTTCGCATCCGAAAAATCGTCGGCACTCCCTCTGGAACACCGGCAACAGACGTTCCGCCCACCTGTAGAGCGGTTCGGCGCATTCCAGACGATTCGCGGCATACGCCGGCCAGTAGGTCATCTGCACATTCATGTCCAGGTGGTAATCGCCATGCCAGGGCGGCATCTCGCCGTCGGGCGACCAGACTCCGTGCAGCGCGACGGGCAGTTTCGCGTCGGATCGGGCGTTGCAGCCGAACTTGTACATCTCGGCGAAGTAGAGCGCTTCCAGACGAGCATCTGGCACGCTGACCCACGAGCGTTTCCACCATTCGCGCCACCACGCCTCGTGCGCCCGGCGGACTCCCGCCAGGTCCCCGGCGACCCGGTCGAATCGGATTTTCGCCTCCCCTGCCAGAGACTTTTCGTCTCCTCCCACGAGTAGCGTCAGGAGATGCGTCTCGGCGCCATCGCTTTCCGGCAACCTCCGCCATGCGGCCAGGTACCCACCATTTCCGGGTATCTCCTGATACAGGCTCTCCGGCCCCACTCGAGGGGGAGGAAAGCGCCGGCGGCGGAGTTCCTTTCGGGCGGTCGCGCTGAGATGATCCAGGCGGGGACGCAGGGAAAAATGCGTGCCCCTGCCGGAAGACACCCGGAGGACCAGCACCTCCTCCGATGCCGGCACATATGCCTCCCAGCGAATCCTCAGACCAGGGAGCGAGATCGTGCCGGATGCAGTCGCGTCGGCAAGCGCGAGGCGACCTTCGAACCCGATGACCGCCTGGCCGAACGAGAGTTCGAAGCGTGGCGGCGGCAGACGCGTCGGCACCAACGAGCGGCGCCGGAAGTCGAAGATGTCCTTGATCTCGGCGATGCGACCCGCCTCGAACAACTCGCGAAAACGCGCGTAACTGTAACGCCTGTCGCGGAGGCGCGGGCTGCGCAGGTCCCAGAGGTCCGGGCGATCCAGCGTTATCTTCAGCGGAGCGCCATCGCCCCAGATGACCGACCCGATGTGCCCGTTCCCCAGAAGGAAACCGTCCCGCCACTCCTCCGGAGCAGCCTCATAAACCAGGTCGTGCCGCGCCAGCATCTCCGACACCTGCCGCCAATCCAGTTTCATGGCGCACCTCCCTCCAACGCGCCTGCGGATCGCTCGGCAACAGCGATTCCGAAAGGTTCGACGGAAGCGTAACCGACGTCTCCTTCGGACTCAAATCATAAAGGTACAGCCGCACTCCCGGACGCACGAACGAGTCGAGCCTGTCGCCGACTGCGTCGAAGGCCGCCAGTAGCGCTTCATGTTCGTGCACGATCTGATTCCATTCCCACACGCGCGACAAGAGGACCCACACGCGCCGGTGCCCCCGCAGCAACGGAAGGTCCAGCCTGTAAGCAGATGGCCCCTCGGTCCCATAGACATGTCGGTAAGGAGAACCTCCTCCGCGTCCGAGACCGTAGCGCGGCGCGTAATAATCGAAGACGGGCCAGGAGCCCCTGTATATGTATATGACGTCGCCCGGCTTTGCGCGGTCGCGCATGTAAACGAGGGCGGGCCTCGGGTCAGCCCGCGGGTGGGGCTTTTCGCGCGCGTCGGGCGCCACCACCTGCCAGAAGGCAGAGTCCCCGGGGCGAACCGCCTGTGCAAACAGGAGCGCCACAGCCGCCACTACCGCAATGCGGAGCAGTCCGCTCGAACGTTCCAGCGCCCACGCCACACCACTCGCAATCATGGAGAAAGCGACAGGAGTAAGAAACAGCACTGTTCGCCCCCTGATCGGGTACTTTCCCAGTGCCGCAGCCAGCCATACCAGGGCGAGCGGCGCGATGAGAAGACCGAGCCTCGTCGGCGAACGCCTCCCCAATGAGATGCATCCCACGATGAAGGCAAGGGCACCGAGCGTGGGAAACACCAAGCCCGCCGGATGTCTCAGGAACTGGTGAAACCGCGCGATCGGCCAGAGGAAGTCGCGTGCGGACCGGGGCGGAAACGGCATGAAACCTCCACCCCACAACTCACGAAGAACAGAAACCGTCGTCATCGGCTGCGCGAAAAGAACGTAATAGGACACGACGCTCAGGAACCACGTACCCAGGACGACCAGGACCGGCACGATATTTCTCCTTCCGGGCCGTCGCAGGGCATGAATCAAGAACACGATCCCCACGCCGCCCAGGACGAACATTGCCCCATGAGATAACCAGATGCACGCGGCGCCACCCAGCGCGTACAGCACCGAACGCCTCGTCGTCCACTCGACCTCCAGCGCTCCATCGGCGAGGAACAGGATCAGGAGCGTCAGAGCGACGTCGAACGAGTACGGTTTGAACTCGGTGGAGAAATACACGAGCGGCACGCTTATCGCGAAGAGACCGGTAGCCACCGGCACGGCCGCGCGAGCCAGCACCCGTCGCGCCAGGAGCAACATGAGGATCGTGCTGGCGACTCCAGAGATGAACGGGAGCAGGCGAAGGCCGTACTCGCTCATCCCAAGAGCCGTGACGATGGGCTTCTGGACGAGGGCGTAACAGACAGGCCACGTCAACGCGCCGACCGGTCTCAGCAATTCCTCGAACCTGCACCCCGACAACTGAAGCGCGTACAACGCCTCGTCGAACCACAGCGCTCGGTTCCGCGCATACTCGACCACGCGCAGGAGAATGCCGATGGCGACCAGCGAATACAAGAACCCGTCGGAAACGAGAAAACGTCGCGCGAGAGCAAGCCATCGCGGTCGCTGCTCCGGCTGCCGCTTCGCACTGGCGGAGAGATCCAGACGTTCCTCTGGCGCCATGGCATAGCCCTGGAAGGCTCGCGAACCGGCGAGGCCAGGTGCGTCCTGTCCCGATACGTAACTTTCGGCACTGCCGCGGCACTCGCGGCCCCCGCCTTCCAAAGGATTCTACGCCGGGCAGGCCTGCATCACAAGCAACCGACACGGTCGAAGCGGCCGGGTTTGCGAGAGTCCCGCGCGGCTGATATCATCCAGGGGACCGCGTCGGGCGACGCCCAGGTGCTATCATGTCCGAGCAGACCGCGAGCATTGCGAGCCTTTCTGTGGCAATCTCGCGCTTTGTCCTCTCTAGCCCTGCAAATCGTCTGGAAGATTTCGACGGTCAGGCCATCTTCTCGGCGCCCATCGTGGGAGTCGCCGACGGAGATGATCCCATTTTCCGTCTGTTTCGCGCCGTGGTCAGCCCGGAGCACATTATGCCGCGCGACCTTCTGGAACGCCACACACCGCGCAAGCACGGGAGGGAGCGAGTCAGCGTCGTCGCGTGGGCGCTCCCGTTCAGCGCACCGGTCAGGGCATCGAACGCCACGGGGGGCTGGCCCTCGCGCCTTTACTCGGCAGCCCGGAACAACGGAGAGGCCCTGAACGACGACCTGCGACGCGAGGTGGTGCGCCTCCTTCAAGGTGACGAGCGCTCCGCCATCGCGCCTCCCCACACAGCCGAGTACCGGGCCCTCCGCGCGCCCGATCACGTCTTCACCTCAACATGGTCGGAACGTCATGTGGCCTTCGCCGCTGGCCTGGGCCGATTCGGCCTGAATGGCGGACTCATAACCCGAGCCGGACAATGCGTGCGGCTGGGCAGCGTCGTTACCGACGCTCCGTTGGAGCCCAGCCGACGCCCGGGCGCCAGTCACAAAGCGCCATGCCTCGACAACGGAGGGGACAGATGTGGCCGCTGCGCAGCCAGGTGCCCGGCAGGCGCGATCACGCCCCACGGTCTCGACAAGGAGAAGTGCTACGCGATGCGGAACGCGATCCGCGAACGCGCGCTCCTCGATTACACGCGATCCTTGAGGCTGAGGCCTCTCATGATAGTCAAGGGCGACTGCCGGGAGACGGGTCACTCGCTGGGCTGCGCACTCTGCATGTGCGGCGTGCCATGCGAGGACTCGTGGCCCTGGGAGGGCGAAGGAGAGACCCATGCTTGACGTGAAGTTCAAGATCGCGCCCGGCCATACGAGCGAGCGTCGCTGGACGCAAGAGTCGAAGGTGGCCACCATATTCTGGAACGTCACTTATGGCTGCAACCACCGCTGCGATGTGTGTTTCCTCGACGCCGGAGATCCTCGGGCCGACGAACTCTCCACAGATGAGGCGTTGCACTTTCTGCGCGACGCTTACGCCACGGGGGTGCGCGATATCATAATCTCCGGCGGCGAGCCATTCGTGAGGCAGGACTTGGTGTTCCTTCTTTCCGAAATGGCCCGACTGGGAATGAGTGCTCGCATAGCGTCGAACGGAACCCTCGTCACCCCGCAACTGCTCCGCGAGATCCGCAGAAAAACCCTGGTGAAGTCGTTCCAGATAAGTCTCGACACGCTCGACCCCGATCTCTACGCGGAACTCCACGGGTGTTCCCGCGACAATTTCGAGCGGGCCCACGCTGCGACACGTTTCGTTCGGGACCACGGTTTCCACACGACCGTCTCGGTCCGGCTCACGGCAGAAACGCTGGGAGGCATCCCGGCGATGCTGAATCGGGCAAGCGAGGAGGGCTGGGCGACGGTGACGGTGCACTGTCCACTCAACACGCGTCGCGCCATCGGCGCACCTCCGCAGGACGCGGACTACCTCGGACTTCTATCCACGGCGGTCGAGACCTTCGTCGCGCTGCCGGAGCGATGGTTGATAGAGACCTACATACCCTGGGCCCCATTTCACCCGGCTGTGCGGGCATGGGCCAAGCGCGTGAGAATCGTACATCGCGGTTGCGCGGCGGGAAGGAGCCACATTGCGGTTCATCCGAGCGGTGATGTTTCCCCGTGCGTCTGCCTGGATGTCCCCGCCGCTCACATGGGCAATGTGCGGGAAAGCAACGTCCGGGAACTTTTCGCGGGCTCCCCCGTCGGGGCGATATTCCGCCGTCCCCAGGAAAGCGGAATCTGCACGACCTGCAACAACGTCGAAACGTGCGGGGGTGGTTGCCGAGCGGCGGCGTTCGCTCTGACAGGCCGCATAGATGGGCAGGACATGGCCTGTCCGGTGTGGCGGTCGCGACCAGAGAGGTTGCGAAATGCCGAGGGTCATGCATGGCTCGACGACCGGCCCGGGAGTCTGGCAGATTCCCGTTCGGACGCGCATCCGACTTGACATCGCTCCGGTGAGGCACCATAATAGAACTGACTGGTCAGTTCCATCGGAGCCCTCGCCAGACACCGGGCGGCGCGAGATCATGAAGTCGTCCCTCACCAGAGATCGTCGCATCATGAGGGCCGCAGAACGGCTCTTCAGCAGGCGGCGCTTCCACGAGGTGAAAATGGACGATGTGGCACGTCTCGCCCGCGTGGGCAAGGGAACTATCTATCGTTACTTCGAGAGTAAAGACGACCTTTTCATGAAGGTGCTCCTCAGCGGGACACACGAACTGTGCGAGGCTATCAGGCGTACGAGCGCGCAGCGGATCCCGTTTCCGCAACAGGTCGAGGTCGTGCTCTCCGACGTGAGCCGCACCACCATGAAACATCGTCGTCTCTTTCGACTCGTGCATTCGGGCGAAGCGCCAATGCTCTCGGTGTCACCGGCGCTCCGGGCGCAGTGGTGCGAAAGTCGCCGGGAACTGCTCGACGCGCTCACCTCATGGATCTCGCGGGGCGTCGCCGAAGGCCACATCAGGGCCGACATCTCCCCGGAGATCATCGCTACGGGTCTCCTGGGAATGCTTCGCGGCGTGACGATCCATCGGGGTCTTCCAGGACAGGACACGATCCGACCGATAATGGCACTTTTCCTGGAGGGAGCGGTCAACAGCGCCGCGCCGAGGCGACCATGAAGGACTGTACCCGTACGCTGCTGGTGCTTTCGACGGCCATGCTCGCATCTCTGGCGTTCAGCGGGTGCTCCGCGGATTACTACAAGAGATCCGCGGACAAGGAGGTGTACCGCATCCTGTCTCACAAAAAGAAGGCAGCGCTGAACGACGAGACCCCCTTCACAATCGAGCAGACCACGGCCGACTACCTCCAGGGACTGCCGCGCCGCATGCAGCCGATCATCCCTTCTCACGAGGGAGGGGAACAGCCGAAAGGTCCGGAGCCCACGATCCTGTCGCTCTCGGATGCCCTTCGCATAGGAATGCGAAACAGCCGCGAATACCAGCGTCGGAAGGAACAGGTGTATCTCGCCGCCCTCGACCTGACGCGCGAACGCGACAGGTTCTCGCCCACGCTCACGGCGCTACTGTCGGGTCGCTACCATCGCAGCGCGACCGACGAATCATGGGCAGGAGACAGCGAGTTCGGCATCTCGCAACTCCTTGCGACCGGCGGCGAGGTGAGTCTCAAACTCACCAGCAGTTTGCTCCGATACACCACCGGCGCGCCACGCGAGGGCGCTGCATCTTCCCTGGCGCTCGAGATCGTTCAGCCACTCTGGCGGGGGGCCGGCCAGCGCATCGCCCAGGAGAATCTGACACAGGCCGAGCGAAACGTGGTGTACGAACTCCGCTCCTTCGCACGCTACCACAAGACCTTCGCGGTCTCCATCGTCACGCAGTACTACCAGATCCTCCAGCAGCGGGCGGTGGTACGAAACCAGTGGAACAACTACCGGCAACTGGCGATGGCCAGGGAGCGGGCGGAATCGCTGGCGGAGGCCGGGCGGCGACCCGCGTTCGAGGTTGACCAGGCGCGGCAGGACGAACTTCGCGCTCGCGACAGATACATCCGCGCCGCTCAACGATACGAGGAACTCCTCGACGGCTTCAAGCGTACCCTGGCGCTTCCGCCGGATGTCCCAATTGACGTGAACGAGGCCGACCTGGAGCGCCTCATGTCGGAGGGCATCCAACACCCCGAGATATCGCTCGAGGATGCAATCCGGCAGGCACTTTCGCTGCGCCTGGACCTCA
>Ga0315298_1001817_pt1 | contig 38034 bp, 31 predicted proteins | sample WHS_1_MG_FD_203077 | JGI IMG/M metagenome (GOLD analysis project Ga0315298, IMG submission 203077) | Extremophilic microbial mat communities from Washburn Hot Springs, YNP, Wyoming, USA - WHS_1_MG | ecosystem: Environmental > Aquatic > Thermal springs > Hot (42-90C) | place: USA: Wyoming...
AAACGCAATGAACGCAATAAACTCTATATAAATTCCAGTCGCAAAGGCGACTAACTTCCAGTACCGCTTTGCGGTACTCAATTCCAGACCTGCAGAGCAGGTCTCACTTCCAATGCGAAGCATTAAATCTGACAAACGCAATAAACGCAATGAACGCAATAAACTCTATATAAATTCCAGTCGCAAAGGCGACTAACTTCCAGTACCGCTTTGCGGTACTCAATTCCAGACCTGCAGAGCAGGTCTCACTTCCAATGCGAAGCATTAAAATTGACAAACGCAAAAAACGCAAAAAACGCAATGAACGCAAAAAACGCAAGTAACAAGATTAAAATGGTGATAACTCTTCTGCCTTTTTAAGCTACTTGAAATATTATTTTTTTATATGTTATAAGATATAAACCTAAACATGAAGTTTAGGCATTAACATTGATTAGAAATCGATGGATTGCCACGAAGGCATACATATAATTAAGAAACGCTTTCGTGGTTTTTTATTTTTGATTAGTTTTAGATTTTACAGGAGGTAGGAATTATGTTTGTTAAGATTTTAATATTTGTATTTTTATTATCAACAATGGCTTATGCAGAAGTAGAAGATTTAGAAAAAAAGACTAAAATATTCCAGCTTGATGAATTGATTGTAACGGAAAGTGAGATTAAAAGTGAAGTAGAAAAGCCTAATATGACAATAATTTATCCTGAGTTATTACTTCAGGGGATTGGTTCAACAATAGATTCATCTTTGACAAGGCAACCAGGGGTTGATGTCCAAAGACCTCAAGAAGTAGGCGCAGCACTTGATGACGAATCGATCAAGGTCAGGGGCTTTGGTGCAAGAAGGCTGCTTACGACGATTGATGGAAGGACGATGAATATATCAGGAACTGCCGGTGGTTATTTTATTGATTGGTCTACTATTCCACTCAATAACATTGAGAAGATTGAAGTAATCAAAGGAGTCAGTGATCCACGATATGGGAATACACTCGGAGGTGTTGTAAATCTTGTTACGAAGAAACCTAAGGATAAGCCTGTCTTTGAACTTCAGGGTCTCGGTGCGAGTTTTGATACTTATACAATGAGCTTTTATCACTCCTGGAAACCTGGAAAATTTGAATATTCGATAAGCGGTGGATATTCTGAAAGTAATGGTTATTTAAGAAATGGTGATTTCTGGTTAAAAAATACGAATCTCCATTTTGGATATGATTTACCATGGAAGGGAAAGATTAAGGGGGATTTCCAGTATGTCAATGTCAAAAAAGGTTTTATAGTTTCAAATAGGAGATCTAAAGATTATGATAGTCCAGATTACGATAAACCAATAGATAACAGTTACCCTGCATCTGATGGGGAGATTATGTATGGTGGTATGGGTGCATATCCTGAACCAGGTAGTTGGTGGAAGAAGGAGAAGTATTATGTAAATCTTGGATATGAACAAGCATTTTCTAATAGTATATTAAATCTTTCATATTGGTGGAATCATGGTGATAGAGAAGCATATAATACGCGTAAGTCATTGAACAGGGTATTCCACAAAGTATTTTATGATGATAGGTCATTTGGCGGTGATGCAACATATACTCTATATCTTAAAAATCACACAATTACAACAGGTGTTGATTATAAGAGGTTTAAAGATGACGGTGATAGAAATTTATCCGATGATTTTAGAAGCCCTTTCAAGAATGGCAATTACGTTAACTCCGAAGTCGTTGGTGTTTTTATTATGGATGATATAGTCGTTGCAGATGATTTTATAATAACGCCAGGGGTTAGATATGCTTCATACGATGGAAATGCAGGACCTGCTGGAAAGGCTGAAGGAATTAAGGATATATCGATGGATGGTTTTACTCCGTCATTAAAAGTAACCTATAATTATAGTAAGAAAGGGTTATTGTATTTGAGTGTTTCACGTGCCCTAAGGATGCCAACGCCACCTGAGCATTATTGGCATTACTCACCTGACGCAGGGGTTAACACATCGAAGCTTTCTTTCAAAGAAGAAGATGGTGTTATGGTACAGGGTGGTTGGAAGGCTGAATTTCCTACTAAGACCCGCGTTGAACTATCTCCTTATTATTACTATATTAATAATTATATACAATTTGACTTAATCAATTTCGTTTCATATAACATTGACAAAGCAAAGATATATGGTATTGAAATGGAGATTGCACAACAGTTAGGAAAGGGTTTTTCCGCTTTTGCTAATTATACTTTACAAAAGAGCGAAACTGAAGGTGATCCATTTGTAAGCAATTTTGTAGCGCAACAGGATAGGAATTTTGATCAGATTCCCAATTTACCCATGCATAAGATTAATGCGGGTTTACAGTATAAAGGGATAAAGAAGGAGAGGGTCACTTTTTATGTAAAGTATGTTTCAAATCAAAAGGTTATATACAACAATAATGTTCTTGAAAATACTGAACTAAGAGTAAGGAAACAGGATTCATATGTCACGGCAGACATTGAAGCATCATATCCTTTATTGAAAGGTGTAGAAATTACTGGATATGTCCATAATCTATTTGATAAAGAATACCAGGAACGTTTTGGTTTCCCGGCTGCCGAAAGAAATTTTGGTGTCGGACTCAAGGTTATATTTTAAGAATTGTATTTTAGATTATTTTTAATAGTAATTTTAGGATTCTACTTATTATCGGGTTGTAGTAAAGGTTATAGAGAATACAGAAAAGATAATACAATAGTTATTGCAGTAACTTCAGAACCTAAGAGGCTTAATCCAATTTTTCTTACAGATTTTGTCTCTTATTCTATAAGTGGGCTTATATTCAATGGGCTTACAAAATTCGATAAAGATATGAATGTCGTCGGAGACCTTGCTGAATCCTGGGATATATTAAATGGGGGACGCGAGATAATATTTCATTTGAAAAAAGGTATATTATGGCATGATGGGGTTGAATTGACGTCAGATGACATTGTTTTTACTTACAAAACTTTAATCTCTCCTATGACTGAAAGTCCTCTTAGTAGCCAACTTGGACCTATCAAGGATGTAAGGTCAATCAATAAATATAAAGTTTCTATTACATACTTTGAACCTTATGGATCAGCCCTTGAAAGTTTGATGATAGGCATTGTCCCGAAACATGTACTTCAAGATAAGGATATAAACAAAACATTTTTTGATGATTCACCAATTGGAACAGGACCTTATAAATTAAAAGAATGGATTCATGGACGAAGGCTATCATTAGAAGCTTTCGATAATTATCATGGTGGTTGCCCAAATATCAAGAATTTAATAATAAGTATAATTCCTGATACATCAACTCAATTACTTGAGTTAGAATCAGGTAATATTGATTTAATGGAGATTTCTCCTTTGCTTTTTAATAGAGGACTGAGTTCTGATTTTGTAAAGTATCGCGCTGGTTCGTTCAGATATGGTTTTTTTGGTTTGAATCTTGAAGATAAAAGGTTTAAAGATAAAAGGGTGCGACAGGCTATAAGTTATTCAATTGACAAGGATTCTATAATAAAATCTGTTTTATCTGGTTTAGGCAGTCGTTCTACTGGCCCTTATCCCCCCGAAGCCTGGTATTACAGCACAGAAGCCAGATATTATGAGTATAATCCTGATAAGGCTATTGATTTACTTTCTCAAGCAGGATGGAGGAAAGGTAATGATGGAATATTGCGAAAAGATGGCGATATTATGTCATTTACAATTCTTACAAACTATGAGAGTAAAGAGAATATAAAAATAGCTCAGATTATACAGAGTAGTCTAAAAACAGTTGGTATAAAGACGAATATTTTAACTCTTGAATGGCAAACTTTTAGGCATAATGTGATTAGTAATCATCAATTCGAAGCGATTGTCCTTTCACGTGCCTACTTATGGGATCCAGATATCTTTGAGCTATGGCATTCAAGTAAGACTAAAAAAGGTGAATGGAATTTTTTAAGTTATAAAAACAAAGAGGTTGATAGGCTACTTGAAAAAGGAAGAAAGTCTATTAATATCTCTGAAAGACGGAAGATTTATAAAAAACTCCATGAGTTACTCGCAGAAGATGTACCTTGTATATTTCTCTATAATTCTGATTTAATATTTACTGCACATAAAAGGATAAAAGGAATTATTCCAACACCAGCAGGAATGTTTTATGGAATAGAAAAGTGGAGTATTAATTAGTAATCTTGTAGTCAGATTTAGTTTAGATGTTTGAGATTTTTAGTCTGTTTCTCCTCTGAAATAATTAAGTGCATTGTTCATATTTTTTCTGTCTCCAGTGAAAAGTATGAAATCTCCTTTTTTAAGGACAAAATCAGGTGATGGGTTGACATGAACATCTTTCCCTCTTTTTACAGCTATAATCGTAACTCCTGTTTTTTTCCTGATTTGCAATTCTTTGATTGATTTATCGTTTAGTATTGAGTTATCAGGTATTCTGTAGCCATCAATTTCTATTTCAGGTAGCCATTCATATTTATCAAAGAGATGTCTTTTAGGAACATCTACATTTCTTAATGCTGTATAATTATTGCTTCTTATTTTTTCAATCATTTCAAGAATAACATTACGCGGGAAGTTATATTGATGCAATACACGAGAGAATATTTCAATGGATGTTTCAAATTCTTCTGGTATTACTTCATCTGCTCCAAGAGATTTCAAATCTTCAACTTCTGCAAGATAGCGGGTTCTTACGATAATGTGTAATTGTTTGTTCAATTGCCTTGCTATTGAAACAATCCGTCTTGTTGATACAGGGTCTGAAATAGCTATTACCAAAAGTCTTGCCCTTTCAATTCCTAATTTAAGAAGAATTTCCTGACTTGTTCCATCACCATAAAAGATTTGTTCTCCTTTCTTTTTCATCTCTCTTACAGTATCGCTGTTCATTTCAAGAACAACATATGGAATTTCAGCCTCTTTTAGAACAGTTGCCAGATTCCTGCCATTTAAACCAAAACCAATGATAATTACATGATCATGTTTTTTACGCGTTATAACATCACTTTCTGATTTTCTTCTTTTGCTGATTTTTTTCATTACGGGTCTTGTTGTAATCCATTCAGATACTACCGGTGAAATTTTAATCATAACAGGTGTTAATATCATTGTAACCACAGAAGCGGATAAAAATATCTGATAAAATTCTTCTGAAATTAATCCCGAAGCTTTTCCAGCCACTGCAAGTACAAATGAAAATTCTCCTATTTGAGCAAGTCCAAGACCTGAATAAATTGAAGTTCGTAAAGGATTTCCTATAAATAATCCAGATATCGTTCCCGTAATGATTTTCAAGACTAAAATAAAGATTACTACCTCACTTATTCTCATAATATTTTCAAAAACGAAACTGGTATTCATCAGCATTCCAATAGATACAAAGAAAAGACCCATAAAACTGTCCTTAAAAGGCAGAATGTCAGATATTGCCTGATGGGCATATTCAGACTCAGAAATAATAAGACCAGCAAGAAAAGCTCCAAGAGCCAGAGAAAGTCCAAAACGGGATGTCAATAGAGCTATACCAAGGCATAAAAGGATAATAGTTGTTAAAAAAAGCTCCCTGCTTTTTGTTCTTACAACTTCATGGAGTAATGAAGGAACTATCCATCTTGCACTCAGTAGAACAACAGCTATGATTGCTATTGCTTTTCCCATTTTGACAGCGACATCAATTAAGTTAATGCCATTTCCTGAAAGAACAGGTATAAGCAGCATAAGTGGGACTATACATAAATCCTGAAATATCAATATTCCTACCATTGTATGTCCATGAGGAGAATCAATTTCACCTCTTTCGGTAAGCAGTTTAAGTACTATTGCCGTACTACTCAAAGCGTATAAAAAACCAAAAAATATCGACTTATTAAGGTTTCCAATAGCAAAATATGTAATAATTGATGATAATGATATGGTTGATAATACTTGAATTCCTCCTCCACCAATAACAGCCTTCTTTATTTTGAAAAGCTTTGCCATTGAAAACTCTATGCCGATTGTGAAAAGAAGAAGAATGACGCCGATTTCGGCAAGAATCTGTATGAAATGCACATCTCTAATCAATCCGACACCATAAGGACCAATTATGACCCCTGCAATAATAAATCCGATTAAAGAAGGTATTTTCAATTTATATAAAAGCAGTATTACTGCTGCAGAGGCGATAAAGATAACTTCCAGTGATTTTAAAAATTCATATTCCATAATTCTTCAGCTTTTTTTACAGACCTTTTTCTTCTTAGCAATTTGTCAATTTCAACTGCAAAGATTACTGTGCTTGAAACAATTAAAATCTGTGTCCACTCGTTTATTGTAATCGGCTCTGTTCTGAAAACCCACTGGAATGCAGGCACATAAATCACTGATAGTTGAGCAAGAAAAGCAGCAATCATGCTGTAAAAAAGAAACGGGTTGCTCATAGGGTATATTTTAAAAATGGACTGTAATTCAGAACGACTATTCCATGCCTGGAAAAATTGAAAGAAAACCATTGTTGTTACTGCTACAGTTCTCGCTTTTTGCAGAGAATCTCCAGCATTAATAGCATTTACAAAATTATATACTACACCTGCAGAGATAAGAAGTCCAACAATTACGGTTCTTTCTATAAGAAGCCTGTTCATTATGCCTTCTTTCGGATCTCTGGGTGGTTTTCAGAGAACATTTTTTTCGCCAGGTTCAAATGCAAGAGCGACATCCTGTAAGCCATTTGTTACAAGGTTAATCCAGAGAAGCTGAGCCGGCACATAAGGTATTGGTATTCCGAAAATAATTGTTCCCAGTATTGAAAGTATTGCAGCAACGCCAGTTGGTATCAGAAAAAAAGTTACCTTGCGGATGTTATCAAATACAATTCTTCCTTCTCTAACTGCGTGAAAAATGCTTGCAAAATTATCGTCAGCAAGAATCATGTCTGATGCTTCTTTTGCAACATCAGTTCCTGTCTTACCTATAGCAATTCCGATATGAGCTGCTTTTAGGGCTGGTGCATCATTAACGCCGTCTCCTGTAACTGCGACTATTTCCCCATGTTCTTTTAATTTACGGGTTATTCTTAATTTATGCTGCGGAGACACTCTTGCATAAACAGAAACAGTTTTAACTTTTTCGAAAAGCTGAGAATCATCCATTTCTTCAATTTCTTTGCCAGATAAGACTTCTTCATCTTTGCTGGCAATACCAATTTTTTTTGCAATAGCCATGGCTGTTATTGAGTGATCCCCTGTTATCATTACCACGCGTATTCCTGCTTTTTTACATTCTTCAATTGCTTCTATTGCTTCGGGTCTTGGAGGGTCTATCATTCCTTGAAGTCCTGCAAATATAAGTCCTGTGTTAATATCGCGACATTCTATTTCTTTGCAGGTCAGTTCTTCAAGTTCGTGTGGCGCATTCCTATAAGCAAATGCAAGAACGCGTAATCCTTCTTTTGCAAATTCAGATGCTATTTTTAGAATTTCTTTTTTGTTTATTTCATCTCCGTCCGGGCAACTTTTGCACATGTTTAGAATTTTTTCTGGTGAGCCTTTTACAAAAATAATTTTCTTCCCTCTGTGTTTGTGCAAAGTTGCCATATAACCACGTTCGGATTCAAAAGGAATAATAGCTATTTGTTCATATTTTTCTTTTTCTTCTTCAAGATTCAGTCCTGCTTTTATTGCTGAGACAATAAGAGCTCCTTCTGTAGGGTCTCCATCAATTTTAAATTGACTGTCTTCCTCATATAAATTAGATTCATTGCAAAGCAATCCTATTCTTAAAACCGAGATTAAATTTTTAGATTCTTTAACATCTATTGGAATGCCTTCATGAAAAATATTGCCTTTTGGTTCATAACCACTGCCTTCAACTTCATAAATATGTTTTCCATCAAAAATTAGTTTCACTGTCATTTCATTTTTTGTTAAAGTTCCGGTTTTATCTGAACCAATAACAGTTGTGCTACCAAGTGTTTCAACTGCATGAAGTTTTCTGATAATTGCATTTTGTCTTGCCATTTTTGCAACTCCAACTGCCATAGCAATAGTTACAACAATGGGGAGCCCCTCAGGTATTGTAGCAACAGCAGCAGCTACTGCAGTCATAAACATATCTTTTGCGCTTTCACCAACAAATAATCCTATAAAAAAGAGTAAAAAAGAAGCACCAAGAACAATAAATCCAATGGATTTTGCGAAATTGTAAATTTTTTCCTGCAAAGGAGCTTTTACTATACCCACTTCTTTTACCTCATGCGCTATGTTGCCAAGCAAAGTTTTTTTGCCTGTTTCAACAACAATACCTTTAGCTCTACCGCTGACAACAATAGTTCCCATAAAAGCTATATTTTTCTGATCACCAGGTGTAAGGTTAGGCTCAGCCAGAGCATGAGTTATTTTCTCGACTGGGATAGACTCTCCCGTAAGTATTGCTTCATCAATCTTTAATTCTATTGTTTTAAACAAACGCAAATCAGCAGGAACTCTAACACCTGAAGAAAGCAAAACAATATCACCGGGCACGAGCTCCTCACTATTGATTTCTTTTTCTTTCCCTTCTCTTAGAACCTTTGCTTTTGGAACAACCATTTTTTTAAGAGCCCGCACGCTTTCTTCAGCTTTATATTCCTGAAAATAACCTATAATTGCGTTGAGGATTACCACGGCGAAAATTACACTTGAGTCAATATATTCTTTCAATAAAAGTGTTGCTATCCCAGCCACAAGAAGTATGTATATCAAAGGACTTGTGAATTGGCGAAAAAATATTTTAAGCTTTTTAGTTTTTTCTTCTTCTGCAAGTTTATTTGAGCCGTATCGTTCAAGGCGCTCTCTTGCTTCTACATCAGACAGACCATTTTCAGATGTACTAAGTTTATGGAGAACTTCCTTTACGCTTAATTGATACCAATTCATATCATTACCTCTAAATTTTGAGATGAGGTCTTGCAATAATATATTTCATGTCTTCATCATGCCCTTATTATATTCCTAATAATTGTTATACAATAGACAGAGAAGTGCTAATCTTTCTTTATAAATTATAAATTATACCCATATTGTGTATGAGTATCAAATATTTTGAATTTCATTGCTACGGAAACATCATTTATGCACAAATAAGAAACTATTTATGGATAAAATAATGCAGATGTTGCGAAAAAATTTATTTTGTCACCCAATAACATCCTTTTAAATAACGCAACAAACTCTACAAACGCTATAAATTCCAGTCGCAAAGGCGACTAACTTCCAGTACCGCTCTGCGGTACTCAATTCCAGACCCGCAAAGCAGGTCTCACTTCCAATGCGAAGCATTAAATTCGATAAACGCTACAAACGCAATGAACGCTATAAACGCAATAAACGCAACAAACGCAATAAACGTTATTGACGCTATATCGTTGGCAATAACTCAATTTATGAAACAAAATGAACTACCTTTATTATAGATGTATAGTATTGTGATGTAGTTTTTTATTTTATATCTGAGGCTTACGCTTCGACTTCAGCCTCAGTAGTGAAGACCCGTGATTTTGTTTCATAAATTGAGTTATTGCCACCAACCTTCCAGCCTTTTTACGCCATGCGCTTTGCGCTTTTATTGAACGCTATAAACGCAATAAACCCTATAAACGCAATAAACGCAACAAACGCAATAAACGTTATTGCCATTATTTTGGTTTTATTATATAAGGTTGGGTATATAGTGCAGATATTGCTCGAAGATTTATTTAACTCGATGGGACTATTGGAGAAACTGATTAGTGTGCTTATAATGTATTTGTTAAGTGATAATAAGGATATTCATGAGATTATAAATATGCGTTTCATAAGAGGATTGAAGGGATACTTTATGAGTCTATTATATGAAAAGATTTGTTCCACGTGGAACATTCTGAATGTTCCACGTGGAACAATCAAATACTAAATTTATAATGCTACTTGGAGGGTTAGCTGAACTCTTTTATCGTCTTTTTTGCTATTGTCTTTATAGTTGACGTAATCATAATCTAAAACAACCATATTTTTATGCCTCTTATCTATATGGTAAGCAACTCCTACTATATATCGCTTATTCTCGTCTTTACTAATATCGTCGTTAGGGTCAAAATAATCGTACCTGCCAATTAGACTGAATTTTTTGTGTGGTTTAATCTCTGTGAAGAATGAATATCCATCCTTGTCGTACTCATCTTCGCCTGATTGATTACCCTTCCCTTTGTAATACTGTCCGGTAAGGACTACATATTCATGCTCATAGCTTACAAATCCAAGATTTACATTCCAGTCAGGGTTTGTATCTTTATTACCCTTTCCAGTAATTCCGAAATATGTAAACTGTAAACCTGGTATTAAGTCAGGCAATGGTCTTAAGGTAAGCCTGCCTTCGAGAACCTTATTTCTGTTATTTTCTGATGCATGATAACCTCCGCCATTTAATATTCCGAGGGCTAAACTACCATACCTACCTGCGTAATACTGATTAACCTTTGTTTTGTATTCATCACCCATCTCACCACCAAGTAATGAGACAAATAACAATCCAAAGTCAGCTGAGTTGAATGTCTTATTCCTCTCGATAAACATTGTATCCTGGCATCTATAAAAATTCAGATGTTCTTCAAAATCAAGCCAGGGCATATGAACAACACCAAACTCAACAATTGGTTTTGTTAAAAAAGCAATATCTGGCATCTTAAATTTTGCATAAGCATATTTAATTCTTACTACGACTGAACCATCAAGACTACCCTTCTCTTCCCTTGCCTGAGTAACATCAAATGTCATGTGGGCGTCAAACCATGGTAATAATTCTTTTGTAAATCTAAAATAACCTCTTTTAATAGCGAATTTGCTTCTATCAACTCCGTCTCCAGCTTTTCCACCTACATCTGCGCCTTGTCCGTCCATATATGATAAATACCATAACAAACCAAATTTGATGCCTTTTAAAGCTTTTACAACACTTTCTATTTCCTTTTGAGATACTCCCTCATCTTCTGCGGCAAATAAATTTGTTGTGAAAGAGAAGATGGTGAGTAAACAAATTACAAAAACTACAAATTTTTTCAACATACTCTCCTCCTTAAATTATATAGGCTTGTTTTTAAGATGCTTAGAAAAATTACATGCAAAGATGATATGAGATATATCATGTCTTAAACGATTGCTATATCTTGTTTTCTGAATCAATATTCAATATCGACCTCCTTTCTTTTTGAGTAAATTTGCATTATGAACCCGTGAGCGGATTAATTCTCATTAGGTATTGTAAAAACCGAGTATTAAAACAATATTAAGGAAGGGTTAAAATATGATTAAAAATAGATTAGATTTGATAACCTGAAGAGATTATCATATTCACGTCATCTACTGGGTCTCTTCCTGTGGTTGTTAAGTAGTTTCCAGTCATTAAACCATCAACACCAGAAAATAGTACAAGGGGATGTAGTTCTTTGAGAACCTGAACTCTCCCACCACAGATTCTTATTTCGAAATCAGGTAAGATGAATCTATACAAAGAGATTATTTTGAGTGCATCTATTGGTTTTAATTTCTTTTTCTTCTCCAATTTTGTGCCTTTTATTGGTATGAAAAAATTGATTGGAATCGAGTCTACTTTTAACTCCCTTAGCTTAAATGCCATATCTACCCTATCTTCCCAATCCTCACCAAGGCCAAAGATCCCCCCAGAACAAACGGAAAGACCTACAGATAAGGCGTTCTCAATCGTCTTTATCTTATCTATATAGCTATGCGATTTGCATATCTTTGGGAAAAATCTTTCAGAAGTCTCAAGATTGTGATGGTATCTATCAAGCCCAGCTAATTTAAGGGTCTTCAATTCTTTTTTATCTAAAATACCCAAACTTGCACAAGGGATAAGACCTATCTTCTTTATTTCATTAATCATTTCGGCTATTTTTAAAAGTTCTTTCTCTGATACCTTTCTCCCACTCGTTACAATTGAAAATCTTTTAACGCCATGAGACTTTATTTCATGGGCTTTTTGAATGATTAAATCCTTATCTAATAAAGGATATTTGTTTATTTTAGCTTTACTTATAGAGGATTGGGCGCAAAAGGCACAGTCTTCAGAACATATACCAGATTTTGCGTTAATGATTGCACAAAGGGTAAACTTACTTCCTTTAAAATAATTTTTTATAAGGTTTGCGTTTGCGTATAAATAAATACTAAGATTATTTGGTATTTTTGTAAGTTCTAAAGCATCATGCTTTGTTATTGAATAACCGCTTAATACCTTTTCAAATAAAGAATTAATTACCCCCAGATCCCCCGGCATCTCCGGCACCACCTGGGAATTTTAATAGTTCAATGGGCTCAATCAATCGAATCAAAACCTTTATCCTTCCACCTTCTTTTTCCCAATAGAAGACGTCCATCACATCTGCAAAACCATAAACGATTGGATAGTATAAAGGTCTTAATTCATAGCCAATTGTTTTGCCCTTAGAATCTAATATCTTTTTTAATACTGTTTTGTGAAATGCATTGTGGAAGCTCACAAATTTCTCAGCGGTTTGTATTGCCTTCTCAGCTGGTACATTTTTAATAACTTTATAATCAAAGTCTGGAGCGAATGGATCAAAGAAATAATTGTCCCCATCTATGTCGAGTATTGCCAGTGTTTCAAGGTCATCAGAATGTCTACCACCATAAAGTATTAAATTGAAATTACCTTTGACTTCTGCTAAATCCGCACCTTTTACCAGAAGTGGCTTCTCGAATGCAAAGGATACCCTTTCAAAGAAATTTAATCCAATTAAACAAAGAGATATAAGTAAGATAAAGATCTTTAATCTCATAATCTCACCCCTCCTGCTTTTCTCTTTCAAGTTTTTTATTAACATAAAATTGTTGTATTATGCTAAAAACGTTATTCATTAACCAATATAACACAAGACCAGAGGCAAAATTAAGAAATAGAAATGTGAATATAATAGGCATTATCATCATGAGTCTATTTTGAGTTGGGTCTAATGAAGTCGGGGTCATTTTTTGTTGGATGACCATACTAGCCCCCATCAGTAGTGGCAATGGTCCAACGGCGAAACCACCTATTATTGGAAACCAGCTTGGTATATGTCCAAATAAGGTATCGGGGGCGGATAAGTCTTTAATCCATAAAAGAAACGGCGCACCTCTTAGTTCAATCGCAATTAATAGAATCTTATATAATGCGAAGAAGATAGGGATTTGTAAAAGAATTGGTAGACATCCTCCAACAGGGTTGACTTTATGTTTCTTATAAAGTTCCATCAATTCTTGTTGCATCCTTTTGGGGTCTTTCTTATACTTTTCTCTTATCTCTGCCATTCTTGGTTGAATTTCCTGCATCTTTTTCATAGATTTCTGGCTTTTATTTATTAGAGGGATAAAAGGTATTCTTATAATTAATGTTAATACTATTATTGCCCAGCCATAATTACCAAGGATTTTGTAAAAGAATTTTAAGACCCAGAATAGCGGGACAGCTACAATTGAGAAAAATCCAAAATCGATTATATGCTCGAGGTGTAAGTTTAATGCCTTAAGTGTATCATATTCTTTCGGTCCTGCGTATAGAACGAAGTTATTTATACTATTTTTGCTCTTAAATGCAACTAAAACATCGTCTTTGTACTTCCAGACAACTGCCTCTTCAACAACACTAAGTGGAACCAAAGATGAAAAGAAATATTTATCTTCCTGTGCAATCCATTTAAGGTCATCTTTATAAGTCTTTATATCAGTTAATTTATTTTTATTGAATTCCATTCTATTAGCCTCTTTAAGGATTACTGGTCCAGTGTGTACTTGTTCCTTCTCATTAAATATGCCAAAATTAGAACCAAGGGTTATCCAATATTCAGGAAGACCCATAATTTCATCCTTCAATTCAATCTTATAGGTGTTATTCGAAAATATAAGAGTTCTTCTTATTGATGTTACGCCGTCTGCATATTCAAATACTATTGATCCGTTATTTAAATCTTTATTGAGTATTAAACTTTCCTTGTCAACATTGAAATTTGCATCTGAAAATTCTATTTCTTTGCTCTTCCCAATCCCAAGTGGTGGTTTACTACCTTGTTCTTTTAGTAACACAATATTATGACCTTTATCATCTTTATATTTTTTTAATTCAAAGTATTTTATTGTTGCACCTTTTGTTGTAAGAATAGCCTTATAGAGGTCGGTCTCAATATGAATATCTCTACCAATAGCTGTTTGAGGTTTTTGTGCAGGGATTGCTAATTCTAACTTTTTCTCTTGACCTTCCTTATCCTTTTCTTGCTGCGCTTTCTGTACTGGATATTGTTTCTGTATTGGCTGTTGTTTAACATAGAAATACTGAAATAAAAAAAGGATTAAGAATGACAATGCTAAAGCAAGTAAAGTTCTTTTTTCCATATCAATCTATTCTAAAGGATCATACCCTCCAGAATGAAAGGGATGACATTTAGAGAGCCTCCTTGCAGTTAGATAAAAACCTTTTAAGATACCATATTTTTGAAAGGCTTCGATTGAGTATACAGAGCACGTAGGATAAAATCTACAACTCTGTGGAAATATAGGTGATAAAAAATATTTATAGAATTTCAAAATATTAATTATTATTTTTTTTAAGACATTCGTCATAATATTTCCTTAAGTAAACTTGAATCTCACAAACTAAGTCGTTTAATGTTACATCTTGAGCTGTCTTTTTTGCTATAAATATAAAATCACTTTTAAATGGAAAATCCAATATTATTTTTCTCATTGCCTCTTTAATAAGTCTTCTTATCCTATTACGAACGACAGCTTTTCCAATTTTTTTACTTATTGAAAATCCGAGACGATGATAATCTAAATTATTAGACCTTGCGTAAATGACCAAATGTTTTGTACTTGATGCAAATCCTTGCTTAAATACTAAATTGAAATCACATCTCTTGTTAAGAGAAAAAAGCCTCTTTTTTTGTTTTATACCGTCAATCTTTTACGCCCTTTTGCCCTTCTCCTTTTGATAACAGCTCTTCCATCAGAAGTACTCATCCTCTTTAGAAAGCCGTGAGTCCTTTTACGTTTAATTTTATGTGGATGATATGTTGTATATGTTGCCATAATCGAATTTAAATTATAATTCTTTTAAAAAACCAAAGTCAATAGAGGGCTGATTTGGTGTTACGTAAAAATCATTTATGTACTATTGGTAAAGATTGAATTTAAATGTTTTCAATATAATGCAGATATTGCTCAAAAATTTATTTAACTCGATAAATTTATTTAAGATGTCCTTATTAGAGCTGTAATAAGATAATCATTAACTATATATAAGTATTATCATATTGTTATACACAATGTGCATAAAAGGTATCGAAAAATAAATTTTTTCGCAACATCTGCATTATTTTATCCATAAATAGTTTCCCATGTGTACATAAATGATATTTACGTAACATAGAGGGCTGATTTGGGATACTTAAAAATTAAATTAAGATTTGTTTTCAATGAATTTTAAGACTTCTTCATCACTTAAGTCGTACCAGTTTATGTAAGCATCAGCAACAGCAAAAGGATAGCCTTCCCTGATATTGAGGCAATAGAGATGATCAACCATTTCTGAAACACTTTTAACGGTATTGTAAGAACCAGTTGGGACTGCTACAATAATTTTCTCAGGATTACGCTTTTTAACATATTTAATAGCAGCTATCATTGTATATCCAGATGCTAAGCCATCATCGACGAGAATTGCTATCTTGTTCTTTAATGATGGGAATGGTCTTCCTTTTCTGAATAGTTTATTACGTTTTATCAATATCTCCTTTGTTCTCTCAATCTGGTTATTAATAGTGTATTCTGAAAGTTCAAGGCTACGTATTAGTTGGTCGTTAAATACGACGTCGCCGTCAAGATTCATTGCCCCGAATCCTGCTTCAGGATTCCAAGGGATTTGAATCTTTCTGACTATCAAGAGGTCTAAATCAAGTAATAAGTAATTCTTTAGTTCTTTGGCAACAGGAACTCCGCCTGATGGAATCGAAAGGATTATAGAATTTGTTTCTCTATATACTGATAGAAATTGTGAAAGTTTTTTACCAGCATCAGAACGGTCTTTAAAGACTGATATCTTATTTCTAAGGTTCTCATCTTCAATTATGTTTAGCATAACCGTTTCGAAAGTGTTTTTAAAAATAAAAGGATATGAAGAAAACTACTTAACAAATTATAACAGATATATAAAGTATTGTGAGAATGGCGTTCAAAAAGTGTTCTTAGTAGGATGTAAAACAGGGTGAAAAGTAAGGAGAAAAAATTTTTACACGAAAATAAAATAAATAAGCCCCTCCATTTGCAAATGGAGGGGCTTATTTTAAATCGATGACATTCTATAAGGTCCGAAGATGGATTTAAGTGCCACTTCTACTTTAGAACCTACGGGTGGCATCCTATCCCAATTAACCTTATAATAATTAACTGTCGTTTTTAATGGTAAAACATTGTCTGTAATAATGCCACCATTACAGTCTGATGGACATACGATACAACCTGAGGGGAAGGCTATTGCTTCTGCTGTTCCGTGGTAAACAAAGTGTGGCGTGTAAGGTTTAATAACTTCCTTACCTTCAACTATTATCTTTTCGTCAATAAAGTCCTCAAGGGCTCCCTCCACTATTAGTGAGCCTTTCTTGAATCTTATAGTTACAATGATTGGATCACCTTGAAGGTAATCATCAGCGGTAGTTGTTGGTTTTAGCCCAGTGCGCATCTTTACCTCTTCCATAGGTATTTGTCTTCTTGATCTTACCCCAATCTCCTGTAATGCCTTGTTAATCTCGGTTCTTGAAACATCTGTGGTAAAAACGAAGTAGCCTTCCATGGTGCCACCTTTTGAACCAAAAAATGCCTGGAATCTTCGCCCCCAATCAGCAACTGCAGGCTTTGAACTATCTTTTGTAACGGTAGCAGAGATTCGCAGTTCCTTATTTTCAGTATCAATTATCATTCTGTCTTCTTTGCCTTTTATAATCTTAAATCCTTTTGACTTTTTAACCTCAGCATATGCTTGGGTGCCTGCAACTGAACTCAAACCTAAGATGCCTAAGCCTATAATTTTTAAGAATTCAGCCCTGTGTATGTGTTTCGAGCTATTATTACCTTGCTGATTTGTAATTTTTCTGATAAGTACGGAATAAGGGTCTGAACAACATGAACATTTAACGTTTTGATTTTGATTATCTTTTTCTTTCATATTTGTCTCCTCCTTTAGTGTGTTTTTAGATTTGATTGTATGACATTTCTAAAAATAGTCTAATAAAAAGACTGAGACATATGATAAAAATTAGTTTTTTAATATTTATGTTTATTATTGAACTTATGATAGTCGGAATGTATACAGATACGGTAGGAACAATAAGCATTATACTAATGACTGCGTAAAAAGTATACTTATAATGGTTTTCTAATGATTTGAAAAAACTCTTTCTGAAGATTATTTTTGATATATCACCAAAAAGAAAATAGCTTATTATTATTGAAAATATGGTTACAACAAAAATAGCGGAATAACACAGTGTGAAACCTTTTAAAGGTCCAAATGCATCTTTTAAGGCTGAAAACAGTACAGGTTTAGATTTGAATAAGTATGTATTTTGAATAATGTACGCTAAGGATAAGAGAGGAAATGTATTGGTTATAGTTTTTAGGGATTTAAAATAATCAGTTAGCAATATTTTATCTGCATCTTTTATATGATTGTTTAAGAAATTAAGATGAAATTCTGCAGTATAGTAATAAGAATTGAATACATAAAAATAGATTTTTATTACTAAAACAGAGATAAGGAAGATCGAGATAACCGTTGATATAATGATAAGCTTCTTTATTATTGTTTTTTTCATTGAATAATTTTTTCCCTCGTCGTTTAGTTATTAAGATATAATTTTTTGACCATTTATAACGGACCAGCTATTCCTTTTTTAGATTTATAGCGATTATATATAATGGGGATTAATGAGACGACTAAAATTAAACCTAATCCAATTATGAATTTCATCGAAACTTTTCCTCTTAAAAGGTCGAGTAAAGAACTGGAAAACACTATAAATGCTATACAAGCGGGTAGCATACATATAAAAGTTGCGATTGCATAGTGTGAAAATTTAATCTTTGTGAGTCCAAATGCATAATTCAAGAGGTTAAATGGAAACAATGGTATTAATCGAGTAAAAGCAACAATCTTCCATCCATGTCTCTCAACAGCTTCATCTAATTTACGCCACCTCGGACTTTTTAGTTTCTTCTCTATCCAGTCTCGAGCTATATATCTTGATATTAAAAATGCAAGACATGCACCTGCTGTTGCGCTTGTTATTGTATATATAACACCCCAGAATGGTCCAAAAAGTATGCCCCCTACAATTGTAATCGGTAGACCTGGTAAAAATAGTGAGGGAGCTAATGTATAAATAAGCATATAGATTAAAGGTGCAATAAGGCTATGTCCCTTTAATAGTTCATGCAATCTGTCTTTATCAAAATAAGAAGTCAACCCTAAATAACGTACAGCGAGTATAGCAATAATTAGTATACTTAAAAGTGCAAATCTTTTTAGATTTTTGTTCTTTTCTTTATCGAGGCTAAATTCTCTTTCTCTTGTTAATACTCCTTTGACATCTTTTTTAAAATGTTTTTTTAACTTTAACCTGTTAATGTATGTAAAAGGAGGTTTTGAGACCTTCGCTTTTCCTGAGATGGAATCTTCAAGGTCAAAGATTAGGTCTATGATGTGGCTTGTTGGGGTAAGCGAACCCAGAAAATTGGCACAGCCAGCACAATATGTTATCAATCTTTTTCCATAGGCCTCACTTTTTCTGATTAGTCCCCATGTTTTTGCAAATTCCTGAGAGATAAAACCAACAGAGCCACCCTCACCACAGCATACTGTCTTTTTTTTCGAATGTGGCATCTCTACAATGTTCATTCCTATGTTCTTTAATATTTCTCTAACTGCAAGATGTATTGACTCTTCGAACCTTACTGCACATGAGTCATGGACGGAGACCTCACCATTGGACTTTTTCCCAATAGGTATACCGTGAGTTGATATAAACTCATAAATTGTACTCACCGATAATTCCTTGCCATAGTTCTTAAAGACCTTATAACAGTTTGGGCATGCAACGATTACGTTTCTGATTCCATTTGCAATGAGATAATCTCTCATTTCACTAAACATTTGATCGAAGTATTCTAATCTTCCAAGGTCATGAGAAGGCTTAGTGCAACAATCCATTACAATACCTATTGAAGGTATTATTTTTCTCATATAATCGAAAAGTTTTTTTACTTTATCAGGCCTTGTGCCACTTAATGTACAACCTGGGAAGAAGACAGTGTCGCATGATTCTGGGAGGGAGTAAAATGTATATCTTTTTGAAGTACCCCTTTTTTCATATCCAATTATTGTATTATGTTCTGGATATTCACCATTACCCCTTTTTACGGTTTCAGCTCTCATTTGTAAAAACATCAAAGCGGGGTTAATTTTCGCAGGACAAACAGCTGCACATAGTTGACAGAGACTACATTCAAATGGTAACCCTTGATAAAATTTACTGTCAGGATCGTATGAGTCTGCTATGTCTTTTGGTTTACCATATTTCTTAAGAAAAGCACATTCTTTTTCACAAAGCTTGCATTTTATACATTTTGAAGAGACAATGTGAAGTTGTTCTTTAAGACCATCATTTATGTTAAGATTTGAAACGTCTCTAATATTTAAGCGTTCTTTTATCATTTAGAGTAATCTTTTAAAGTGTTATAATCTGATTTACACCTACATCTGTCAATGATTTATATAAATCTGGAAAGCAACCAAGCATAGCACCTTCAACAAGGTCAGAGTCTATTTTTCTATCGAATGCGCATTTATCGCATGCCATTATAAGCATACCTGTTGATTTTGCAATTTTTGTAAGCCTTTCGCCTATATCGTTATTTTTTAATAAAAGAAATGTGTTATCGCCAAGAAAAAACATTCCAATAACTTCAGCCACATGTTCACCTTTCTCTAACTGAGGTATAATCATATTGCTAAGTATGTAATGAGAAAGGTTAGTTGAGAATATATAAGCAACTTTCATTGCTATTTTTATAATTCCTTTTGTATTTTTACTTTTAATTTAAAAATTGTGGCTTTTTTTGTCCAATTCTTATTATCTATGGATAATTAGTTATTTATAAGAAGTTATTATCTAATCCTAAATTTAAATTTCAATATGTTTTTTGCTTTTAAGAAGGATTTAATTATTTTTTGATAAAAGATTCTGTAGTTTGTCCATATAAAGGTAAAAGACTGGTGTTACGAAAAGCGTTAAGATCTGTGAAAAGAGCAATCCACCAACTACTGCCAATCCAAGTGGTTGGCGAACCTCACCACCTGCTCCAAAGCCTAAGGCAATTGGAAGAGCGCCAAAAAGTGCTGCCATAGTTGTCATCATAATAGGGCGAAATCTGATTAGGCATGCGTTGTATATTGCTTCGTTTGAAGGTTTTCCATCTTTCCTTTGCGCATCAAGTGCAAAGTCGATCATCATGATTCCATTCTTTTTTACAAGTCCTATAAGCATTATTATTCCCACAAATGAATAAATATTGAGTTCAACACCAAAGATTAATAGAGTAACTAATGCACCAAATCCAGCGAATGGTAATGCTGACAAAATCGTTATCGGATGAATAAAACTCTCGTAAAGGATCCCCAATACGATATAAACGACAAAAACAGCGATAATAAGTAAAAACCACAATCCTTTAAAAGATTCTTGAAAAGCTTGTGCAGTGCCCTGAAAACTGGTTGTAATCGTGTCGGGCAAGACATTATTAGCAATTTTTTGTATTTCTGAGACCGCATCACCGAGTGATACACCAGGCTTTAGATTGAAAGATATTGTTACAGATGGAAGTTGGCCTGTATGATTTACCGTTAGAGGACCTACCCCTTCACTAATTGATGTGACGGAGTTAAGCGGGACAAGCGCTCCTTTAGAAGATCGAATGTAAAGCATTGATAACGCTGACGGATCTTCTTGATATTCTGGCTTAAGCTCAAGTATGACTTCATACTGATTGTTTGGTGCATAAATAGTTGAAACCCATTTATTCCCAAACGATGCCCACAAAGCACTCTCTATCTGTTCAGCTGTGATTCCAAGTGATTCCGCTTTATCCCTATCTATCTCTATATTCAATTGGGGTGACTTTATCTGCAAGTTCGTAGAGATATCTTGTAATATAGGAATTTCTTTCATCTTTGTTTCAAATATTTGTGCGTAGTAATAAAGTTCGTTTAAATCAGAGCCCGAGAGTGTAAATTGATAAAGGCTTTTAGTTAATTGACCTCCAATGCGTATTGTAGGAGGGTTCTGAGGGTAGACTTTAAGACCGGGTATAGACATAAACTTTGGTCTAAGACTCTCTATAACTTTATCAACGAAAGGTCTATCTGAACGTGGAACGAGCACCAGAAACATCCTTCCTATATTAGGTGCTGGAGATGCAGGGCCACCTGGCCCAACGGCAGTCATAAAAGATTTTATATAAGGCTCTTTTAATGCTATGTCTGCGAGTTTAAGTTGATGTCTGACCATTCCTTCGAATGATATATCTTCAGATGCTTCTGTCATAACAAAGATCTGTCCTTTATCCTCGCTTGGTAAAAAACCAGTTGGAATTTTTAAGAATAAAAAGATTGTGAAGATTAAGATGATTCCTGAACAAATCATTATCAATCCATGATTTTTCAATGACCATCTTAAACTAACTTGATAAACATTTAACATCCATTTATGAGCCTTTTCTAATGTTGTATATAATTTAGTTTGTTTTTGACTTTCAGACTTAATAAATCTACTGCACATCATAGGTGTAAGGGTAAGTGAAACTAATCCAGATATTAATATTGCAATAGATATTGTTACAGCAAACTCTCTAAATAATCTTCCTACAATTCCACCCATAAATAAAACTGGTATGAAAACAGCAACGAGTGATAAGGTCATTGAAAGAATCGTAAACCAAATCTCTTTTGAACCATTATATGCTGCCTGAAGAGGCTTTTCTCCCATTTCTATGTGTCTTACTATATTTTCAAGCATTACTATTGCGTCATCTACTAAAAATCCTATTGAAAGTGTTAGTGCCATAAGTGAAAGATTGTCAAGGCTATAGCCGAGTAAATACATAACCGCAAATGTTCCGATTATTGCAATTGGTAAGGCTACAGACGGTATTATGGTAGCTGTTAGTCTTCTTAAAAATAGAAAGATAACAAGTATGACGAGGAAGACTGTTAATAATAATGTGTACTGGACATCCCTTACCGATTCTCTTATTGATTGGGAACGATCATATAAAAGATTTAAGGATACTGACGCTGGCATCTGTTTTCTTAATTCTTCAGCTTTTTTCTTTACAGAATCTGCAATTTCAACAGTGTTTGTCCCAGGTTGCTTATATATTGCAAGAACCATTGCTCTTTGTATTGTTCCGGCACTTCCGTACCATGCAGAAAGTTTGTCATTTTCAACACTATCAATGGCTTCACCAATATCTATGATTCTAACTGGAGAACCATTTTTGTTTTTTATAATTAGATTATTAAAACTTGATGCATTGAGTAATTGTCCGGCTGACTCAATTGTGAAGGCTTGATAGTTGCCATAGAGCGTTCCAGTTGGGAGCTCAACGGTGCCTTTTCTTAATGCCGTTTCAACTTCGTCAATACCAATCTTTTTGATTGCTATAGCATTAGGGTCTACTCGTACCCTTACAGCATATTTTTGAGCACCAAATATTTGGACTTGAGCTACGCCATTTACCATTGAGATGTTTTGAGCTAAAAGTGTATCAGCATATTCATGGAGTCTGTAAAGTGTCATTGTTGGAGAAGTTATGGCAAAGTATAGGATTGGCATATCCGCTGGATTTACTTTATTATATGTAGGGGGCGTTGGCATATTTGGTGGAAGTTGTCTTAGTGCCCTTGCAATCGATGTTTGCACATCTTGTGCGCCTGCGTCAATATCTTTATTTAGCTCAAATTCGAGTGTTATTTGGGTTGCTCCTTTAGAATTTACGGAGTTCATTGATTTTAAACCTGAGATTGTTGAAAACTCTCTTTCAAGGGGAGTCGCCACTGCTGAAGCCATTGTTTCAGGGGATGCTCCTGGAAGACTTGCTGAAACGAGGATTGTAGGAAAATCGACATTTGGTAACTCTGCGATTGGTAGATAGCGGTATCCTACTAATCCAAAAACAACAATAGAGACCATAAGAAGGGTGGTCATTATGGGACGTTTGATAAAGATCTCAGAGATGTTCATTTATTTTTGATCTCTACTTTTGCTCCAGGAGTAAGCCTTATTTGCCCATCTACTACAATAACCTCGCCGGGATTTAACCCCTTTTCTATGATAGCATCGTCTGCAAACCTCGCCCCTGGTATAACTTCTCGTAGCTCGGCAGTTTTATCTTCTTTTATTACGAAAACGTATTGTCCTTTCTGCCCAGTTTGTAATGCCCTGTACGGGATTACTAGGGCATTATTTTTTATATCAAGTGTTATGACAACATTTACAAATTGACCAGGCCAAAGCACCTTATCATTATTTGGAAATTCAGCTTTAAGTCTGATGGTCCCAGTTTCTGGGTCCACCATATTATCGATAAAAACTATCTTACCCTGCGCAATATATTTAGACCCAACTCCTTTCACAATGGCTTCGGTTTTTAAAGTCCTCATAGACATTGCTTTTTTAATTCTGAAAAGCTCTTGCTCTGGTACAGTAAAAGTGACATAGATTGGTTTAATTTGGTTTATTGTGACAATTTGCGTATCGTTTGCTTTTATCATGTTCCCTGGATGAACAAGGAATGACCCAACTTTTCCATCGATTGGTGAATAGATATAGCAATAATTTAATTGCAATTTTGCATTTTCAAGTATAGCTTGATCAGCTTTTACTACTGCACTTAGTGATTCATAGCTTGAACGAATCTTTTCGTATTCCTGTCTTGAGATGAGTTCTTTTTTAATAAGTTCTTCATAACGTTCTAAATCTGCTTTTGCAAATTCGAGTTGAGCTTTATCTCTCAAGAGATTTGCTTCTGCTTGTTTTGCAGCGTCTTCAAATGGTCTTGGGTCAATTACAAGCAGGAGTTGACCTTTACGTACTTCTTGTCCTTCTTTAAAGTTTGCCTTAATGAGTTGTCCTTCAACTCGGGACTTTATAGTAACTGAAGAATAAGCTTCAACGTTACCTATTGCGTTTATCTGGATTGGGACATCTTTTGTTTCTGCTTTTGTAACTATTACAAGTACTGGTGGTGTTTGTTTTTTAGGCTGGGATTTTGAGCATGATAATATAAAAAGACAACAAATCATTATTACTATAGCAATTTTATATTTATTCATTTTAAGTCTCTATTTAAGTAATAGCAAGTAAATACTTACTATGCTAATAGGTAACAAGGATATTTGTCAATTAAGAATATAGATGGTGTTACGTAAATATCATTTATGTACACATAGGAAACTATTTATGGATAAAATAATGCAGATGTTGCGAAAAAATTTTTTTGTCACCCAATAACATCCCTTTAAATAACTCAACAAACGCAACAAACGCAATAAATTCCAGTCGCAAAGGCGACTAACTTCCAGTACCGCTTTGCGGTACTCAATTCCAGACCTGCAGAGCAGGTCTCACTTCCAATGCGAAGCATTAAACTTGACAAACGCAATAAACGCTATAAACGCAATGAACGCAATAAACGCAACAAAAGCTATAACCCCAATATAGTGGAGATGTTGCAAGCAGAATTATTTTCCGATACCTTAGGCATCTTTTATAAATAAAAATAACGTCTACAGCTTATACCTAATTTTTACGTCTTAATTGTTATTCGATAGTTTTTCCATTAATGTTGATTTTAAATCTTCCATTTTTGCTTATTACGATTTCTCTAAAACTCTTGCCATTCGAAATCTTTATTGTTCCCATACCTAATCCCCAATTTTTACATCTTGGTACACCTTTCCTATCAAACCATAACTCTTTATTGCCTGAACAACCATTCCACGTTATGAATATGTTTTTAGGCATTGTTATAATTGGGTCTTTTGATGAGATTAATTCAGAAGCCTCTAAGTTATCTCTTACAAAATTGTTATTTATATCGTTGAGCTTTCTTATTTCATATCTGTCTTCATAAATGAAGATTGCAAATGGTTCTCTCCTTATTGAATTAAATTTTGTTAATTCAAGGTCTGATAATAAGAGGTTTTGAATATATTGTAGTTTCGAATCATTATAATAATTAATCATGTTTATATAACTTAATGAGATTAGTATTGTTATTATTAATAATATGATAGTTAACTCTATTATTGTATATCCCCGCATAGTAAGCTGAAAAATCGATTAAATTTATCATTTGCTTAATAACAAGATTTGTACCAGTTTTTTATTTTTATGGCTTGGTAAAAATGGTGAATTTCTGTGGTCCTTCAGAAGTCGATTCAGGAATGGGTCGGTAATTAAAGATTACCCAATATTAATACCATATCTTTCTATGAGAATTAATAATTCTTTTTGTGATATATCGGTGTTAATTGAATAGAATTTTTCGTTACATGTTTTACAAAGAAATCCACTGACTGAGAAGCTTTCAGAGAAATGATATGCTGCCCAGCCAATTGCAAATTGCTCAGTTTGTAGTGATACTATCTTTTTGCAAATACAACATATGCCATGAGTAATAGAATGTGGATATGCAAATTGTGCTCTATAACCAAAATCGTGCTTGTGAATTACTCCCCATAAATATACCTTACCAAGAAGTTTTCCACGATAACAAGTCTTATCAATATTTTCAATTGCGTGTTCTATGCTTTTAAAGGCATATATCCCTGATTTTGATTGGGCTTCTGGAATTATATGTTCTTTATAGGAGCTGTTGATAGATGTATTGTAAGATTCGAATCTCTCTTTTGGGGGCCAAATATCATTTCGAACTACTGATTTTAACCACAAAGTGCAATCTTGAGGTCTTTTCCATATCTTCCAAAATCTCCATCCTACAAGTGGAGTACAATAGTCAGGAGCCTGTAATTTAGGTTCTATCTTGATGGTTTTACCTCTATCGGTAGCGAATCTTTCTTTTTGACAGGAAGTGGTGTTATTTGTATTGGTTCTTTTTTGGGTACTGGTTCTTTAATAGGCTCCGCTACAATGGTCTTTTCATACTCACCTATTTTACTCATCTTCTATCTCCTTAATAAATTATATCAAATAAATAATATATTATTCCAGCTTTTAGATATGAGAAAATATCAGGGTATTAGAGATTTAGAAAGATGATGTCTAAAGTCATTTCCCGATACAGAAATTTTCAAATATAATGTTTAGAATATCTTCGGTTGTAACAACTCCTATAATCTCTCCAAGTTTATCAAGAGCAGATCTTAATTCAATAGATGTTATCTCCAAGGGTTGTTTGTCTTTAATAGAATAAAGAGCGGCTTTTAGAGATATTATAGAATTTTCTATAGCAATTTTGTGTCTTATATTTGAAACTACTACTCCTTCCCTTTCTTCCTTCCAATCTTTAATGCACACTTCGATTATCTTTTCCTTCAACTCATCTATACCCTCACCAGCTATAGCTGATAATTTTATTATTGGTTTAACATTGCCGTTAATATGTTGAGCGAATTCCTTTTCGCTAAAAAATGGCGTTAAGTCTATTTTGTTTAAGACGTATATTGTATTTTTGTCTTTAACTTTTTCAATCACCTCAAAATCTTCATTTGTAAGTGGTTCGCTAACATCAAATAAAGCAATCACTAAATCAGAATTTTCAATGCTCTTTATACTTCTTTTGACTCCTTCTTTTTCAGCTATGTTATCTACATCTCTTATTCCTGCTGTGTCAAGAACTCTTATAGGTAACCCTTTTATATTGAGATACTCTTCAATGATGTCTCTTGTTGTTCCAGGAATGTCTGTAACTATAGCACGATCTTTCTGTAATAATGCGTTAAGCAAAGAAGATTTCCCAACATTTGGTCTGCCAACGATTGCTGTTAGAAGTCCTTCTCTAAAAAACCTTGCTTCATCATATGTCTTTAAAAGTTTTTCAAGTTCAATTATGCAATTTTCTATTGAATTAAGAATTTCTTCTTTTGATAGTGGCTCTATTTCGTCTTCTGGGAAATCTATATAAGATTCGAGATTTGCACATGCCCAGATTATATTATCTCGTATTGTTGTAATCCTATTTGAAAGATTACCTTGTAATTGTTCCAATGCTATCTTCCTGCTTTCTTCTGTTTTAGATCTTATAAGATCGAGTACTGCCTCAGCTTGACTTAAATCAATCCTACCGTTTAAGAATGCACGTTTTGTAAACTCCCCAGGTTCAGCAAGTCTCGCCCCTTTAGAGATTACAAGTTCAAGGGTCTTTCTAAGAGTAATCATTCCACCATGACAGTTTATTTCTACGACATCTTCCCTCGTATATGAATAAGGTGCTTTCATTATAGAAACAATTACTTCATCTATCTTCTCGCCATTCAGTGGGTTTACTATATAACCGTAAACAACTCGATGTGATTTTGTCTCTGTAAGCTTTTTACCCTTTGGTGATTTGAAGATGTTTTCAACGATCTCTATCGCATCTTTACCACTTATGCGTACAATACCTATACCACCTTCACCTAAAGGTGTTGATATGGCAGCAATTGTATCATCTAAGATTGTCCCCATAAGATTATTATGTATTATTTTTATAAGTTTTTAATATAAAGAGGCTGGGTATTATAATTTTTTATTAGATACAGAATGAGATTTTAGATATGTAATTCAACGATGTCTTTATCTTGCAATATGTATGTTTTTTCTACTCTTTGCCCTTCAAATTTTGCAGAACCCCAGATTCTGGCAAACTTTAGATTAAATATGAAATCCTTATGTATAATGCCTGCAAGATCAAGTACCGTTGAACCTTTTGGTATTGTAAAAGGTCTTGTTAAGTCAGGTTCCTTACCAGGCGGTTTTGAATAGACTCTGATAATACCAGTGACCTTAAAAATTTCTTTTTTTAGTTCTTCAAGATTCTCTTTTTTTGAGGCTGATATGGAGATACATGGTAAGTAATTTCCATATCTTTCCTTTAATCTTTGAAAGGCTTCTGATGCGTTATCAATATCAATTTTATTTCCAACAATTATTGCTCTTTTTAGAATTTTGAATCTTTTCTCTTCGTCATTTTGTTTTAAGAAGTTTATAACAAAAATATTCCATTTATTTAATTGTTCAATTATGAGCTCTGCTTGTATTTCGGGGTCGTCGTTTAAATCTACGACAATTAGTAATGAATCGGAGGTTCTTAAGATGCTCGAGACCCAACCATCCGTTGCTTCATTACCTATGGGTGGCAAATCAATTAATTGTATTTGAATATCCTCAAATGGCATCATCCCCGGTAGTGGTGTGACGGTTGATATAGGATAATCAGCAATCACTGGCATAGCATTAGTTAGTGATGCAAGTATTGATGATTTACCAGAGTTTGGAAATCCTACTATTGCAACTTGAGCTGCACCTTCTCTATCAACTGAGTAAATGCTGCCTTTTCCGCCCTTTTTCTTAATTTGTGCTTCTTTTCGTAATTGCGATAGTTTTCTTCTTAAATCGCCTCTTAATTTATCAGTACCCTTGTGTTTGGGAACTGTTGATATTAAATCTTCAAGCGTTGCTATCTTCTCGGCTAATGTATTAGCCTGTCTGAATCTTTTTTCTGCTTCAAAATACTCGGGCGGAAGATTTGCTGGCATAGTTATTATATTAAATTAAGTTTATTTATCTCTTCAATTTGTGTTTATTGATTCTAAATAAAAAAAAGTGGCAGGATGGGGTTCCCGCCACTACGAAAGGGGGAGGACTTACAAAATAAAGGTAAATTAAACGAAAAAATATTAGCAATTGTTAAAATAATAGTCAAATATAAAATATTTATAATTTGATAAATAATTTTTATTGATTTTGATAATTTAGAATTTTTTAATACACTGACTTATTTTAAAGAATTTCCAGCCTTCAGTAACTTTATCTTTTGATAAAATGGTCGGTTCATTTTTATCGTTAGTTAGGATGATGAGGTCGGAGTTTGTAAAGTATCTTTTTATGGATATACCCTCAGGTGATGAGACTAAAATGGTATCGCCATTAGAGATATCTTTATTAGGTTCAATCAATATTAGATTAAAAGATTCTATCCCGAATCCTTTTAGTTGGTCTTTTGTTTTTATATAAAATGAACTTGGATCTTCTGTTGTTGCGTATTCGAAGGAGGTCGCTGTATATGAAGGATAATCAAGATTAGTAAAATCCCAGCTATTAATCTGTTCTTCATCAATGACAGGAACCCTTCTTGAGATATACAGCCTTTCTGTATCTTCAGCTTCCAAAGATAATAAGGTTTCAAGTGGAATTTCGAGTGATTTTGATAATTTAAGTAAAGTCTCTCTACCAGGTCTTCTTACACCTGTTATTATTTGGCTGATATACGCACAACTTACACCCATTCTCTGAGCAAGTGTTATTGCTTTGATGCCTCTTGATTTCATCAGCTTTTTTAGTTTTGACCCGAATACGCTTGTCATATATAAATTTTATACTATTTTTTTAGAAAAATAAATTTTATTTTGTATTAATGTTTGATGGTTATTATTTAAAACGATTATATAACAGCCCATTCTTGTGGTAAAAATAGTTTTTCATATGTCATTAGCGCAAATCTATCTGTCATACCTGCAATGAAATCACAGACCAATTGGTGTCTATCTGTCTTTTCTTCTCTTGGTATCTCAACGAAGACATCTTCGATGTGCTCAAGATAATAGTTATACAGATCATTCAAAATCTTTTTTGCTTTTTGGAACTCCTTTAAGATTCTTTCGTTTTCGTAAACATGCTCGTACAAAAAATCTCTTAAGCTATAAATACCTGAAAGAACTTGCTCAGACATATTAAGCTCTTCAAGATTTGTACTGATAGAGTTTTTTATAAAGTCTTTTACCATTGTATCAATTCTTTTTGCATGCGTATCCCCCAAAGTTTTTATTATATTTTTTGGGATATCAGAATATTTCACAACACCTGCTCGAAGGGCATCGTCAAGGTCATGATTGACATATGCTATTATATCGGATACCCTGACCACTTGACCTTCAAGGGTAATAGCTCTATCAGATCTTTTTTCCGGAAAAATTAATCCTTTACCTTTAGAGTGTTTGAGTATTCCATCTCTTACTTCGATGGTTAGATTAAGTCCTTTACCACCTTTTTCAAGAAAATCGACAACTCGTAGACTCTGTTTATAATGGTCAAATCCATTAGGATGAATTTCCCTGAGAATTTCTTCACCTGCATGTCCAAATGGCGTATGCCCAAGATCATGACCAAGTGCAATTGCTTCTGTGAGATCTTCATTTAGCCTCAACGCCCTTGCTATAGTCCTTGCTATCTGAGAGACTTCAAGAACATGTGTGAGGCGAGTTCTATAATGGTCGCCTCTTGGTGCAAGAAATACCTGAGTTTTGTGTTTTAATCTTCTAAAAGACTTTGAATGTATAATCCTATCTCTATCTCTCTGAAAACAAGTCCTGATCTCCCCTTCTCTTTCAGGTTTAAGCCTACCTTTACTCTGGGAGCTTAGACATGCAAGTGGATGTAATATCCTTTTCTCTATTTCTTCTGTCTGTTTTCTGATATTCATAATTTATTTAATAATATCTACTCCGAGGTAAGGTCTTAGGGCTTCAGGTACTACAACGCTACCATCTTTCTGCTGGTAGTTTTCGAGTATAGCAACGATGGTTCGTCCAATTGCAAGCCCTGAACCATTTAGCGTATGAACAAACTCCGTGCCTTTTTTCCCTTCTCGTTTAAATCTAATGTTTGCCCTTCTTGCTTGAAAATCAGTGAAATTTGAGCATGAGGATATTTCTCTATATCTTTGTTGACCAGGCAACCAAACTTCAATATCATAAGTTTTGGCTGCTCCAAACCCTAAATCACCTGTACATAGTGATACAACTCTATAGTGTAGATCGAGTCTTTGAAGTATTTCTTCTGCATCTTTTGTAAGTGATTCAAGCTCGTTATATGATTCTTCGGGTTTGACAAATTTTACGAGTTCGACTTTATTGAATTGGTGTTGTCTTATGAGCCCCCTAATGTCTTTTCCATATGAGCCTGCTTCTTTCCTGAAACATGGTGTATATGCGGTATAATATTTCGGGAGTTCACTCTCATTCAAGATTTCATCTCTATGAATATTTGTTACAGGGACTTCGGCTGTTGGAATCAAGTAGAATTCAGGATTTGTTATTGTAAATAGCTCATTTTCGAATTTTGGTAACTGCCCAGTCCCTATCATGCTCTCTCTATTTACTATTATTGGTGGAAATACTTCTACATAACCCTTGGAAGTGTGAGTGTCAAGCATAAAGTTTATAAGAGCTCTTTCAAGCTTTGCCCCAAGACCTATCATCAATGAAAATCTTGCTCCAGCAATCTTTGATGCCCTTTCAAAATCGATTATATGATTAATTTCTGCTATATCCCAGTGATTAAGCGGTTCAAAGCTAAATTCTCTTGGACTTCCCCATCTTCTTATTTCTAAATTTTCTGATTCATCTTTGCCTATAGGAACTGATTCGTGAGGCATGTTTGGTATATTCAAAAGAAATTCTTCCATCTTTTCTTCTAATTTTTTTAACTCTTCATCTATTTTTTTTATATTTTGTGATACAGTCTTCATCTCTTCTATTAAATTAGTTGCGTCCTTTTTTTGAGTCTTTAATTTACCTATCTCTTCAGAGACGATATTCCTTTTATTCCTTAGTTCTTCAGCAGATTTTAGTAATGAACGCCTTTTATTATCTATAAAGAGAAAATCGTCAAGATTTATTTTATATCCTCTATTTTCGAGTGCTTTTTTCACTAAGTCTATATTTTCTCTGATAAATTTAGGGTCAAGCACTATTTGGTTCTCCTTTCCTTAAGGTTATAAAATTTACACCTTCAATCTCAATCAATTTTTCTTTTGAACTTATACCTTTTATTATCTTAATTGATGATTTTTTTAGACTGAATGCCTCTGATAAAAGCTCAATGAGTTCCTTGTTAGCCTCCCCATTAATAGGTGGAGAATGTAACTTAACCTTTAAAAAATTGTTATAGATACCTGATATACAACTTTTTGAAGTTTTGGTCTCTACCCTGACCCTTAAAATAATGCCTTTTTTTGATTTAGTGAAAGGGATATCCATAATTCATGTTAGAAGTAAAGATTTATTGGTCTTTATCCGCTACTCTGCCAATGCTAACAATCTTGTCATCACCTTCAACATTCATTAACCTTACGCCTTGAGTATTTCTCCCTTGTTCAGAAATCTTCGAAACTTCCGTTCTTATCAACATACCCGAACTTGTAATCATAATAATCTCATCTTCTTCTCTAACCTGTAATAGCCCCACAGCATCGCCACCTTTTTCTGTTATCTTGATAGATATTACACCTTTGCCACCACGTCTTTGTAAAGGGTATTCTTCGATCTTTGTTCTTTTACCATATCCTTTCTCAGTAACAGAGAGTATAGAAGTCTTTTCTTCAGCAATCTCTGCAGAGACAACCTCATCACCATCTTCTAATCTGATCCCGATGACTCCTTTAGCAATTCTACCGGTTTCCCTTACATCTTCTTCATTAAACCTTATTGCAATCCCCTTTTTTGTACCTATTATTACATCGTTTTTTCCATTTGTTTTTCTTACTGCTATAAGTTCGTCATCTTTATCTAACGTTATTGCTATGATTCCTTTACCTCTTGGATTACTGTATTTTTCAAGGGATGTTTTCTTGACCAGGCCTTTTTTTGTAAACATGATAAGATAGCCTTCTTTAAAGTCTCTGACTGGTAAAGCTGTTGTAATTTTTTCACCTTCTGAGATAGCAAGTAGGTTTATAAGTGCTTTGCCCTTAGCGCTCCTGCCTGCTTCTGGTATCTGGTAAACCTTCAACCAATATAATCTACCTAAGTTAGAAAAGAATAGCATATAATCATGAGTTGCTCCAATAAATAGATTTTTGACATAGTCTTCTTCTCTTGTCTCCATACCAGTTTGACCTTTACCACCACGTCTCTGACTTCTATATGCGCTTAGAGGATTTCTTTTTATATATCCTTGATGTGATAATGTGATTACCATTTCTTCATCGGTTATCAAATCCTCTATGGTTATCTCTTTTGTCTCAGCGGTGATTTCAGTCTTTCTTTCATCAGAATATTTATTTTTAATCTCTAAAAGTTCATCTTTGATGATTGTTGTTATAAGTTGTTCACTTTGAAGGATTGCTTTTAACCTTTCTATCTCCATCAATGTGTCTTTATAGTCAGTTAATATCTTTTCTCTTTCGAGTCCTGTTAGTCTTTGCAACTTCATATCGAGTATTGCCTGTGCTTGAGTCTCGGATAAAGGGTAATTGTTTATTAATGCATTTTTTGCATCTTGAGGTGTTTTCGATCTTCTGATCAGCGTAATTATTGCATCGAGGTAGTCGAGTGCTATTTTAAGACCTTCAAGAATATGTGCCTTTTCTTCAGCCTTTGTAAGTTCGAATTTGGTTCTTCTAATAACTATGTCTTTTCTGTGTTGTATGAAGTATTGGAGGAGTTGCTTTAAGTTTAAGATACGTGGTTGTCCGTTAACTAATGCAAGCATCGTAATACTAAAAGTAGATTCCATCTGTGTATGTTTATAAAGATTATTAAGTATATATTGTGCGAGTTCGCCTCTTTTTAATTCCAATACTATTCTTATGCCATCTCTATCAGATTCATCTCTTATTTCAGATATACCTTCAATCTTTTTGTCTCTTACTAATTCTGCAATCTTTTCTATTAGTCTTGCCTTGTTGACTTGATATGGGATTTCTGTAATTATGATATTCTCTCCACCTCTATACTCTCTTTCTATCCTTGCCTTTGCTCTAACTTTTATAAGGCCTTTCCCTTCATTGTATGCTTGAACTATGCCTTCTACACCATGTATTGTGCCACCTGTTGGAAAGTCTGGGCCTTTGATGTGTGTCATCAATTCTTGGATAGTAGTGTCACCTTTATCAAGTAGTAAGATAAGAGCATCGATAACTTCCCCAAGGTTATGGGGGGGTATACTTGTTGCCATACCTACTGCTATGCCTGAGGCACCGTTTATAAGTAGGTTTGGGATCTTGGATGGTAAGACTACTGGTTCTTCAGTCGTCTCATCGAAGTTCGGTATGAAATTAACAGTATCTTTATCTATATCAGCGAGTAGTTCTTCTGCAATGGATGCGAGTCTTGCCTCGGTATATCTGTAAGCAGCAGGAGGGTCCCCATCTATTGAACCAAAGTTTCCCTGCCCATCAACAAGTGGATACCTCATATTGAAATCCTGTGCTAATCTTACAAGGGCATCATATACTGCTGTATCACCATGTGGATGGTACTTTTTAAGGACTTCTCCAACGACACCAGCACACTTTGAATACTTTTTGTTGGGTAATAGTCCTTCTCTAAACATCGCATAAAGTATTCTTCTTTGGACAGGTTTTAATCCATCTCTAACTTCAGGTAGAGCCCTACCTATAATTACACTCATCGCATAATCAAGGTAAGCACCTTTCATCTCATCTTCAATGCTTATTGGTATCTTAGCCATAAATGTCTCCGTAGGAATTAAAGAATTATTTAATTATGTTGTTAAGTAAAAATCATTTGTGTATTATTTATAGAATTGGTATTTTAATGTTTCTTTTATAATATTTCTTATAACTCATAACAATGTTTAAAAGACGCACATAAGATATCAGAAAAAATTTTTACGATTTCTTTATTATTTTTTCTATAAGTAGTTTCTTATATTTATGTATATAAATCATATTCCCATAACTTTTTATTTTATTTATTATGTTTGACTTATTATTTTAACTTAAATAACATAAATATTGCTTAAAATTTAAGAAAGGAATAAGTATGAGGATATATAACACATTGTCAAGGCGGAAGGAAGAATTTTTGCCCATTAATCCACCGCATGTTGGTATTTATGCATGTGGTGTAACGGTTTACGATTATTGTCATATTGGCCATGCAAGAAGTGCTATAGTTTTTGATGTTATCAGGAATTACCTTGTATATAAAGGTTACAATGTTAAATATGTTAGGAATTTTACCGATATTGATGACAAGATAATTAAGAAGGCTAATGAAGAGAATATCCCATGGAATGAAGTTGCAAAGAAGTATACTGAGGCTTATTACGAGGATATGGAATCGCTTGGTGTACGGAGAGCAGACGTAGAGCCTAAGGCAACAGAGCATATTGGTGAGATGATTGAGATTATTAAGGTTTTAATTGAAAAGGGTTATGCATATGAAGTGAGCGGAAATGTTTATTTTTCTGTTGATAAGTTTACAGAATACGGGAAGTTGTCTAAAAGGGATGTAAAAGAAATGATAGCTGGTGCAAGGATTGAGGTTGACGAAAACAAAAGAAATCCACTTGATTTTGCTTTATGGAAGAGGTCGAAAGAGGGGGAACCTTTCTGGGAAAGCCCATGGGGTAGAGGAAGACCCGGATGGCACATAGAATGCACAGCTATGTCGATTAAACATCTTGGGAAGAGTTTTGACATACATGGTGGGGGTGCTGACCTTTTATTTCCACATCATGAGAATGAGATTGCACAATCGGAAGCCTATACTGGTAAACCATTTGCAAAATACTGGATACATAACGGCTTTATAACAATAAATAAAGAAAAGATGTCTAAATCTCTTGGAAATTTTTTCACTATAAAAGAGGTTTTGAAAAAGTTTGACCCCGAAGTTGTTAGAGTCTTCTTGTTGCTGACTCATTATAGAAATCCAATAGAATTTTCTGATGAACAATTAAGAGAGGTTGAAAGCTCAATAGATAGGTTTTATTCAACTATTCAGAGAATTGATGATTATGTTGAACTTTTAAATGAAAATATAAAAGGTAGTTCAATAGACAACAGAGATTTTATTGAGCTATTGAGGGTGCTTGAAAAGAATTTTGAAGATGCAATGGATGATGATTTTAATACCGCACTCGCAATAGGATATATCTTCGAATTTATAAGGGAGATAAATAAATTCCTTGATAAGAAACCTGCTGGTGATGAATGCTTTGAATTATTGTTGAAATCTAAATCTGTTTTATCAAAGATGTGTGCTGTTCTGAATATATTTAATCGTTCACCACACCAATGGTATTTATCATTATTGAAGATTAAAGATATAGGTTTAAGTGAAGAAGAAATAATTAGAAAGATTAATGAACGTCAGAGAGCTCGAAAAGATAAACAATGGGATATTGCAGATTTAATAAGAAAAGAACTTGAAGATAAAGGGATTGTTCTTGAGGACAAAAGATTTAGAACAGATTGGAAGGTCAGGATCAAATAGTGAGTGGATATATGGGGTAAATCCTGTTTTTGAGGCAATCAAGGCAGGTAGACGAATAAAACAGATTTATATATCTACTTCACGAAGGCAGAAGATGTCAGAATTACTTAAAGAGATAGAGTTGAGGAATATAGATGTTATTTTCACGGAACCCTCTTTTTTTGATAAAAGATTTGGTAAGGGGCATCAAGGGATAGCTGCGAGTGTATATCCAAGAATATTATTTTCATTACAGGAGATGATACATGTTCCAATTAGAAAAAATGAAATCCCCTTTTTCATTGTTATCGATTGTATTGAAGACCCAAGAAACTTAGGGGCTATATTAAGAATAGCGGATGCTGCTGGGGTACATGGTTTGATTATGCAGTCACATAGGTCGGCATCAATAAGTTCATATGTTTCAAAAGCATCTGCAGGGGCAATTGAATATGTTCCTATTTCGATAGTTAAAAATATTAAGTATGCGATTGAGGAGTTAAGAAATAATAATATAGAGATTATAGGGGCAGAAGAGGATTCAGAAACTTTTTTTTGGGATGTTGATTTTAAAAAACCTCTTGCATTAGTAGTTGGTTCTGAAGGAAAGGGCTTACGAAGAATAATAAAAGAGAGATGTGATATAATAGTAAAGATACCAATGTTCGGAAATATAAACTCCTTAAATGTATCTGTCGCTACAGGTATTTTGGCTTTCGAGATATTAAGACAAAGATTAAGAAAATAGCAGTAAATAAGAGAAAAAATGTGTTATTATCAAATTTTTCAATTATAATAGCATTTGACCTTGATGGTATAAAAATTGTTAAATTATCATTTCAATATAAAGGGATAAGTGTTGTCTTTTTCTATAAACTTTAAATATTGGGGAAAGATTGAAGCCACCGTAGCTCAGCAGGCAGAGCAGCTGATTTGTAATCAGCGGGTCGGGGGTTCGATTCCCTTCGGTGGCTCCAGGGAGAGGTTCCCGAGTGGCCAAAGGGAGCAGACTGTAAATCTGCCGGCGCAGCCTTCGGAGGTTCGAATCCTCCCCTCTCCACCACTGAAATTTTTTGAGAGTTTTGGAGTTAATATTAAAGGATTTAATTATAAATGTTTTAGTTGCGGGAGTAGCTCAGTGGTAGAGCGTCAGCCTTCCAAGCTGAGGGTCGCGGGTTCGAATCCCGTTTCCCGCTCCATTGATATTATAGATTACATGAACGATTTTTACGTTGGAGGTGCCCATGTAGCTCAGTTGGCAGAGCACATCCTTGGTAAGGATGAGGTCACCGGTTCAATCCCGGTCATGGGCTTATAGTATGATATACTTATTTATAGTTTTATTTTAAAAGGGAGGTTATATGGCGAAGGCTAAATTTGAGAGGGTTAAGCCGCATGCAAACATAGGTACGATAGGGCATGTAGATCATGGCAAGACGACGTTGACGTCTGCGATAACGAAGGTATTAGCG
>Ga0315298_1001819_pt1 | contig 38027 bp, 34 predicted proteins | sample WHS_1_MG_FD_203077 | JGI IMG/M metagenome (GOLD analysis project Ga0315298, IMG submission 203077) | Extremophilic microbial mat communities from Washburn Hot Springs, YNP, Wyoming, USA - WHS_1_MG | ecosystem: Environmental > Aquatic > Thermal springs > Hot (42-90C) | place: USA: Wyoming...
GAGCTTGCCATCTATGAAGAGTTTATCCCCTTCGGCCACGTAATCGGAAGGCGTGCCACTGCTCACGGGCGTGCTTGGTACGCTAACCACGACCGGCGTATCCTTAGCTTCGGCCGGTTTCTCGGCTTCTTTCAGAGGAGACGTTATGATCAAGTACAGCGCCCCGACGCCCACCAGCAGCATCACGAAGAGCACGAGAATAACGATCCAGCCGCTTTTTCGTCTGAAACTCATCCAACCCTCGACTTACTCAGACATCAGGAGAAATGGAGCGTCTACCCTCCGTGGAGCCTCTTCTTCTTTTCCAATAGTTGCTCACGCGATTCCACGTGATTCGGGTCTGGCACGCAAGCGTCCACAGGGCAGATCGAAGCGCACTGTGGCTCGTCATAGAACCCTACGCACTCGGTGCATCTCGTCGGGTCGATAACGTACTGAGTATCGCCCTCGCTGATGGCAGAGTTGGGGCATTCTGGTTCGCAGGCTCCGCAGCTAATACATTCCTCGGTGATCATCAAAGCCATGTCATCAACCCTCCTCTTTATCCTCTGGGTTCAGATGATTCGTGAAGCGCCCGATCGAAGGACCTGTAAGCTTCCTCGCCACGAAGTGCGAAGATGACTTCCTGAGGAAAATCAGAATGCGCAAAATGATCGCGCACCGCGTCGATCATTATTCTAGCAGCTTCGGACACGGAGAACCCACCAACCCCGGTGCCTAGGGCCGGAAACGCCACGCTTTTCAACCTTAATTCCTCTGCCCGAAGCAAGCTATTTCTCGTGGCCGCGCGTATCTTGCTGGCATCCGTCTGCAAGTCCTGCCCCATCGCCGCGGCGTGAATAACGTACTTTGCTTTGAGCCGACCGGCACCAGTGACGATGGCTTCCCCCACGGGGATAGGGCCTTTCTTCACCGCCTCGTTCTCAATCTCCTGGCCGCCCGCCCTCTTGATTGCGCCGGCAACGCCAGCTCCCATCCACAAATGGTTGTTGGCAGCGTTGACAACTGCATCTACATCGAGCTCGGTGATGTCGTCCTGGCAAATACTAATCGACCCCATCGCTCACCCCCGATAACGGCCATCTTTCTCGTGTCGGCCATCCAATTCCGAGACTGGCTACTCTATCTTGAACTCGCGCAAACCGTAGTAGTTGTCACCCAACAGCGCCTTCTCAATGTACTCGGGCTCGTAGTTGTGCGGCCTGCTTGCCAGAGGAACCCACTCTGATATCTGCTCGCGAATCGCTTCGGCATCTGCGGGCTGATTCCCGTTGGCCAGGAAAACCCGGAAAACCGCCTCCAATATTGGAGTGTCCGACGTGATATATCCACGCCCTTTCGAGCAGCAATTTCTGATGACTCCAATAGGGTTCGACCCGTAAGGTATGGATCGCATCTCGTAGACCACTCTTCCAGTTTGAGGGTTGAAGGTTGGAACTCTCTCCTGAGTCTCGGTGCCTATTTTGCCCTGGCACTGCTTACAGAATCTAGCCTGAGCCATTGATTTAAACGATCGATCGTGATCATCGTACCATTTAAGGTCGATGAAGAATTTCCTCTTTTGCCGTACCTCTTCGACCTGTGTCTCTTCCACAGACAAAGTCGCGCCTCCTGCCAAGATATCAACTCCTCCTCGCTATTTGTCACAATTCTACAGTAATTGGGCCACTTTCGCAATTGCTTGACTTTTGAAGGGCCTTCGTGTAGTATGTGCGCGTCCTCACGAGGAGAGGATGGTACTAGTGGATAATCACTGTGCCAAGGACACATCATAGCCGATGGGCATGGAGTATCGCATTGCCCGTTTGAGCGTGGATTTCCATGCCTGTTGAGCACTCAGTACGTAGCACAGAGTGCTCGGTCCTTCCTCGAAGAAGAACGGAAGGATGATCGCTGGAAGCTATAGATCCACACCCATTGAGGGTAGTCCAGATGGTACTCCGACGGTTGAAGATAGGGATTGCTCCCAACCCTCAGCCTGCTCCGGCATACCGCGCTCTGCCATCCAGAAACTCCGTTGCCGCTTGGATGGCACTTGACCAATTCACTGTGTACTTGACCAATTCACGGTAATGTCACTTCGATGACGAAAGGAGACACGCGTGGACTTTAAGTTATCTGAAGAGCTGGTTGCAATTCGCGACCTAGCGAGAGATTTCGCCCAGAAGGAAATCGCTCCCATTGTAGAGGAAGACGAGAAAGTCGGTCGCTTTCGCCCTGAAATCGTGAGGAAGATGGGTGACCTGGGTTTCTTCGGGGTAGTGATGCCAGAGGAGTGGGGAGGAACCAACATGGGACTGCTCGCCTCGGTTATCATAACCGAGGAGATAGCCAGGGTGAGCGCTTCTTATGGGCTACCATTCAACATGCAGACCCTGGGCCCCGGGCTAACGCTTTTGAAGCACGGCACCGAGGAACAGAAACAGAAGTACCTCCCCGGGCTGATATCCGGAGAGTTGATGGGATGCTTCGCGATTACCGAGCCCAACTCGGGTTCCGACGTGGCTTCGATGAAGACTACGGCCACCGAGGAAGAGGACTGCTTCGTCCTGAACGGGCAGAAAATGTGGATCTCAAACGCCGAGGTCGCCGATATGGGCCTCGTATACGCCTATACCGACCGATCTAAAGGTGCAAAGGGGATCTCCTGCTTCGCCGTCGATTTCAGGAACACCCCGGGCATAACCCGACCCAAGATCGAGAACAAGCTCGGGCTCCACTGCGCGCCTTGCGGCGAAATCATCTTTGACAACGCCCGGATCCCCAAGAGCGCGCTCGTGGGGGAGAGAGGCGAGGGATTCAAGATCTGCATGTGGCAACTGGATAACACCCGCCTCAGTTGCGCGGCCCGCGCAGTTGGCGTGGCAAGGGGCTGCCTTGAGGAATCGGTCAAATACGCCAATGAGAGAACTCAGTTCGGACAGCCTATCGCCGACTTTCAAATGATTCAGGATCAAATTGCCCAGATGGCCGTCGAGGTCGACGCCGCACGCTTGCTGGTCTGGCGCGCTGCCTACAACCGCGACCAGGGTGCCCGAAACACTCTGGAAGTCTCCATGGCCAAGTACTTCTCCGCCGAAACAGCCAACAAAGCGGCCGGCGAGGCGATGAAGATACACGGCTCCTACGGATACTCAAGCGAGTACCCAGTGGAGAGATACTTCCGAGACGCCAAGTCCTACCAGGTGGTCGAGGGAACGTCGAATATCCAGAAGGTCATCATAGCCGGATTTGCGCTGGGGAAGAGGAAGTAGCTGGACGCAGGGAGCCCAGAATCCTTATCTCGCGATTGAAATGCCTGGCGTGCTCGTGATTGCCTGCACGCCAGGCTTGAATTGCGTCGGGCACAAGAAGCGGTTTTCAGGCATCTGCCAAGCGACAAGGTCGTCGCTGAAGATAAAGACCCAGTGATATGTTTGTCCATACTAATGTTGCCGTCAACAACAAATCGAATTCGTGGAGGATATTGCAATGGCCGAGAATGTTGTTGCCCCGATGGTCGGGAAGATAGTAGACGTACACGTCAAGCCCGGTGACAAGGTGAGCGAGGATGACCCGATCGTCACTATGGAAGCCATGAAGACCGAAATGCCTCTGGTCGCGCCAGTTTCTGGCGTCGTTAAGGAAGTTCGCGTATCTGCCGGCCAAATGGTGGAGGCCGACGACGTGGTGGCGGTCATCGAGTAGTCCAGCGAGAGACCGTGACCTTTATCCGGTGGAACAAAACGAGGCTCTGTGGCTTGAGAGTCCACAGAGCCAAATCGTGTTTTTGGTGTTGATTAAAGGAGAGTTGAAACATGCCTGAAGGCATTACCTTCCAAGAAGCTCTCGAACTGACCGAGATTCGAGACGAGCCAGATGTTCTGGACCTGGTCCATAGAGCCGGCGAGCTCCGAAGAAAGCGCCACGGCAACTCTATGGACCTGTGCTCGATAGTGAATGCCAGAAGTGGGCAGTGTGAGGAGGACTGTGCCTTCTGCGCTCAGTCGGCACACCACTCGGCGCACGTGGACGTCTACCCTATGATGAGCGTGGACGAAATCCTGAGCCACGCCAAAGCCGCAGAAGAAGCAGGAGCGCACCGTTTCTGCATCGTAACACGAGGTCGGAGCCTCACCGGGGCTGATTTCGATACAGCCTTGCAGGCGACCCTGCGCATAGCCGAGGAAACCTCCTTGAAGCGGTGCGCCTCGCTAGGTATCCTCACCGAAGAGCAGGCTCACGCCCTAAAATCGGCCGGTTTGTGCCGCTACAACCATAACCTCGAGACAGCCAGGAGTTACTATGGCAACATCTGCTCAACCCATACGTACGAGGAGCGGATAGGCACCATACAGGCTCTGAAGAAAGCGGGCATCGAGACGTGCGTGGGCGGAATATTGAATATGGGGGAGACTGAGAGACAACGAGTTGAGTTCGCCTTCGAACTCAAGGACCTGGAGCTGGACTCGGTTCCCATCAACTTCCTGAACCCGCGCCAAGGCACGCCCTTGTACGGCCGACCGTATATGGAGCCTCTCGAAGCGGTTAAGTATCTCGCCATCTTTCGTCTCATTATGCCCGAGCCGATAATCCGTATTGCTGGAGGGAGGGCCGAAAGCCTTGGCTCCCTTCAGGCCCTTGGTATTGAAGCCGGAGTCGATGGGTTGCTCATCGGCAATTACCTGACAACAATTGGAGTCGACCCTGAAGTAGACCTGGAAATGCTGCGCCAGCTAGGGTTCGACTGCACGAGGAAGAAGGAACAGTAACGGTGTCCAGAGTGTTTCAGAACAACTCTGTCATACTGGATCTGGCCGAGGAGATCGAGGAGCTGGCACAAGGGGGACTCTATCGTGGATGCCGGGTGGTGCAGAGTGAACAGTCCGCCCGAGTGATCCTCGACGGTCGTGAAGTCATTATGCTGTCGTCTAACAACTACCTCGGGTTAGCGACTCACCCCCGTCTTAGGGCGGCAGCGAAAGAAGCCGTCGAGAGATATGGCTGCGGCTCGGGCGCCTCGCGCTTGATTGCTGGGACAATGGAGCTTCACGAGCAGCTGGAGCAATCGATCGCGAAGTTCAAGCGAGTGGAGGCAGCAATCATATTCAACTCCGGCTACACCGCCAACCTCGGCGTCATCTCCACCTTGATGAACGCGGGCGACGTGATCTTCAGCGACGAACTGAACCACGCCAGCATCATAGACGGGTGCCGTTTGAGCCGGGCCAAGGTGTGCGTATACCCCCACCGTGATGTCGACGCACTGGCCAAGATGCTCGCAACGCATCGCAGTTACAAGAGGAAAATGATAGTGACTGATGGCGTGTTCAGTATGGACGGAGACATAGCTCCACTGCCGGATATAGTGGAGCTAGCGCACCGCCACGGTGCGCTCGTGATGCTCGATGACGCGCACGGCACGGCAGTGCTGGGCCGCGATGGACGAGGGACCGCCAGCATGTTTGGGCTGGAGAGCGAAATCGACATCCAGATGGGCACGCTGAGCAAGGCACTGGGCGGGTTCGGGGCATTTGTCGCGGGAAGGAGGGTGCTGAGAGATTATCTGGTGAATCGATGCCGCTCGTTCATCTATACAACCGCACTGCCCCCCTCCGTTCTCGCCTCCTCCCTCGCCGCACTGCAGATCGTGGACGACGAACCGTGGCGCCGCGAGAACCTGTTGGCCAACGCCGAGTTCTTGGCAAAGGGATTGCAGTCTCTAGGATACGACACTCTTGGAAGCACGACGCACATCATTCCGGTCATCCTCGGCGACGCGGAACGCGCCGTGCAGATGAGCCACATGCTGCTCGAATATGGAGTGTTCGCCCACGGAATTCGTCCACCAACTGTTCCTGAAGGGATGTCGCGGATCAGAGTCGCGTTAATGGCGACTCATACTCGCAAGGACCTGGTACAGGTGCTAGACGCCTTCGCTGAAGTGGGCAGGAAGCTGGGAGTGCTTTAGAAATTGGGACAGAGAAAGCGACAGACAAAAAGAGGGCTTTTTGTCACCGGCACCGATACGGATGTGGGCAAGACGGTTGTGGCTGCCGCCCTGGCTGGTGTCCTTAAGAGACGAGGTTACGACGTCGGCGTAATGAAGCCAGTTCAGAGCGGCGCGGTTGCTCGCGACGGCGAACTCATCTCTGAGGACGCACGATTCCTGATGCTCGCCTCAGGGGTCGACGATGATTCATCGTTGGTGAATCCCTACCGCCTTAAGGCACCAGTGTCACCTAACGTCGCTGCCAGCTTGGAGGGCGTGGAGATCGACCCGCAAACCTTGCTACGCGCCTACGAGGAGCTGGCTCACAAGCACGAAGTGATGATAGTCGAGGGAGCGGGAGGACTGCTCGTGCCGATATGCGATGATTTCACTATCGCCGACCTCGCGCTTCACATCGGTTTGCCATTGCTGGTAGTAGCTCGGCCCAACCTAGGAACTATCAATCATTCCGCTCTGACTGTGCTATACGCCAGGACGCTTGGCCTCAAAGTGGCGGGACTGGTCATAAACGGCTACCGCTCAGAGTCGGCCGGCATACCCGAGGAAACGAGCCCACCCATCATTGAGAGAATGGCGAACGTTCCGATCGTCGGAATTATGCCGTTCCTGCCATCTGTGGACGTATCCCTTGCCAACCTGAATGGGTTACTCGACGCTGCCGAGCAGGTACTGGATCTGAGCAAGCTGAAGTGGGAGGTTACGTAGAGGTGAGAGATCAGATAGATTCATCTTCGTTGGAGAGGGATGACAAAGAGTACATCTGGCACCCCTTCACACAGATGAAAGATTGGCTGGCGGGCAAGCCTCTGGTAATCAGCGAGGGGTTTGGCTCGTATCTGAAAGACGTTGAAGGAAACGTTTACCTGGATGGTGTTTCCTCGCTCTGGGTGACGGTTCACGGCCACCGACGGCGGGAGATAGACGAGGCGATCATGGCTCAGGTAGGGAAGATTTCACACTCGACCCTGCTCGGGCTCTCCAACGTTCCGGCCATCCAGTTAGGCAAGAGACTCGTTCAAATAGCGCCGCCTGGCCTAACCAAGGTATTCTATTCCGATAGCGGCTCCACGTCCGTAGAGATAGCCCTCAAGATGGCTTTCCAGTACTGGCAGCAGCGGCCCGACCCGCGACCTAAGAAGACTCGCTTCATCTCTTTCAAGAACGCAGCATACCACGGCGATACTATCGGCTCCGTCAGCGTCGGAGGCATCGACCTGTACCACGCAACATATAGGCCGCTGCTGTTTCCCACGGTGCAGGTGGAGGCGCCGTACTGTTACCGTTGCTACAAGAGCCTGTCATATCCCGAGTGTGGCATGGCCTGCCTACAGGATGTGGAATCTGCCCTCGACCAGCACCATCACGAGGTCGCTGGTTTGATCATCGAGCCTATGGTTCAAGCGGCAGCAGGCATACTGGTGGCTCCCTCGGGGTACTTGCGCGCGATCCGCGACCTCTGCAGCAAGTACGATGTTCTGATGATCGCCGATGAGGTGGCTGTGGGTTTCGGACGTACTGGAAGGATGTTTGCTTGTGAGCACGAGGATGTCCGGCCAGACCTCATGTGCGTGGCCAAAGGCATCACTGGAGGATACCTGCCTTTGGCCGCTACCTTGACGACTGATCGAATCTACGAGGCTTTCCTCGGAGAGGTAGATGAAAACAAGACCTTCTACCACGGCCACACCTACACCGGCAATCCGGTGGCTTGCGCTGCTGCTATCGCCAACCTCGATATCTTCGAGAACGATCGCACCCTGGAACATCTGCAGCCAAAGATCGAGCGCCTCCGAACCTCGCTTCGGCGCTTCTGGGAACTCGAACACGTCGGCGACATTCGCCAGTGTGGCTTTATGGTCGGCATTGAACTGGTGCAGGATCGAGCGCCCAAGATACCTTACCCCGTAAGGGATAAGATCGGAGTTCGGGTCATAATGGAAGCCCGAAAGCGCGGCCTGATCATCCGCCCACTTGGGGATGTCATCGTCATCCTGCCCCACCTATCAGTAAGCAACGATGAACTCGATAGGATCGTGGAGGTCGTGTTCGAGTCGATTCGGACGGTGACGGAGTAAGCAAACGCACCGCTGACAGGGTCCCCTATTGCGCAGGTTTTCTCTTTCGTCGCTTGCGCTTCTGCTCTTGCTCAGATTCCTTGTGCTTTCTGGTCAGATCGAGGATCATCGCGGCCCTTTCTGGGCCGATCAGTGCCTCCAGCCTCGCCCGTGGCATAATGTACCCGCACTGGAGGCACTCTACGTCGCAGCCCTGCAGATCACACTCGCGAAACATCGCGCCCCCGCACTTGGGACAGCACTTCAAACAGAACAGGCCCCTTATGTCGTCCGACATGCGCCTACCCGGAGATTGCCTTTCTTATGTCTTCGGCGTGCTCACGCTCGTGGTCGGCGATACGGTTCAGGACTCCCTCTACTGTCAGCAGCAGGCCAGATGATAACTGCGCCGGCTTGTCCAGGTAATCCACCGGCAGCGCCTCTAGGAAACTGAGGGTCGCAATCCGGCTATCCGCCATCTCCGACAGAAGCTCCTCCACCGTCCGGCCCCGACGCAGCTGCACCTGCTCCTTGTTGAAAGCGTGAAGGTCGAAACCTGGCCTCACGCTAGATTCACCTTTGGCAGCACGGCTCGCTATGTTCCTCAAACCAGTCTCGGCAGCGGCGATGTGAGAGATGACGTCCTTAACGCACCATCCCTCGTTACACGTCGGCTTGCCCAGTGACTCAGCATCCAAGCTCTGAATCAGATCTACCACCGCACTGCGGGCTGATTCAATGTTGCCTATAATGGCCTGCTTTCTGTCGCCCATTTCGGCCTCCTTATTGCTAAACTGCGGGCTCATCCAGGGACAATTGGTACGACTGGACTAGTGTCGGCCAGAAAGACTCTACAACTGAGTGCAGCGCGTGCAGCAATCGTGAGCCAGCCATCTCTTGGAACCCGGGCAACGCTTGCCTCGCAATCTCGCGGCTCGCAGCTATCTGGCATTTCTACATTACCGTGCCTCCATCAATGCATAGAACCTGCCCGGTCATGTATTCACAGGTAGCCACGAACACGAACGCAGCCGCGATTTCTTCCGGCTCGGCCCAACGCCGTATAGCCATCCTGTCCAGGTACTTGTCGACAAACCTTGGGTCAGTGCGAATTGTCTTCGTCATCTCTGTGGCAGCCATCGGTGAAATCGCGTTGACGGTTATGTTGTACTGACCTAACTCTTTCGCACCAGATTTCGTCAGTCCCACAATGCCAGCCTTGGCTGCACTGTAATTCACCTGGCCAATGGTACCAACCAGCCCCGCAGACGACACAACATTGATGATCGCGCCACTCTTTTGCTCCATCATGTTTTTGGCTGCCAACTGCATACAGTTGAACGTCCCCTTGAGATGGACGTTGATGACGTCGTCCCATTGCTGCTGCGTCATTTTGTGGAGAAGCGCTGGGCGGCTGAAGCCGGCGCTGTTCACTACTACATTGACCTTGCCGAACCGCTCCAGGGTCTTTGCAAAGAGATTCTCGACGGCGGCTATGTCGGCCACGTCGGTGGGTACCGCTATCGCCTCTCCCCCCAGTCGCTCGATCTCTGCGACCACCTCCTTGAGCGATGATTCCGTTCGGGCAGCCAAGGCCAGTTTGGCTCCCTCCTGTGCATAGGCTATCGCAACTGCTCGGCCAATCCCTTGCCCGGCCCCAGTGACTATCGCAACCTTGCCTTCAAGTTTCATCGTCGATTCATTAGCCTCCATCTTCGGCATTATTGTTTCAGTCTCCGTCGAATCCCCATATGGCGATAATCGACGGCCTTATGATACAGTTCCCGCGATGGATATTCAACCACTTGTTACGCCATTTTCGCCTGGCTGCGCCGATTCGACCACCGTAATCATCCTGGGCAACTCGAGTTGCGAGAAGGATTGTCACCACCGATTTGGCAATGAAGGCGCTTCCTGCGCTGTGTGGCACGCACGGCAACAGAGCGACGGAGAGCCATCAATCCAACACGACCCTAATAACCCGCTTGCAAAGGGACGTCAAATTGGAAGGACAGACCGTAACGTGCATTTGCCTCAGGATGCTCGCGTTTGTCGTCGTCACCGCTCTATGGCGAATCCCTCGTCCTAACCCAGTATCCCTGGTTCTCAATGCCCACCACCACCGTTCCTTGCAGGTCGGTGCGGTACACCTTGACACCTTCCAGCTTACGCAGTGTTTCCTCTGACGGATGGCCAAAGCGATTGTATGTCCCCACAGAGATGATAGCGGCCCGGGGCCGCACAGCGGAGAGGAAATCGTCGTCGAGCGATTCTGCTCCTCCGTGATGAGGGACCTTGAGGATAGTCGCGGCCAGGCTCCGTCCGGAAGCAAGCATCTCCCGCTGGGCGTCTTGCCCTGCATCTCCAGTCAGGAGTACCGATACGTCTCCGACGACCAACTTGAGCACAATCGAGTACTCGTTGGGATCGGTCTCACCCCCATCAGGAGGCCGTTTGTTCGGATGCAATACCAGGAGCCTGGTCTGATCATCTAGGGCGATCTCCTGTCCGGCCTGGGCCATCGTTGAGCGAATATTCTTGCGCCGAATGACCTCCAGCCAACGTGCATATGCCGCCGAGGAGTTCGGAACGGCCGGGTCAAGAACCAGCCTCACATCGTGCCGTTCGATCACATCTATCAGGCCAGTCAAGTGGTCATCGTTAGCGTGGGTCAGCACAGCTAGGTCTATGGATCTGTCCCAGAAGGGCAACTCTCGATCCAGAAGGTTGGAGATAGTTGAAGGGCTCGGCCCTCCGTCAACCAGAACCCTCCGACCGGATGCCGTCCGGATCAAGATGGAGTCACCTTGGCCCACGTCAAAGAATGACACGGTAGTAGGGCCACTTGGCACACTTAGTGCGCCAGCCCAGACTACAACCGCAACCATCCCCAGCGAACCGACGACCCATTTCGCGGGAATACGGGACAGCAACTTTAACCACTGAGTGCCGAGGCCTAGAGCAGGATTGCCGCTCCCTACCAACATCAAGGCGAGAACACCGTAGTACGGAACGACCGGCAGCAACTCGAATCTGCCCAGCGCTATCGACGCCCAAGGGAGACTGCCTAACCGCTCCACGACAACAATCATATAGGTTGCCAAGACCCAGGTTGCCCAGCCTGCCAATTGGCCGGCTGGCTCAAACAGCAGGCCGATCACGGCCGTTAGGGCCGACCCCACCATAAGGGGAAGCACCGCTGGTACCACGAGAAGGTTAGCCAAGGGAGTGACCAACGATAACTGGCCAAAGTTGACGGCGGTTATGGGCAAGGTGGCAATCTGGGCTGCGAACGTTACCGACAGGCTGTCGGAAAGCCACCGTGGTAAGGCCGACAGATACGGCTGGATCACCGGCACGAGCAAAGCCAGGCCAGCAGTCGCCGCAAACGACAGTTGAAACCCAATGTCTCCCATCAATTCGGGGTTGAATGCGGTCATAACACATGCCGCCAACAGCAGCCAGGCAATCGTATCCGCTGGGCGCCCAACGGAATGTGCGATAACAAGCAAGGCACCCATTATAGAAGCCCGCACGACCGAGGGCTGAGGTCCCACGATTGCCGCATAAGCGAAGATGCCTGCGAGCAAGAAGGCAACGTTGTACTTGCGATTCCAAAGCCTGCGCCCGATCGCGCTAAGCAAGCCGCATAGCAGGCTGATGTTTAAGCCGGAGATGGCCAGAATGTGGTAGGTATTCGTCCGCGAAAAAGCGTCCAGTAAATCATCGGGAATGGTAGTGCGGATTCCAAGCAGCACTCCCGCAGCCAGGGAAGATTGAGGCTCTGGGAGACTTCTGTCCAAGACATCGGTCAGAGCTTCACGAATCCCGTAGATCCAATCCAGAGCTGATACGCCCTCACCAGATCCCACCTTGCGTACCTGCGGATAGTCCATCACCCAACGAATGCCCCGCTGAGCCAGGTACGCTGGGTAGTCGAAATCCTCGAATGCTGTCGGCCGCTTTAACTCCCCCGATAGATCCAGTACATCTCCATATCTGAACTCAGGGAAGCGAGCCAAACGAACAAGCACCTTTGCGCCGTGTGCCTTCCACTTGCCCGACAGAACCTCTCGGGCTTCGAGGACTATCTGTCGGCTGCGATCCCGCACCTGTGGCTCTTCGGCCACTGCGCCCACGATTCTCACTGGACCACTAGGAGGAGGCGAAGGTTCGTTTCTGCTCGATAGGTCGTAATGTACGCTGGATCGCGCTAACCCCAAAAGCAATACCAGCGCAAACAGGGCGGCAAAACGCGACGCCGTTGATGGCCACCAGATTAAGATGAGACCGGCGAAGAGGACAATCCCCAGGGAAAGCAACTCGACTGGAGCGCGAAAAAGGGAGCCGCCATAAACTCCGACCAGCCACGCTGCGCCGCCAATAATCGCGTACATCGTTAGTAGCGGAGGTGTTTCACAGATGCAGTAACAGTCGAGCCAATGGTTGGTAGGGGCGAGGCATTCGCGAATACCCCAAGGCCTCCCAGCGTGCTTGTGCGAATGCTCTGCCCCTACAGCCGGGAGGAACCTCGCGAGTGGTTAACATCGTTACCCTATCTCCCTGCTCCTATCAACCGTCCCTAAGAGCATCTATCCATACGGAGTTGCCTCGCGCGGCAGTGGCCTTAGTAGCGCCGCGCCGAAGGTGTGCTGGTCATCGCCACAACAAGTCAAACACGCAAGTCTTGAAGCCTGCTTGCGCGCTGCTCGAACTTAGGTAGGGTATCCAACTCCGCGACGACCACGTTCACGCGGAGCCCTTCGTGAGCCTCGGAGAGGTCCTTGGCCACCTCGTAGGGAAGAAAAGCCAGCCGACTGTCAGGGACCTCTGGCCTGGGCTCTATCTGCACCGTTATCTCATCCTGGAACCCTTCTTTGGTCAAGACAATCTGGAACTCGGAAATCTCCTTGTACTCCCTGACGATGTTTTCCACCGCTGAAATGAACACGTTGGTGCCCCGGACCACGACCATATCGTCGGTACGGCCCAGTATCCCGCCCTTGTACAGATCGAAGGTACGGCCGCAAGTGCAGTAGTTGCTCTCCACGCGCTCCACAAGATCGCCCGTCCGGAAGCGTAGCACCGGCATAATACCTCGCCCAAAGGAGGTCATTACCCTTTCGCCACACACCCCGTAGCCCACCGGCTTCAGCGTCTTTGGATCGATCACTTCCTCGTAGTAGTGATCCTCGATTATGTGCACCCCACCGGGCTGCTCGCTGCACTCGTAGGCGAAGAGAGATCCAGCCTCGGTCATGCCCAGGAAATCACCCACCTTCGCGCCCCAGGCTTCTTCCAGGCGACGTTTTGTGGAAGGAATGCTGGCTCCCGGCTCCGACGTCAGGAGAAGAAACTTCACCTGCGTGTCCGTAGCCAAGTCCAGCCCCATTTCCTCGGCCCTGGAGGCAAGGTGGAAAGCATATGTAGGAGTGATCGCGAGAGCTGTGGCGCCCAGTTCCTTCACCTGTTTGAGGCGAACCTCACTAGTCTGTGACCCGCCTGGGATCACCAGGCACCCCATCTTCTCCGCTCCATAGAACGCACCCCAGAACCCAACGAAGACGCTGTAGCCGAAGGGGATGTAAACCACATCAGTGGGCCTCACACCAAAAGCGTACAGACCATAAGCCCACATCTCCGCCTGGCGCTCCCAATCCTTACGACTATCGAGCGTTCGGAGCGGAGTTCGACCCGACGTTCCTGAAGTCTGATGGTATCGAAGGGCTAGATCGCGCGAGGCCGTGAGTGTGTCGCCGAAAGGCGGCGCAGCAGCTTGGGCAGCCAAGAACTCATCTTTCGTGAGGAACGGGATTAACTGAACGTCATCCAGCGTGCGGATATCCCGAGGCTCCAAGCCCACTTCATCGAACTTGCGCCTCCACAATTTCGAGTTGGCGTAGGCCCACGAGACCATCGCCTGCAATTTCCGCAATTGCAGGTCGCGCAACTTCTCTCTCGGCATGGTCTCCGTCCTGGGATTCCAGTACCCGACTGAGTGCTTTTCCCCCATCCTGGTCCGCTCCTCCCCTACCGGGCAAAACGGTGATGGAAAGGAGTATAGCGATTCCGAAACGCAGTGTCAAGTTTTCGCCTCACCCTCTGGGCAACGTCCAATCCGTGTGTTATAATGGCGCTGCTTAGGGGGCCTGGCACGCTGGGCCTTTCTACAGAGAAGTAGAAGGAGGAACAACTCGTGCGACCATACTTCGAGAAAATGACCTACTTCGGGAAACCTCTATCCGATGCGCAGAAGCAGCGGATGGAACAAAACGTTGAACAGATTAAGGGCGTGGAAAACGACCTCGCGGAACGAGTGAAAAAAGTCAAAAGCGCTGGTCTGCCAGCTGAGACGCTGAACAAAAGGGGAGAGTGGACTGTCTACCAGAGACTTGAATACCTGCTCGACCCAGGTACGTGGTGCCCCCTGCACACTCTTTACGATCCTATGGATGAGGAATCAGGAACCACCGGCGTGGTGGATGGGCTCGGCAGAATAGCCGGGAAATGGGCAGTTGTTATCGGCTTCGACAACAAGGTAATGGCGGGAGCTTGGATCGCCGGCCAGGCCGACAATATCCTGCGAGTGACTGACATGGCCAAACGGCTACACGTCCCTCTCGTTTGGCTGGTTAACTGCAGCGGCGTGAAACTGCCCGAACAGGAAAAAGTCTACGCCAATCGGCGGGGAAGTGGGACAACCTTCTTCCGCCACGCCGAACTGGAGAAACTGGGCATTCCGGTGTTAGCTGGCATCTGGGGCACTAACCCGGCTGGGGGAGGCTATCAAGGGATCAGCCCAACCTACCTCCTGGCTCACAAGAACTGCAACATCGCGGTCGGGGGTGCCGGTATCGTGAGCGGCATGAGTCCGAAAGGATACTTCGACGAGGAAGGGGCCGAGGCAATCATCGAGGCAACCAGAAACTTCAAGGCAGTTCCTCCTGGACGTGTGGAAATCCACTACGACCACACCGGTTTCTTCAAGGCGGTGTACGACACGGAAGAAGGGGTCCTCGACGGGTTGAAGGAACTGATGAGAGGTATGCCTGCCTACGACCCGAAGTTCTTCCGGGTGGCGGATCCGGCCGAGCCCAGGTTCGATCCCGCCGAAATCAACTACCTTATCCCCTTCAACCAGAAGATGGCTTACAATTTCGACGAGGTTCTGGCCAGGCTCACAGACAACAGCGAACATATGGAATTCAGACCCGGCTATGGTCCCGAGGTCTATACTGGATTAGCAAAATTGGACGGCTACCTAGTGGGCGTGATTGGGAACCGGCAAGGTGTTCTTCCCAAAGGGTACCCGGAATACGCCCCTTATCCAGGAATAGGGGGCAAGCTCTATCGGCAGGGACTGATCAAGATGAATGAATTCGTAACCCTCTGCGGCAGAGACCGAGTGCCCATAATATGGTTCCAGGATACAACCGGCATCGACGTGGGCGATATTGCGGAAAAGGCCGAACTACTAGGCTTGGGCCAGTCCCTCATCTACTCGATCGAACAGACCGACGTACCGATGACGATGGTTCTCCTTAGGAAGGGAACGGCCGCTGCTCACTACATTATGGGCGGTCCGCAGGCCAATAATCACAACGCGTTCAGCATTGGCACACCAACTACCGAGATATACGTGATGCACGGAGAGACCGCAGCCGTGGCCTCCTATGCTAGGAGGCTTGTCAAAGAGAAAGACGCGGGCAATTCCTTGCAGCCGGTCATCCAGAAGATGAATGAACTGGCGCAAGAGTACTACAACAAGTCACGCCCGAGCTACTGCGCGAAAATGGGACTGGTGGACGAGATCGTGTCTTTTGCGGATATCCGGAAGTATCTGGTAGCCTTCGCTAATTGCAGTTACCAAAATCCGAAGTCGTTCTGCCCGCACCATCATATGATGATTCCCAGAATCATCAAGGGATAGAGAAACGCGTCCCAACTGACAGTATAAAAGGCATTGTCTCGTAGAGAAGCTGAGAACCCGTATTGTTAGCCGAGAAGTCTGTGACCGGGCTTCTCGGCTAAAAGGGTCCGCCGCTGGACGTCTCTGCCTTTGTAGCGAATCTAGATCTCTAATGGTAGTCAGAACGAGGCCAGCGACGACAAAACGCCCATAGTAATACCATTTGCGCTGGCTAATGTCCTGTAGTGGCCCTATCCCGCAAGGTCTGAGACTACAAGTCCCCGCCCTGCTGAACTGTGGGCGCGTCCAAGGACAATTGGTGCTGGAGAGGTGCACCGCCAACTAGGGCGATAACCCAGTAGTTTTCGCCTACAACTGCCTGAGGGAGCTCACCATCCTTATGGCCTCGAGGACCGCGTTGTTGGCATTGTCTGAGTAGCCATCAGCGCCCAACTTCGCAGCAACCTCTGACGTGAGGGGAGCGCCTCCAACCAACACCTTCACCTTGGGGTTTTTCGCTTTCACAGCCTCAATCACGGGCTTCATGCCCATCATCGTGGTCGTCATCATTGCCGAAAGACACAATATGTCCGAATCGGTTCTCAGTTGCTCTTCGACGAACTTGTCCAGCGGCACATCCACTCCCAGGTCGTGAACCGTAAACCCCGCGATTTCGAACATCATTTTCACGAGATTCTTGCCTATGTCGTGAACATCTCCCTGAACCACGCCGAGCACTACCTGCCCCTTCACCTTACGCGCATCATCCTGACTGATGTGAGGCTTCAGGATGTCCAGCCCCGCGTAGAGCGCGTCGGCGCTCATCAGCACTTCGGGCACGAAGTATTCCTGATCTTCGAACAGCTGCCCCACAACTTCCATCCCCGCCGCCAATCCGTCCATAATCGCTTCGTATGCGTCGACACCTTCAGCCAGTGCCCGGTTGCTAGCTTCTCGAGCCAGGTCCTCGTCGAACTCGATCACCGCTCGCTTCAGGTCGTCGAGTATCTCCTTCTTGACCTCTTCACTTGCCAATTCATCTCCCTCCAATCGAACTTACCTTCGAATCCCGCACTCAGGCTTTCCTCACTCCGCCATACTCACGAACCGCCTCAACCAAAGCGGCCATATTCTCCGGCGAAGCCGTTGGCCAAATGTCGCAACCTGGCCAGACGGCGCTGATTCCGCTGTCGATGCACTCCTTTACCGCTTGCCTGACCGATTCCTTCGAGCCAAACACCAGCACGTTGTACCCATCCAGATTTCCCAGGAGCACCGGCTCGTCGCCGATTTCGGCCCGAGTAACCGCCACATCATTCTTGTGATCCACGCTAAGCGCATCGGCGCCGCATTCAGCCATATGCCGGATAATCGAGTTGGTCTTTCCGCAGATATGGAGAACCACCGGACGCGGCACGCTGTTTAACACACGAGTCAAGTGCGGCTTGACCACGTTGGCGAACGTTCTTGGACTGACCATCCCAGTGGAGGCGCCCATTTCCCGAACCGTGATGTAGTCTGCGCCCGCTTCTTTGTACACGTGCGCGAGCTGGATTACCAAATCGGAAAGAATATCGAGAATGCGTGAAATCCCTGCCGGGTCTTTGGCTGACATCTTCAAAACATCGTTGAGGTCCATCGCTTGGCCCGCCAGCGTAAATGGGCCAAGCACGTAGGTCCCAACGGCCACTTTATCTCCGAACCGCTCCCGGAGCAAACCAATGGCTTCAGTCACCACCGGCACCCGACCCTGCCTGGTCAGATCGGTCGGTATCTTCAGGTCGTCGGCTGTCCTGGCGACCTTGTCCCTGAGCGTGGGATAGAGTAGCTCTTCGCTGTCCTCGTACGGATTGAGCTTGGCTCCCAGAAGCTCCGCCTCAACCCCTACATCGAAGGGCACGACGGCCGAATCGAATCCGTACATCTCGGGCGTCGTCGCCGCCAGCGCCGCCATCTTCTCTCCATCGAAATGCACCTGGCTGAACTTGATGCCCAGCTTCTCCATACCTGCAACAGTCACACAGCCCATCCCACTGAAACAAGGCATCCTATCTACAGACTGCCTACTTAATAGATTGAGAACCCGCTCCTTCGACGTCATCTCAGCTTGCACTACTCAACCTCCTAGGGATACCAATCATCCCCAACGACTACTGCCACTTCGGCACGATCTCGGGTCCTCGCAGTTCCGGCCCCAGCGATCGCACGACGAACCAGCTATGGCAGTTTGATTTGGTTTATGTCTAGCTACCGACGGGCACGGACAAACCCTACGCTCCATCCGGTTGGATGACTTCTCACAAAGTCGGATTGACCGCCTGCTGAACATATCCCCAAACTGTTAGGCCACCGGATAGGCTGCCATCAACAACGCGGCTAGGCGGCGGGCTGGGCCGGCATCGGAGAGCGTCGGCGTAGTTTCCCCGTTTCCCCTCGCGCAATCTACCCGCTCAACTTGTTAACATTCGTTAGTTTATCAACGAAATCCGGAAACAGACGGTGCAGTGGATGCCCCGGGTTCGACGGTACGGCTCCGGCCTCACGATAGAAGAGCATTGAGGTCATCAAGTCGGCAGCCGCCACCGCTGGGAAGACCCACCTGGCGTTGACGGCCGGGCCATACAGGAGAAAATCGCTCCACAAGACGGCCGCAATGCCGTGTGCGGCCGCATCGAGCCCGGCAAACCCCCAGTTGTCCCACTTCTCGCGAGCTTCCTTCCACGCATACGTCCCGTTGGCCACGGCGCATCCCGTGGGCAAGCCGAATTGCTTCTTCACCTCGTAGTTAGCGAGAAGCGTGAAGGAAGTTGAAGGGAGATTGAGAACAGAGGTATCCACCAGAACGCCCTCGAAATGACCCTCCCGAACCACTTCCATCAGTTTCGTGAGCGAATTGACGCGCCCGGATGGCGTTGGGTCGTCGTTATCGAAAACGCAGAGCACCACATTCTTTACTCCAATTGCAGCGATCTCCGCCACTTCCTCCCGGTTGTTCGCCCCCCAGGGCGTGATACTATTGTAGAGCAACCGGTCGACAAGCCCCAGTTCGGCCACGAATCGCGCGGCTTCCAGCTTCGGCGCTAGATTCCAGGCGTCGATAGCGAAAGGCATGTCAGTGGACTCCACAAAGAAATCGATGTAACTCTTGAACTCCTCGCCGGAGTTGGCTACGATGTCCATCATACCAGGAACGCCGGTTTGGAGAGAAAGCTCTTCCTGCCGTCGAATATACTCCCTGGCCTTCTCTCGATCGAACTTCCGCTCCCGGCGACTCTCGATCAGGCGATCGCCCTTGTGGAACATGGACCCGATGAGCACGGTAGGATTCTCACCGGGCTGTCCCCCAATCTTGATTCCGCCTATCGAAGCGACCTTCTGTTCCGTATCAAAAAGAAACATTCAACCTCTCTTGGATGTGTGGGAACTCATCCTTCTGGTGCGGTATGTACATGGCCTCCGCGAACTCGCGCTGAAAGTCAGGTTCCGTCGCCAGTTCCACGTACTCCACCCGACGGGCAACTTCGTCGGCCTCAGCGCGCTTTCCAACGTTGAGCAAGGCAATGCGCGCGCCATCTCCAGCCGCGTTGCCCACCGAATATACCTTCTCGAGGTCACAGTCCGGGAACAGACCCAGAACCAACGCCTGCTCGCGGTCTATATAGCTCCCAAAGGCGCCCGCCAGAATGACCTTGTCCGGCTTCGAGACCCCAAACCGGCGCAGCAGAATCTTCGCTCCACAGTAGAGCGCGCCTTTGGCCAACTGCACGGCCCGCACGTCCTTCAACGAGACCGTTATGTCCTGCCCAATTGATGTTTCCCTAGCCCAGGCGATCACAAACTGGGGCTTGCCGTCCGGTGTAAGTGTAACACGCGGAGAATCGATGTTCCTGGCGAAGGCCCCGCTTTTCAGCACGATTCCAGCTTTAAACATCTCTGCCACAGCGTCGATCACGCCTGATCCGCAGATTCCCCTGGCCCCGACCTCGCCGTCCGGATAGTTGGTGTGCCATTCTGGTTTGCCTATGACCTTGAAGTGCACATCGAGCGTTGAAGGATCGATTTTAACTCTTTCGATGGCCCCGGGCGTTGCCCGCATACCGAAATGAATGTGTGCGCCCTCGAGCGCGGGGCCGGTTGCACACGAGCAAGAGACCAACCTGTGGCGATTTCCCAGCACTAACTCCCCGTTGGTGCCGATGTCTATTATCAGAACGACTTCGTCTTGATTGTAAGGTTCCTCGGCAATAAGCACGCCCACATTATCCGCGCCCACAAACCCGGCTTCGTTGGGCAGCACGTGGACGTTAGCAGATGGGTTGATCTTCAACCCAAGGTCACCGGCCCTGACGTCAATCGACCTTTTTCGAGCAGGAGGAAATGGAGACACACCTACATATCGCGGGTCGATGTTCAGGAAGATGTGGTGCATTATGGTGTTTCCAACCACCGTCATCTCGAGGATGTCTTCAGGCTGAATACCAACCTGCCTCGCAGATCTCTGCGCGATAGTGTTCAACCCATCTATTATAGCCGCGTGCATCGTTTGAAGGCCACCATCCTGGCTCATAGCGAATGTAATTCGCGACATCACATCCTCGCCGTAGGCAACCTGGGGATTCATCATCGATTCGGTGGCCAGCACTTCCCCAGTACGCATATCGGTGAGAAACCCGACGACCGTCGTGGTGCCTATATCGACCGCTAGCCCGTGCACGTCCTCGACGAACCCGGGCTCCACCTTGATAATCTTCTTGCCCATCCAAATCGAGGCGGTCACCTTCCAGTCGGCATCCCGAAGCTTCCCGGGAAGCGTGGTGAGCACCGTGTAGTCAATCTCCAGATCAAGCAGGTCGTAGGTAGAAGCCAGCGCACTAGTAAGCCGCCCGAAATCGTCCAGCGTATCTGTGAGCGAGGGCTTTGGCAGCTCAACGTAGTACTTTTTCACCGCTGGTGCTATCGGTATAACTCGCTCTGTCGCAGCCTTTCTCACCACCTGCTTGACGCGCCGACTAGCCTCAGGAACAAAGACCAGAAGGTCGCCAAGCACCTGAGCCTGGCAAGCCAGACGAATTCCGTTTGCACGGTCGGATCCCTTGATGAACTTTGCCTCGTCCTCGCTTAAGGGCGAGACGTGGTCCATGCCGGATACGATTCCGTATCTCTGGAAGAAACCTTCTTCGATGCGGACCTTGCACTTGCCGCAGGTCCGCTTCTGGCCACAAACGCTTTCTATCTCTACTCCCAGCTCACGGGCAGCTTCCATCAGTGTCTTGCCCCGTTCCACACTCCCCCGCCTGCCAGATGGTTGAAAGATGACTTTGCACTCCACCTCTGCTACAACTCCTTCGACACTGGGCAATCATTCCCTGCGAGACAGGCATTGAGCCTCGTTCCCAGCAGAATCTTCTCGATGTCAACCCCGATCAATGCTATGCGACTAATGGCTGCATCGGCCACTCGCTGCACAGTAACCCCACCGTTTACGTAGTCAAGCTGAACCCAGCCGTCGGTAGTTCTAAAGGTGCCCTTAGCTCGGCTAACCCGGCCCAGGCTAGAAACCCTGAATTCCTCGAAGAGCCTGGTCAGCGCATCGACGTCAAAGGCACCGTTGAATATGCTAGTACATAGCTCGAACACTGGCAATACTCCATTCGCCTGGTTGGGAGCCACGTCCGACCGATACTCCTCGCCATCGACTTTGCCGAAAGTCGCCCATAGCGTGCGGACCTCCTGGTTAACTTTTCCTATGACATCCTGAATCCATAGAGCTTCCTGCGGCTGAACAAGGTCGCACTTGTTGACAACGACCAAGTCAGCGATCTCAACCTGCGATTCGGTGAAGCGTGTGCTGCTGGCATAGTATTTGCCGAACGCCGAGCCATCGACCACAAGGACACGCCTGATCCTCCTCACCATTCCCTCGATCGACACCTTGCGGATTGCCTCCAGCACCCTCGGTACAGCAGACGGAGCGGATGGCTCGATGATCAACCGCTGCGGGCGGTAAGTCTCCGCGATGTCTAGCAGTTGTACCTCAAGATTATAGTCGATTGGTGCGAGTCCCGGTCGCCTTGTGGAACTCCCACGGTCTCTTCGCTGAAGACCAGCGCTAATTGCTGCCTCCACAGATGGTAGAGCATCCTTTGTGAGCAGGAAGAACTCCGACAAAGCCTGCGGGTCCTCGGCAAGGCTCCGAACAAGAGAGGTCTTGCCACTCTGCCGAAACCCCGATATCACATCGACGATCATATCCGACTGTATCCAGATTCAGCCAAGCGCAAGCTTGGCGAACACCATTGGACTTTGTAAATGGTTCATCAACTACCTCATCGCCAATGGCGGCAGTATCTCTCCACGACGTTGCCCATCGCTAGCAGGTTCTCTGAAGGAGTGCTAGTCGCAACCGCACATCCAGGGGCAAGAATATCCACTCCCAACTCTAGAATATCCAGGCACTGTCTCTCAACATCGTCCGGAGTCTCCGTTGCGAGAGTGCTCGCTGGATCTGGGCCCGTAATCAGCGCAACCCTATCCCGAACTCCTGACTCTACGATCGATTTGTGAATCTTGCCCTCATAACTGAGCGCAGCGGCACCAGTGGAGGCCATCTGCTCGACGGTGGAACTGACATCGCCACAAATATGGAGAATTGCCGGAACCTTGATGCCAGCAAACAACCGGCGGTGATGGGGGTAGACGAGGCCGACGTAAAGGGATGGACTAATGAGTTCCGGCGAAGCCGCCATGTCCTCCACGCAGATAATATCGGCCCCAGCCTCGACTAGTGCTCCGGCGACGGAAGTGCCCACCTGCTGGCAAACATCAAGGATTGGCGCCAGAGCCCCGGGGTTTTTCATCGCCTGGATAAGCATCACCTTGGTGCCAAGAAGCGACCCTGCCAGGGTGAATGGTCCAACTACTCCCCCAATAATTGCCACCTTGTCACCAAGGGACAGCTTCAGCTTCCGTACTGCTTCCATCACCACCGGCAGTCGACCACGACTCAAGAGATCATCGGGAATGGTGAGTATTTGCCCAGCGCTGACCGGATGAGTCGCTATACCAGGGACGTGCTCTGACCCGCCACTCTTCACCTCGCAACCTAGCGCCTCGGCCTCAACCGTCTGGCAAAAGGGGACTCTTACCGCATCCATCCCGAGAACAGAGTACGCCGCCCCTGCGAGTTCGGCCATCTCGTCAGCCTCCAAATGCGCCTCAGGCCAGTGAGCGCCGACCTGATCCATCTGCTCCAGCGTCGCACTCTGGCAGACAGGAATAACCGGCACTCGGCCAACCTCACATTGCCGAGTAACGGCTGATATGACACGCCGTTTTCGACCACCTTGCCCGTTCTGAAGCATGATGTGATCCTCTGCCATCCTTACAATAACGTGATTCACGTGGTCAGGAACTTGCTAGTCGATGACTCCCTTCTCTCGCTCCACCGCCTCGAGAATTCGGGTTATCTCCTGATTCATCTCCTTCGGCAGACGACATTCGGGAACAGGCTCCTCCAGCATCGCCCTGACCTTCTCCCGCGCCATGGTCACTATGTCCTTGGATCCTTCCATCCGCCACTGTTCGAACGGAGATCGATTGAACAAGGTCGGTAGCATATGCTCCTTCTTCCAGTGGTCGCGAGTGTGCCTCTTGATCAGGAAGTTCCCTGGCAAGGGCCCAACTTCGTGAATCAGGTCCACTGCCATAGCCTCCGGCGTGAAACCGATCCCTTCGAGTATCCTAGCCACCATTCTGCAAAGCTCGTCATCAATCAGTATCTGCTCGTAGCACATCGTCTTCTCGTCATCCAACTGGCCGGCAAAACAGATGATGCTGATTCCCCCCAGCACGGTCATAACCAACTGAATCGCTCGCTCGATCCCGGACTGCTGATCCGGCACCATCGCGTTCACCTGCGGGAACAGTGTTCTACTTGGAATCCTGTAGTACCGAGCAAGCTGACCCACTGCTGCCCCAAGTATGGCCGACTCCACAGATCCCACAGCCATCCCACCACTTCTCATGTCCAGCGGAGCAGTATACGAGCAATACATATTTGGATTGCCCGGCGAGACTACCTGGCTGAGGGTAATGCCAGCCAGTATCTCCGCGTTTCCCTGTATTAACGTGCCGGCAAGAGTCACTGGCCCCGTAGCTCCGCACGCAATGGCCTGGCTCACCGACACACAGTGCTTCTTCCTGGAGAACTGAATAATGGCATCGGCCATGGAGTGGGAGTAAGATAAGGGAGGAACAGCTCCAGCGCCCGCGATGAGCTGCGCTCCCACCACGTCAGCCATCTCGATTTGCCATTTCGCGCAACCAGGGAAAGCCACTCCGTGCCCCACGCTCTTCTTGGCGTGGCGAAACGTCAGCGCCGTTTGCCACTCAAAGGCCACTTCCTTTGGCTTGTCCGACAGTATTCCGAACGGGACGAATATGTGGTGTATTTGATCTAGCTTGTCCAGAATACGAATGACATCAACGGCATCTTTGAGCGTAGCCGGACGACGCTCTCCGCTCAGAGTATCCAACACATCGACAGCCGTTCCCGACGAGAATGCGACTCGTGTCCCTCCCAGGTGAAGATCATATTCTCGCTCTATGGCCCGCAGGGTGAAACTGCTAGGGGCACTCCGAAGGCACCCTTCCACCAGCCCGGCGGGGAACTTCGCTACCCGAGTGTCGAAGTCGACCTCACATCCCGCCTCTCCCAGGATTCTCAACGCTTCCTCGTGCTCGAAAAGAACCCCTGTCTTCCGCAGGACCTCCAGGGTTGACTCGTGAATTTGTTCTATTTGCTGCTGCGATAGAGGATTGAGCACCATCCCATGCGGATAGCCTCTAACTGTCACGAAGTCTTCCCCCTTCCAGCTCCTTGAACAGCGCATTGGATTGTCGCACGGCATCCGAGGCATTGGCACCGTAGGCATCAGCTCCAATTCGCTTGGCGTAGACCTCGTCTACCGCGCCTCCTCCCACGATGACTCTGACCTTCGATCGCAGTCCCCTCTTCTCTAGCGCGCTTATGACCTTGGCCATTTCTGGAGCCGTCGTGGTCAATAGTGACGACAGTCCAAGCAGTGTTGCCTCGTTTTCCACCACTGCGTCGACAAACCCGTCTGTGGAAACGTCCGTTCCCAAATCAACCACATTCCATCCAGCGCAAAACAACATGAGTGCGACAAGTGATTTGCCGATGTCGTGTATGTCGTTCTGGACTGTCCCAATTACAACTGTTCTGATGTCACTGGTCCTGTGCGACGGCAGCTCCTTCAGTCCGGACTCCAGTACAGAACAAGCTGCCTTCATCGTTTCGGCAGCGATCACCAGGTCCGGCAGGAATATGTCATGCCGGTCGAATGCGGCGCCCATTTCTCGAAGTCCCGCTGCGAGTCCTCTCTCGATAGCCACGAGCGGATCAAACCCCATGTTCAGAGCAACTCTGGCAAGTCTGCAGGCCTCGTCCTCATCACAACTGATTACAGATTGCCTCAGGGACTCCAATATACTGTTTTCGTCAAGGGTCACTCCACACCTCCAAAACCTGCAAGGTGTTCCAAACAGGCCACGGTTAGAGCAGTCTACGCTTGCATCTGAATGCGCTCGCGTCTTAACGCGACGCCCCACGTCGGCCGGGGCGTGGACAGACTCTCCTCGAAAGAAGCTTCGGAGTTACTGTACTCCTGGTGCTGTCGGAAGAGGAAGGCTTGAATCAGCTGAATACGTATCGCCGTTCCGCTCAATCCGGTGGATGTGTCGCTGTCTTGCGGTTTTCTGTCGTAGTGTTGCGACGAGCTCACCTCGTTATCGCAATCAGATAGTGCACGGGAACTCAGGCAAGATTGCATCGCGCGCGCCTTGTGAGAATTGCCGATGCTCTATGCCCGATGGCCACATTTCTACCGATCCCCCAGGTAGATTCTTCTCACCTCGTCGGTGGTCAGCAGATAGCCGGCATCACCGGCGAGCGCCACGCTGCCAGTCTCCAGCACGTAGCCACGGTGCGCGACGTTCAACGCCTTTCTAGCGTTCTGCTCAACCAGTAGCATTGTCACGCCTTCATCAGCGAGGCTCTTGATTACCCTGAAGATCTCGTTGACCAGCACCGGCGCTAGCCCCATCGACGGCTCGTCGAGCAGCAGTAGCCTCGGCCGCGCCATCAGGGCACGCCCAATCGCCAGCATCTGTTGCTCCCCACCGCTCAAGGTGCCTGCCGGTTGATCCTGGCGTTCCTTCAAAATGGGGAACAATCGAAAGACGAAATCGAGGTCCTTTGCGATTTCGCTCTTGTGGGACTTCCGGCGGTGATATGCTCCTAGCATGAGGTTGGTATTGACGCTTTGTGGGGCGAACACCAGCCGGCCCTCAGGAACCTGGCTAATGCCCGCGGAGACGATTTGGTCGGCGCCAAGCCTGGTAATCTCTTTCCCGTCGAACTGGATGCTTCCCTTTTGCGGCCGATACAGCCCCGATATGCAGCGCAGAAGAGTTGTCTTCCCCGCTCCATTGGCACCGATTATGGTGACGATTTCTCCCTCATCCACTTCGATACTGATGTCTTCGAGGGCCTGGATGCTGCCGTAGGCGAATGAAAGATCAGTTATGCGGAGAATAATCGTCCTCCTTCCCCAGGTAGGCCTCGATCACTTGTTCGTTGGACTGGATTTCCTTCGGAGTGCCTTCAGCGATCACCTGCCCAAAGTTCAGCACCAGCACCTCGTCTGAGATGTTCATTACCAACCCCATACGGTGGTCGATCAGCAGAACGGTAATGCCTGACTGTCGGACTCCTTCAATAGTCAGGGCGAGCTGCGCCGTTTCGCTCGTGTTCAGACCCGCCGCCGGCTCATCCAGCAGCAGCGCCTTGGGCTGGGTGGCCAATGCGCGGGCGATTTCGAGGCGCCTCTGATGGCCGTAGGTCAGATTCCTGGCTAGCTCGTGCGCCTTGTCCTCCAGTCCGACCTGCTCCAGCAAATGTAGCGCTTGTTCTTCGATCTCTCTCTCCTCGGCAAGCACCCAGGGGAGTTTAAGAATTGACGCAAGGAACTCCGATTTCGAACGCGTGTGCCGACCGACCATCACGTTCTCCAGAACCGTCATGTCGTTGAAAATGCGTATGTTCTGGAAGGTTCGCGCCAACCCCAAATTAGTGATTTTGTACGGAGGATAAGAGGTAATATCCTGCCCTTCCAGGAACACACTGCCTCCGGTCGGCACATCGAGGCCGGTTAGCAAGTTGAATATGGTGGTTTTGCCCGCGCCGTTTGGGCCGATGATCGCCTTTATCGTTCCGCGGGCAACGTCAAAACTGACGTTGCTGACCGCGTGCACGCCTCCAAACTGTTTGTGCAGACCGCGAACTGCCAGAAGCCCCATATGATGATCCCCACTCAATTCTCGACTACCCTCCCTGCGGTATCTGGTTTCGGCCGAATCGAGCGCGGTTCAGCGCGATTGAACCACGCAAACAGGTCGACAAGCCCCTTGGGGAGGAAAATCACCAGCAGAATCAGCAGCAATCCATACGAGGTCAGGCGGTAATCCTCCCAGGCCCGACCGAGCTCGGGCAGAAAGGTCAGGATGACCGCGCCCAAAACGGCCCCAGGTATGCTGCCGAGACCCCCGAGGACGACCATCATCAGGAAATTGACCGAGACGAAGGCATCGAAACTGTTGAAGATGACCGAGCCCAGGTAGCTCGCGTAAATGGCCCCTGCCACGCCCGCGTAAATGGCGCTGAGCGTGAACACTCTGATCTTGTACGAGGCCACTGGCACGCCCATCGCGTTGGCGGCGATGTCGTCCTCACGGATCGCTTTCAACGCTCTGCCTACCCGCGAGTGGAGCAAGCTAAGCGTGAGCAGGTAGACCACAGCGGCGATCGCCCAGACAAAGTAGTAGCTCGCCTTGTAGTCGGACAGGTCCCAACCGAAAACGGAAAGCGAAGGTATGCCGACGTGACCGGCTCCCCCGTCGAGGAACTGAATCTCCCGCAGCAGCGAATACACGATCAGGCCGAACGCCAGTGTCGCCATCGCCAGGTAGTGACCTTTCAGCCTCAGAGCGATGTACCCGATTATCAGACCGAACACTCCCGCCACGATCGCCGATGCGAAGATGGTGAAGGTGAACGGGAGTGGCGTGTAGAGCAGGAGAATCGTAGACGTGTAGGCGCCAACTGCAAAGAAGGCTGAATGCCCGAGAGAAATCTGGCCAGCGGTGCCCAGGAGCAGGTTCAGCCCGATAGCGACTATCGAGTATATGCCAGCGTAGGTGCCGACTTGGATCAGGTAGATGTCTTGGGAGTACAGCCCGAAAGCTGTGACCGCCGCGATTATAGCGACAAGACCCAGCAGGTTCGTTTTTTTCGGCACGGCTCACACCTTCGAAATGGTCTTGGTTCCAAAAATCCCATCCGGACGAACCAGAAGTGCCAGGAGAAGCAATGCAAACACGGCCGGATCACGCAGCCCCGACGAAAGAAAACCCGCGGCGAAGGCCTCGACTACACCCACGATGAGACCACCTGCCACGGCTCCCCCGGTCTTGTCGATGCCACCCACGATTGCGCCGGCAAATCCTTTGATGGCGATTGGCACTCCTATTGCTCCTCCGGCCAGTGTAATCGGCGCCATCATCACTCCGGCGAGCGCTGCCAGTCCCGCGGCCAGAGCTAGCGAGTAGGCCCGGCTTCGCTCGACGCTGATTCCCACCAGCTTAGCGGCGATCTCGTTGTACGACGCGGCTCGGATCGCCTGTCCCTCAATCGTCTTGCCGAAGAAGTAGTAGAGCGCGAGCAAGGCGATGATCAACAGCCCGTAGACCCAGAGGCTTTGAACAAGGATCTTCACGTTGAATAGATTGATCACCTCGTTGGGTTGCCCAGAGAACACGGGAAACGGTTTGGACGTTCGCCCCCAGATCAGACCTGAGCCGTGGAACAGCAGGATGCTGGCGCCAATGGTGGCCACTATCGTTGCCAGTTCACCGTTTTTGTAGGTTGGGCGAAGGGCAAATCGCTCGTAGGCCAGTCCTATCACGGCCCCTATCAATACGGCGCCGATAATAGCTATGGCAAGGGGCAGCCCCACTGTTTGCAGAAGCATCAGAGCAATGAGGCCACCCAGGACTACCTGATCGCCTTGCGCGAAGTTGATTACCTTAGTCGCCGAATAGATGATGTGGAAGCCAACGCCGACAAGGGCATAGATGCTGCCTTGCGTTAGGCCAGCTACCACGAACTGAAAGAAATCGGCCATTCAGACCCTCTTTTATTCCAGGCCTTGCACTACCTGGGCACCTCGACCCACTTGCCACCCTTGACCGTCATAATGAACAGGGACTCATACGAAAGGCCATTATGATTGGTCGGGGTGAAGTTCCGGACGCCCACAATTCCCTGGTAGTCCTTTAGCGACTCAATTCCCTTGGCAATTGAGTCCCCGTCGGTCTTGCCCCCGGCCTTCTGAATTCCTGCCACGGGGATCTGTACCGAATCCCATCCGAGGGCGCTGAAGAACGATGGGTTGCTTCCGAACTTGGCCTTGAAGTCCTTGATGAACTTCTGCTGCCTCATCGGGGTATTGTCATAACTGATCACGGTCGTGGCATAAGCACCCTCGGCAGCTTCCTTTGCGACGTCGATGAACTGTGCCGTGGCCATTCCGGTCTCGCCCAGGAACGGTAGATCAATTCCCAGTTGCTTCACTTGTTTGATGGCGATAGCTGGCGTGGGAAGTGTTCCGCAGACGAGTATGGCTTCCGCCCCTGAGTTCTTGATCTTCGTCAACTGGGGTGTTACATCTGTGTCCTCGCCGCCGTATTTCTCCATAGCGACGACTTTCACGCCGCGTTTGTCCGCCTGTTCTTTGACCGCGGTGGAAGACTCGACGCCGTAGGGGTTTTCATCGTAAAGTACGGCGATTGCTTTCTTGTTCAGTTTCTTTTGGACGTATTCCAAGAGCGTCTCAGCTTCCACCGCGACATCGGGATTTACCTGAAAGACGTATTTCTTCCCTTCCCTGACCTTTGCGCTCGGGCCCATGTACATGTTGACGATCTGAGCCTTCTCGGCGGCAGCAGCGATGACCGTACTATTGGCCGTCACGGCTGAGCCGATTATGGCCACCACCTTGTCCTGGTTGATGGCTTTGTTGGCCAACTGGGTGGCTTTGGCCTGGTCTGCCTCGTCGTCGTAGAAGATAAGATCCAACTTGCGACCTGACACGCCACCTGAGGCGTTGATCTGCTCCCCGGCAAACTCAATGGCCTCCTTTATTGGCTCACCCATCGGCGCGTACCGACCGGTCCACGGGATAATCACGCCTACCTTGATCGGCTCCCCAGTGCCTTCTTTGGCCGCTGGCTTGGCTTCCTTAGCTGGTTCCTGTTTGGTTCCTTGCTCGGCTTGCTTAGGCGGTTCCTGCTTGGCTGCTGGTGCAGGAGTTGCAGCACCGGAACACGCCGATAGCAACAGTCCGCCGATGAAGGCGAGCACGATGATGAGCGCCAGTGGTTTCGCTAGTCGTTTCACCTGGGTACCTCCTTCGAAATTCTTGACTGAGTCGTAGCGACGGGGATGGAAGAGCATAGCCTGCGTTGCCCTTTTGTCCCCTGCTTGCCAGGATTTCGTCCAGTTCGTTCTCATCGACGTGAGCTAGGGGCACTTTCCCCATCGAGCCGGCGATGGCGAGAACGCGTCGGTCGATTTGTCAGACAGCCCAATGGGGGAGAAACGCCGTGTGGATTGCCTAGAGCAGAAGTGTATGCCAGGGACGTTAATGTGGAAATGCTAGATTCAATTGCGAATCTGTCGTAAGCGTGTTGAGTTGCGCGACTCTGTCGTTGGTTTGTGCTCCCACTATCGCTGTATTGCAGTATGAAAGGCTGGGGGTTGACGCCGTCCGCGTGTAGGGCTGGATGATTTGCGATTCCGCCACCTCGCCGATTTGTCATCATACTCGTCCTTTTCTTCCAATGCCTCTACAGGCTATGCCCAGGCTACAAGTGAGCCTCGCGTTTCAGGTACTGCCGGGGAGTGACACCCACTATCCTCTTGAACGCCTGGGTAAAATGACTCGGCTCACTGTAGCCCACACGGTAGGCTATTTCCTGTATGCTTAGCCCGGTCTCGACCAGTGCGCGTTTTCCGGCTTCGACTCTGACTCGTGACAAATAATCACGGAAAGGGCAGCCCACCTCAGTTCTGAAGATCGCGCTAAAGTACCACGGACTGAATCCCACAAAGTCCGCGACCTCGCTCAGCGTCAGCGGCCGGTAGAGGTTCTCATCGATGTACCGCCTCGCTGCCGCAATCGCCCCGCGCCTCGTTAACCCACCTTCACCATCTGCACCAGCCTTCAACGGCGAGCCGCTCGTGCTGGCGGGCGGTGTGGATTCGTAAATGGTCGCGGGATAGCAAGTGCGGCCGAAGCTCCTCACATCTCTGGCTATGGACCTCATCACTTCTAGCAAAGCATGTGGTGAACTCGGCTTCAACAAGTAGTCTGATGCGCCTAGGCGAAGCATCTTCTGGGCATAGGTAAAGTCAGGATAAGCCGTCAGCACGACTATCCGCGTCGAGGGAGAGAGCTTCCTAATCTGTTCGGCCGCGGAAATCCCGTCGCCCCCAGGCATCCGAATGTCAAGAAGAATCAGATCAGGTTTGAGTTCTCTCACACGGGCCACAGCTTGCTCGCCGGTTGAGGCTTCACCCACAAGCTCGGCCAGCCCGCCACTACTTTCTAACGCGGAGCGGATGCCTCTCCTCACCAAAGGCTCATCGTCGGCGACAACCACCCTTAGCAATCAGCCACCTCCCATCCCCAACGCCGAGGAATGGCCTGCCCTCCGGACTGATGATTGAGCAGCGCTCAGCAACCGGGGCTCCACCCGAATGCCTTGCTCAGGAATCACCAGGCGCACCGTAGTTCCACTTCCAGCGTTGCTGGCCACGTCCATTATGGCTCCCCCACCATAGTGATGGTACAGGCTTCGCGCGACGTTAACCAATCCTAGCCCTGCAACCTTGGGGCTGGAGCCGCCCTTTGTCGCGAGCTCGCGAATCCGGTTCACCTTCTCAGCCGACATCCCCACTCCATCGTCTTTGACCATCACGACGACCCCACAGTCTCCTCGTCGAGCCGTGATAACCAACGTTCCCCTTCCCTCCTTCAGTTCGAGCCCGTGGATCACCGCGTTCTCGACGAGGGGCTGAAGAATCAGAACAGGCACCGGCGTCGCAGCCACAGTTGGCTCAACATCGACGACGAAAGTCAGACGATCGCCAAACCTCGCCATCTGGATCAGCAGGTAACCCTTGATCTGCTCGACTTCCTGTTCCAAAGGCACAAGCTGGCCTAACTGCTTGAGGTTGTATCTAAGAAGGTCGGCTAGGGCGCAAACGATTTTCACGGTCTCGTTCGCCTTCTCCAGGCTCGCCAGCCACATAACTGTGTTCAGGGCATTGAACAGGAAGTGCGGGTTGATCTTGGACTGAAGCAGGCCGAGTTCCGTCTCGTAAAGCATTCTCTCCAGCTCAACCTCACGCTCGGACCTCTCCTTTGCCAGGCTCGTGCTCACGAGGTAATTCACAATGGCCTGAAGAAGCCCCGTTGCCCCCTCAATCTGACGAAGCGGGACAACGCGCACCTCGTCCAGAGCCCGCTCCATCTCACATTCGTCAACTTGAAGGCTCCTGCTTTTGCGGATCAGGTCCACCCTCCGTCCGGGTGAAGGATACTCTGACCACACCTGTCCACCAACCACTGCTCCAATTGGCGTGGCCTCGCGGAAGATGGGCGCAGCACAAATGGTCAGCCCCAAATGACAGGCGTAGCTAATTGGATGTCTTGAACCTCCGCTTTCCACCCGGCTAAGAATCTGCCTGCAATCCGCCTGGCAGCGCTCTTGTCCCCAAGTGGAAGTCCAGGAAATCCGACAGATGCGGGGAAATCGGGTCAGATCAAGAGGGAGGATTCGCTCACCAGCGAAACTGAATATGCCACATCCTGCCGGCAATCCGGTAGCGAGAACATAGCTTTCTATGAGCCGATCGAGGTCCTCTGGGTTAGGTAGGATTGAGGCAGCCATCTTGCTTCAGCGCATGGTACACGAAATCGAAAAAGAAGTCACTGATCTCGTCTGGAGACATAGGGCCAGCCGGAGAGTACCAGCGGTAGATCCAGTTGCACATTCCAAGGATGCTAAACGTGGCCATGCGGACGTTCATCTCCCTGAACACACCCAGCCGCATTCCCTCTTCCAGTATCTCACCAAAATGCTGCTCATACCGATGCTGCTGCGCCACAATCTCGCGGCGGTAACTCGGTGACAGGTGCTTAGTATCCTCAAGTAACACCGAGAGATCGCTCTGGTAGGACACCGAGTAGTGGACGTGGTGAGATATAGCCCTTTTCAGCTTCTCCAAAGGGGAGACATCGAGTTCACATATGGAGGCAAGCGACTGAGCCGTCTGCTCAAGTGCGGAACTTACCACGAGAAAGAGCAAATGCTCCTTCGAAGGAATGTGGTGGTAAAGGCTACCCTTGTACAACCCGACGGCGTCGGCAATATCCTGCATGGACGTGCCGTGGTAACCCTTTTCCTTGAACAGATTGCTGGCTACCTTCCGAAGCTCAGCAGGGGTAATCCTGGTTTTCTCGGACGCGATAGGTTTACTGGCCAAGGAGACTCCAAACAACACTGGCTACGGCCAACCCTATGACCGGCCAGGAGGATACGCTTGCTAGCTCGCAATTCCAGAGCGAGGCGCTACCAAACGTTTGGTGCTGCGACTATAGCATCCCAACGACAACTTGTCAATAGCAAACAGCCTGCATACCGGCCAGGGCCTTGCTAGATAGCATTCCAGGTTCCTGGACATGCGGCGCAGAGTCTTGGCAATCAGCCGCTCTCCACATTCCAGCAGGTGCTCGCTTCGCTGACGGCTGATCACTAGTAGCTACTCTACTCCTTGTACCAGCTTCACCGGGAGCTTCTCCGTCTCTATGGCTGCAGCCACGAGCCCAAAGCATCCAGTCAGCATCATATCCCCAAAAGGAGCCGCGAAATGATAGCCCAGACCCTGCGCCATGGACCTGTTCGGTCCCGTAACACTGACAAACTGGAAGCCAGCGCTGGCGCGATAGGAGGGAACTACGTGGCACCCGTGCCCTCCGTCCTCCAGGACTTCCCCATGCGAAAGGTTTCCCTCGCGCAGCCGCCGAACGTAGACATCCAGTTTCTGCGTGGTCATACTCTCCGTGTGGTGCTCAAATAACCCCAGAATCCTGCGCCCCTGCACGAGGGCGCCCAAAGTATGAGCGTTCCCCACGTTGACCACGATCAAACCTTCTTCGCTGTGAACAGATACCGCGCTGTCCAGCAGTGCTCCCCAGATAGCGGCCGGGCCTGTGTCCATCAGTAGCGCGCCGGGCACGTCGTGCTGAACTGCTCGCATCCGCGTCAGATACGAGGGGACCTCACGATAGACCAGGGAAGCAAAGTCTCCCCCAGACTCCAAGAACCGCCGCAGATGTTCAAAACGAAACTCGCGATTGCTCTGATGCGGAGACTCGCCGTGGTCCTGAACGGCCACAGCAAAGACCGAGGGCAACGTTGTCTCGAACGCATCCAGAGCCCTAGCATAAGCCCGAATATCGATATCCCCCGTCTCGACGACCATAGCACCATCGGGCGGCCAATCCACGAGCGAGACACCCATCGCCCGAACGTAGTCCAGGTTGTCGTGCAGCGTCTTTGCCGCACGCTCGGTAGCATAGACTTTGAGACCTGCGGCTATGTGCTCCTTAACCGCTGAAGTGCAAGCTCCACCACCCATGATGTTGCCGACCAGAGCTACGTCACGCCCTTCCCTAGTAGCACGAGCTATCTTGCGCGCCACCACCACGGTCTGAGATGGCACCACTAACTTCACGCAGTTCTCAATCGGCCGGTCGCTTTCATACAGCAGCACATCCTGCGTTCCCGCGCCGACGTCGACCGCCAGAATCCTCACCAACTGATCGCCGCCCATCGTCCTCAATTCCCTCTCAAATCAAGCCACAGACGGGATTATAACAGAGGCCAACTCGATTCTGCATCAGAACACTGAATCCCGCCTCAGCCCAGTTCCCCGTTCGAGTTGCTCAGATCATCCCAACTGACGCCCCTAGAAGCCAGCTTGCGTAGAAACTGGCCTACCTTGACCGCCACCGCTCCACCTTGAGCTACACTCTCGGCGATATCCTTTGGGCCGCTCGCCGAGCCAGCTACGAAAACGCCATAGGCGGTAGTCTCAACTGGTCGGAGTTGCCTTTGCGCCTCGACGACGAAGCCATTCTCGTCGCACGTAGCACCCAAGTTCAAGGCTAGCGAAATGGTGTCCGGACGAGCTACCTGTCCAACCGCCAGGACGACAAGGTCCGATTCCACCCAGGTGTTTTCGGCTCGCACCAAGAGGTGCTTCCCCACAGGCGCCACATCCACCACCCTCTCACGGATATAAACTGCACCACACTCTTCCCTGGCGCGCCCGATAAGCTCCTCGATGCTCTTGCCCCCTGACACAATATCACGGTAAAAAACGTGAAACTGGGCCTCTCCACAGGACCGTCGAAGCAGGAGAATTTGCCTGGCCACGGTTGGACAGCACAGCCTCGAACAGTAGGAACGCCCCATCTGAGGATCGCGCGAACCAACACAGCACACAAACGAGATCGACTTTGGTCGAGAACCGTCGGATGGACGGAAAGCCTCTCCTTTAGTGGGGCCAGCCGAGGCCAACATCCGCTCTAGCTGCAGGCTAGTAATCACGTCAGGGTGCTGGCCGTATCCGTACTTTGTGCAGACAACGGGATCGAAGACGCCCAGACCCGTCGCCAGGACAACGGCGCCGAACTTCCCCGAGAACTCAGAATCCGGCTGCTCGAAGTCGATGCTCCCTGAAGGGCAAACCTGGACACACGCCAAACACGACTGCCCTTGCAGGTGAAGGCAGTGATGCTCATCGACTACCGGCACGGCGGGGATGGCCTGTGAATACGGCAGGTAAATAGCTGACCTCTGACCCACCCCGAGATCGAACTCCGATTCCACCCTGACCGGGCATTCCCTCCAGCATTTGCCACAGCCATTGCAGGTGGATTCCCGAACGCGACGAGCCTTCAGCCTGAGGTCGGCCTCGAAGACTCCGGGGAACCCGCCAACCCGATCGACCTCGGCGCCAGTCAGCACCTTCACCCGTGGATGCTCCAATACCTGCACCATGAGTTCTCGTAGCAGACACACCGGATGCTCCAGGTCCGGATACGTAGCCGAAAGCCGCGCCATAGTACCACCCAGACACGGCTCGCGTTCGACCAGCACCACCTCGTGGCCCAAATCCGCTATATCCAGAGACGCTTGAATCCCGGCGATGCCTCCACCCACGACCAGGACCTTCTGCGACACCTCACCTGGCAAGACAACTAGCTCTTCGTCCGGCATATCCATCCTCGCAACCTCGCGCGCACCAGCAACAAGCCGATTAGTGCTCGGGCCCATACCCTATATGCCCCGCACCCCGTCCGACAACCCAACTTATACCATCCTCCGCCGAGAGGTGTCAATCTCACAGACTGCGGGGATTCAAAGCCAGTACTCCGCGGTTCTTCATTTGCCTACGGGGACCGCGGGCTGTCGGTGTCTCCTCAAGAGCAGCCTAGAAGGCACCATAGCCTACGATCAGCTACCAACCCGCTCCATAAAAGGCTGTGCACCACACTTCCGCCGCAGGCTGGCCTCCGATCTCCCAACTAGCGGCGGAACTTGATCGCCTGCACCATTTCAATTACAGTGGAGTATAACAGGAGCGGACGGTCTCTGTCCTCCCATCAGGAGTGTCTGCTGCTGGTGACTTCAGAAAGGAAAGCCTAGCCTTGTCAAGCGATCACTGGCGCCTCCTCGACACCGGTCTCGCCGACGGGGCCACCAACATGGCCATGGACGAGGCCATTCTACACGCGTGCGCACAGGGGGAGGTCCCTCCGACTCTGCGCCTGTATGGATGGAGTCCCCACTGCCTGTCCATCGGGTACTTCCAGAACGCCTCGAAAGAGGTCAAACTGGAGGAGTGTCGCCGGCTGGGAATAGACGTCGTCCGAAGGCTAACGGGTGGAAGGGCAGTCTTACACAGCAGCGAGTTGACCTACAGCGTGGCGATTCCGGCCCGACACAGCCTCGCGGCGGGGCGAATAGTCGAATCATATCGCAGAATCAGCCTCGGGTTGGTCGCTGGCCTGGCAATGCTGGGCCTGGAGGTAGAAACAGCCCCTGGAGGAGCATCCCGGCGCAACCACGTTCATAGCGACCTTCCGAACCTCATCGGTACCGCCAGAACCTCCTCCTGCTTTGATTTACCCTCCGACTACGAAATCACCGTTCACGGACGCAAGCTAGTGGGCAGCGCTCAGACCCGAAAACGTGGAGCACTGCTGCAGCACGGATCGGTTCTTCTCGAATTTGATCCGGCCGAGACGGCAGCAGTGCTGTACACGCCATTTACGACGGAAGATCAGTTCGCCACAATACTTAGCAGCCGCGTCATCTCCCTTCGAGAGGCCCTGAACAGAACCGTAAGCTACGGCGAGCTGGCCAACGCAGTCAAGACGGGCTTCGAAAGAGCACTCGGGATAACCCTGGAGCGTGGACGACTTACAGAGGCGGAGACTGCGTTGGCCAACGAACTTCGCTTGGCGAAGTATGCCCGTGACGAATGGAACCTCAGACGGTGAGAACCCAGGCCCTCTGCCTCATACGGTTCCTGTCGGCAGTTCACCTTTCAGTCATAACTAACAAGTTCAACCGAGCTGGAGTTTACCCACAAGGGGAGGGAGGCTAGGGTGGGGTAGAAAGGTAGAGGCTTGACACCTGTGATGGGACAACCGAAACTGAGGTTGCCATACCATCAAAAATTCGGTCCCCACCTAGAAAGGGTCAAGCCTTGTCAAATAATACCACACCGAGCCGTGAGCAGCTAGTCGCACTCGCACGGGAACGCTTTGCCTCTTTCCTGGCGCCGCTGTTGTCT
>Ga0315298_1001820_pt1 | contig 38018 bp, 39 predicted proteins | sample WHS_1_MG_FD_203077 | JGI IMG/M metagenome (GOLD analysis project Ga0315298, IMG submission 203077) | Extremophilic microbial mat communities from Washburn Hot Springs, YNP, Wyoming, USA - WHS_1_MG | ecosystem: Environmental > Aquatic > Thermal springs > Hot (42-90C) | place: USA: Wyoming...
CGGTTCGCCCTACCGCGAAGACGGACGTGAAAACTACATTATCGCTTTAACAGGCTTTCCCGTAGGCATGAGCTGGGAAGAACTGATTAAGCTTCAAGTGGTGCGTGAACCCACCTTCCGAGTTTACGTTCTAAGCGACAACCGTGAGAAAATGCGGAAACTTGGCGAGCTACTACAAATACCTGTTAAAACATTGATTTTCTGTGATTGGCTTGATTTGGGCGAGAAAATAGCCAAAACCTTCAACATACCCTTCGTTTACGGAGAAACCAAAGACAGGCTTGACGTTATCCGTGAAAGCCAAGCATGTGTTGTCAGCCGTGTAGGCGATGAAGGCATAAGCCTTCCAGGAATAGAACGTGTCATTGAAGTAGCATTTTTGTATGGTAGCAGAATGCAGGAGAGCCAAAGATTTGGAAGGCTAATGCACTCAGCCAAAGAAGAGCCTGAACACATAATTCTCATGACTGAGGAAGAGTTTGAAAATTATCAGAAGAGGCTTTACGCCATAACAGAGCGAGGCTTTAGAATAGAATTTGTAAGGTGATTTTTTGGCTGTTAACTATGCCCTATTATCTACTACTTCTACTGCCCTTGGGCGTGTTAGAGGCTTCACTATAACGCTGCTTTACATGCTGTATGATGGTGGTGGACGCTGTTGTGATTTGGCTGAGAGGTGTGGAAAAAGCCAGAATTATGTTTGGAGGTATTTGAAGAACATGGAAAGGTATGGTTTAGCCTTGAAAAATGGCGATTTCTGGTTTTTAACCGATTCTGGGGTTGAATTTGTTAAGTATTTGGATGTCGTATATAATAATATAATAGATTATCGAAAGAAAGTAGAAAGAAAATCGAAAGAAAATAGAAAGAAAGTGGAAAGTAACCAGCCAAAAACCACAAAACAAATTCCCATTAGCTTGTGGCTTCAAAATTCAGGCTTAGACAATGTGGAAAAGGAAGTAGTAGAAGTATTGCTAAAGCATTACAATGAAACTGGTTCAAAGTTTATCCTGGTTAAAGACCAGTTCGAGCTTTCAGAAAAACTAAAGGCAAACCCAAGCGAAATCCTCGAAGCCTTAAAAAACCTTAGACAAGACAACATAATCTACCTATACCGTTCAGACATACAAGGCTACTGGAAAATCGGACTTAAGACAAGTTTTCTAAATTTGTTTCAAAGCGAGAGTAAATATTAAAATGCTGATCGGATAATCAAAAATGATACAACAGCTTAACCATAATAAGAGACTGAAAATTATAAGAGGCCTAAGTTTGGAACAGCAGCTTACCGAGATATGGTATCACTCACTAACACGATTTAAAGAAAAACAAGAGCCAGTAGATTTTAATTTTAAGAAAATTGTGGAAAAGCACTTCGGAAAGCTACACTCCACTAATTTTACCCACTTTTTACATCCTTATCCGGGCAAAATATTTGCATATATTCCTACATTCATATTATCAATACCCGATATATGTCCGCCAAGAGGGAAGGTCTTAGACCCATTCTGCGGAAGCGGAACTGTTCTTTTGGAATCCATTATTAATCCGCTTTATAAACGCGATGCTTTCGGGATAGAAATAAATCCCTTAGGCAGGTTAATTGCTAAAGTTAAAACTACTCCATTAGATGTAAATAGATTAGTCCAAATAGCGGATAATTTGCTGAAAAAGGCAAACCAGCATAGTGATGTTGAACCAGTTTTGATACCAAAATTCAAAAATATCAATTTTTGGTTTTCGGAAAAAGTAATAAAGAAACTTGCTAAGCTTCTCTTTTTAATTGAAGAACTCGAAAATGATGATTTCAAAGATTTCTTTTACGTATGTTTCTCTTCAATCATAAGGAAGGTTTCGAACGCCGACCCATTTATTCCGCCCCCAGTCAAATTAAAAACACAAAAATATCGCAATTCTCCCACTAAACTAGCCTATTTAGAAAAGTTCATAAAAAATGTTGAAAAAGCAGACGTTATAGGTTTATTTGAAAATAAAGTTAAGGTTAATTCTAAAAGAATTGAATCTTTATGTAAAATCGAAGAAGTAAAAGACGACAAAGTAAAGGCGAGAATTATATGGGATGATGCAAGATGTATGAAAAAAAGCAAATTGGGTTATAAAGCAAGAATTCTTCGAGAAAATGCTGAACCTCTACCGTCCAACAGCGTAGACTTAATTCTTACGTCACCTCCGTATTTGACAGCGCAAAAATATTTGAGAACTCAGAAACTTGAGCTGTTTTGGCTTGGTTTGCTATCCGAGGAAGAGTTTTCTCATTTAAATAGAAATATTATCGGTTCAGAAAACACTTCTTTAAAGAATATTGAATTAAAAAGTTTGGGAATTGAAAGCATCGATTCACTTATAAAATGGGCTTCAGCAATTTCATTGCAAAGGACTGCAAATTTATACAAATATTTCTTTGATATGGAATTGGCATTATCTGAGATGTATCGCGTCTTAAAAAAAGACAGATATGCTGTTATTGTTGTTGGAAACAATAAGGTTTTAGGAAAATATGTAGAAACATATAAGTTGTTAATGGACCTGGCAGTTTCTGTGGGATTCGAGTTAGAAGCGGTTTTTCGAGACGAAATTCGTGGAAGAGGAATGATCACGAAACGACACAACAGTGGAGGTTTAATAAAAGAGGAATTTATTTTACTATTAAGGAAGTAAGTATTATGTTTCAGATTATTGCTTTATGGAACCTTGCAAGGCCTGATAAAGATTTAGAAAATTTCAAGGTGGACCTACGCGGTTATTCTAAAGAAACTTATTTGACTGGCCAATTTTTAGAGAAATTATCAAGCAAAGAAATTAAACCTTTATCAGTGAGCGACATCGCGGATTTCCTATGCCCTACGCGAAGAGACCTTTATATCAAAAAAGGTAGGAATAAACCTAAAGTAAAAACTCGAAAAACATGGGGAGGAATCGCTGGAAGGATTGTTGAAAACTTCGTGCAAAATCTTTTCACAATAAACGGCGATAAAATTTCTAAATATTCAGATATTATAAATAAAGCGGATAATATGTCGAATGGGTTCAAAATAGTTAATTCCAAGGATTTTGCAAAACTTGATACTCTTAAAAGTAGGCAAGAAGAAGAACCAGACTGGCTTCTTAAACTTTTAACATACAATGGTCGTGCAGAATTAGGCTTTAAGTTGCTGCATAAAGTGCTCTTGAAAAATAAAGATGAAATGGGCTTAAATGATGTAAAGATAACATCTTGTGAGCTAAGACCAAATTGTCTTCAAATAGGGATAAGTTCACCAGTTAAACCTGACTTTTTGATAGAGAAACACAAGATTGTTGGTGATGTAAAATCAGGAATAGGTGGTTTTAAGGATTATTACCTGCTGACTTGCACAGGTTATGCATTGGCTTTTGAGAATGCCAAGGGAGATGGTAATGATATAAATTTTGGAATTATCTACTTCTTTCCCACACGACATAGCGAGTATGTCAAACCTATCTCTTTCGTTCAGGTATACATTTTCCAAATAGATGACAAATTAAGAGAGTATTTCTTGCAAAAAAGAGATGAGTCCTATAGAATTGTTTCGAATGATTCTCCACCAGATTTTCCAAAAGACACGCAACACTGTGGCTATTGCCAATATCTCGATTATTGTAAATCTCAGGGATTAAAATTATGAATGAGAAATATTTAATCCCGCTTATAAAAGAGCACAGAGTTTCAAAACTGATTGATGCCATGGAATGTATTGAGAAATATCCTTTTAACAGATTAATGCAAAGAGAATGTATTCTAAGCCTATATCCTGGAAAGACGGAGAAAAGCGTTTTTAGAGGAATGGTCATTCCTTCACTAAGGATTATGGGTCTAATTATTGGATTTGGAGACGCCATTAGACTAAGCAGCAACGGAAAATTGATTCTTGAAGGGAATAAGAAAAATAGAGAAGAAGCGTATCGTGTTGCGAGAGCCGTGTTTTTGGAGATAGACAAAAAAGTTTTCCATTTTATCCAACAGATCAAGCAACATCAAAGCATCCCTGAAGAACAACAACTCATTGAAGTAATTTCCCAAAAGATGGAAGCTTTATCAAAGCCGCAAAAAGAGGAACGGATTAAACGATGGCTTGAAATTCTTAAAGGCTGTGGATTAGTAAAATCTGTTAATGGGAAAATTAGCTTGGAAAATAAGGCATATGAAGATGCTGAAAAAGATTTAAAAATAGACCTAAAGCGGCCATTTTTTAAAGATAAGTTATTTACAATATACAAGACTCTCTCCTATCAAGAAACAGCAGGCATCGTGGATATTGCAACATTGCGTGAACAAGTAGCATTAAGCTATTACAGGGAACATAACATGATTTTAACAGAGGCGCAATTCGATGAGCTTTTGAGAGAGTTGCCGCTGGTTACAAATAATTATGTGATATCTTTAGGGCAAACTATGGGTGCTGAGGAGAAATTATTCTTTTTTAAGGGAAATTATTATAGAACATTAAGCATAACGTTCTTTGAGAAGAAGGGAACCGTATGAGTCAAAAGAAATATTTCATGGAAGAAGAGTATGGGTTAAAAGGTTCGCCTTTCAAAAGGAGGATAGCTACTGAACTAGAACTTCAAGCTTGGGTTGATAGAGAAGAAGAGCTGAAAATATGGACTAAAGTTCTTGAAGATTCCGTGAAGAATCCGCATACAAATTTTGTTGTCTTTATCATAGGCGACTATGGAATGGGAAAAACGTTATCGCTTTTTAAAATAGTTGACGAAGCCAAAAAATTCAAAAACGTATATCCCATATATTTGAACTTACTTTCTGAACAAAGGCCGAAAAATCCCGGCCTAGATTTCTTGCAAAGGATTTTCAGAACAATAGACTTTAATTCTATTAAGGTAAAAAAGGATGATTTGAGTTATCTTCAGAAGCTTTTCCCGGAGCCAGCGACAATTTTTGAAACTATTTTTTTCGGCAGTGATGCTGATGATAGGAAATTATGCCTCACATTTTTGAGGGGTGAAATAAAGCCAACTCAAACTCAACTCAGAGAGATGAAAGTTTTGAGGAAAATTGACGATGTAGACATTGCAAAGGAGTATCTTGTGGCTATTCTTTACCTTTTAAATTGTTCAGGATTCTCTACATTAGTGCTCGCTATTGACGAGTTTGAATACTTATTCAGTTTAGTTCCAAGACCTAGCCAAGCCATTTATCTAGCACTCCTTAGAGGACTGGCGGATCTTCATGCTAAAATTTACGAGGATCTTCAAGGTAAAATAGCTAATATGACGTTCTTCATAGGAATATCAGAAGATGGATGGAGAAGATTGGAAGTATCAGAAAAAATCGAAACCAGCACTGGAGGCCCTATACAACCATTAAAGCGAAGAGTTATTAATGTGGTAAGACTCAACCCTTTAAACAAAGAATATTCTCAAGCCCTCATAGAAAAAAGATTACGTCTTAACAGAGTTAAAGGAGTATATGAAAAAGATCCCTTAATACCATTTACACAAGATTTTGTAGACTATATTTTCCGGTTAACAGGAGGAAGACCCCATGACATTATCGTGAGATGCGATCATGTTCTGGACGCAGGTTTAGAGCGAAGAGTTCAAAGGCTAACCGCAGAGTTTGCTAGGGAAGTGTTTAAAGAAAAAGGCCTAACATACGATTAATTATGGACTTTTTCTGTTATCAGAGATATGCTTTTTGCGTATTCAAGGAAAGCTATGCGTAGGGTTTCGCTTTCGCTCTGCCCCAACTTTTGGCATATTCTGTCAAGTAGCTCTTTGTGTTGTGGGCTTAAAACAACCCTTACAATATGTTTTCTTGCCACCTTTTGACCATCCCACTGTATAATTCGATTTATTTTTTGAGGCATATATTTGTTTACGGCAGAGCAGGCGGAAGGCTGGTTAACGGGCTCTGCCAATCCATAAAGATTTTCATTCCATGCTTGACAGGATGACTGAACAATACTGCACAGGGGATTCTGAGGAGACGAGCAAGACTGAAACTGTTGAGGGCTACCCGAACAAGACTTGCCGTAAGGCTTTACAGGTTTTTTATGCCACCTGCAACGAGAGGGGATGGGATTATAGTAAGCCAATGCCGAAAGAAAAGGTTAGGGAGCATTTCACTGCGATTATGCCCTTTCAGGTTTTTGCATTAACTGTTCAAGGTTTATGTCCTTTGAAGGAACTTTCCAAACCTCTTTTACTCTATCAATTGTGGTAAACCGTATGAGGTAGCAACCATCCTCCTTTATGTAGCTTTTACCACCAGTAATTATATACTCGTCACCTCTTTTTGTCCAACCAATGATCGGCTTTACCACAGTGTCACTCCCCTCTATTTGTTGATATTTTGCGCGCTATTCTTCTTCAAGTATCAGTTTCGTTACTGCTTTTATTTTGTCAAGCAGTTCTTTGATGCTGGATGCCTTTATTTCGTGCCATTGGCGGCTTTTTCCGCCTAATAGAGCTCTTATTTTTTCGGCTTTCTCTTCATTTAAAATTGGTTTGGGTGGCTGCATATTCACGTTTTTGTAGCTGATCCATGCTTTGCCATTTGCATATATTCCTATTGGATAATCATTATTGCTTTTTTCTCCGAAACCGATCGTTATTGTGGGAATTTTGCCTCTGCCAGCTTTTATATCGACCCCTTGTGTTTTTTGCAGTTCGTCCAAGAAAGTCTTAAATTCTTGAAAATCCTCCGCAGACAAGCCCTTTTTTAACTCATCCATGAACTCATCAAAACTCCACTTTTTAGGTCCACGTTTTTGGTGATCATTTAATATTAGCTTGGGAAATCCTTTACCTTCAAGTTTTGAAACAACCTTTGACAAATCCAGAACTTTTATAGATGGAGGGTAGCCGCGCCAATCATCCTTCCAACATACAATTATATCACATTTTTTAGGGTCATGTTCCCCTTTAAAGTTGCTGCTATACAACTCAAATTCAAGACGTAGCTTTCTTCCATTGACATCTACAACACAGTCGGTAGGGTTCTCTGTCCATTCATCTATATGGAACTTTCCACTTAAGCCAAGATACTCCATTAAAAAATCTGTGTAGCACTGCATTAAAGCCCCGAAAAGCATCACAACTTCAGATTCTTTACTTGGCTCATATAAGAAACCAAATTGAGCTTCCTTCATGAAAGACATTTTGATGAATCAGAACTTATAAGTTTTAAAAGTTTCATAGCTATTTTAGAACGAGAGGTAAAAATTGAACACGCTAAGAGTGCCAGTCCAGTTTGAAATCGATGATGTGAAGGCTATAAATATCGCAAAAATTCTGGTGGACTTAATTGGGCAGGGACATTGGCTTGTTTCTATGCCTGAATACCAGTTGCCCAGAAATCTTCAAGCCGGCACACGAGAGCACGCCCTTTACCTAACCTATATTATTTCGATTGATTATATGACGGATGCTGAGAAGCTTTGGAGCAGAGCCCGAGGAGCCTATGAGCTTTATCCTGAAAGGTTTACGCCTGAAAAGGTTTTAGCTGTTAGCGATAGAACGTTGCAGGTCTTTTTGAGGAGGCTCGGAGCAAGGTTTGGCTCTTATGCGGCTAAAACATGGAAGAAAATATCCCAGATTCTCGTGGAAAAGTATAGCGGAGACCCGAGAAACATAACAGCCCAGCCGTTAACAATCAAAGAAATTAAGGAAAAACTTTCAGACTTTCCCTATTTGCGCGGTTTGAAACTTGCAAACTTCTACATTCGCGCCATGGGAGAAACAGGACTATTCAAGGTTAAAGATTTAGACGAACTCGACATTCCGGTTGATAAGCAGATAGCCCGCTTCACAATCTACACTGGCGTTTTAAAACTTAAAAGCGGAAGGTTTCAAGGTTGCGCCAACGACGACCCCTTAAGAAGTCTTATTCAAGAGGCTTGGAGAAAAGCCGCCAAAACCATTGGCACGGCTCCCTGGAAGCTCGACGAACCAATGTGGAACATAGGCTCAAAACTCTGCGCTTACAGAAAATGTAAACAATGCCTAATAGAAAACCTATGCAACAAAACAAAAGGAATAACATTCAAAGAAAACATGGTTATATGGGAGGCATCAAAGCCGAATTGATCATTTCACCTCTCTTTGAAAAATAACTTGTGTTGTCATAGTAAATTTTTTAGCCTTGCCTCTGGATGTAGTAGTTATACTTATCCATTCCGGGGACGCATATCTCGAGGCAATCCGCCCGGCTGTGCTTTTAATGTAATGTTCCAAAATTCTTACAGGAATCATTTCCATGAGGATAAGTCTATTTTCGATGTCATTTTTTATAAAGTCTGCAAGTTCATCTCGATCAATTATATATCGATGACCCTTATAATCACCTGGTTTGTAAGTCAGCTTAAGCTCAGTAAAATCTTCGCTCTTTGTATGCGGACAGACCGTGATAAGGTTTAAAACTTCAATTATAATCTCGCTGTCAGTAACATTTTCTCTAATTTTAAATGCCAAAATAACCTCACCTTTTATCAAATTGACTCTCTTTAGTTGAAAAATTACCTGTATGACGCTTAGCTGTGGACTTTTTCTGTTATTAGGCTTAGTTTTTCTGCGCATTGTAGGAAAAAGTAACATCCATTAAAGCAGAATCTCGAATTTAAGTCGTAAAACATTAACATTTGCGTTTTGAAACAACTCATATAAGCTTGGCAGAGGTTTTACATATCGAGGAGAAGGATATGAAAAACATCAAAACTGTTTTAGCGATTTTAACAATATCGCTTGTCTTTGGTGGATTTACAACCGCTGTTTCCGCTAAGCCTTCAAAAGCCTCATGGACATTCATGGTTTACCTTGACGCAGACAACAACCTCGACCCCTACGGCCCGCTCAACATTCAGCAAATGAGCAGCGGACTAACGTCGGAAGCAAATTTAAACGTTATAGTTTTAATGGACAGACTAAACCAGCCAGCATATCTCTACAAGGTTACGCACAACAAGGCTGAAGTGATTCTATCCCTTGGCGAAGTCGATATGGGCTCACCACAAACCCTCGCGTGGTTTGTAAAATACACCCTAAAAAACTATGCAGCACAGCATTACATCCTTGACCTTTGGGACCATGGTGGAGGCTACCGCGGAATCTGCTGGGACGACTCAAGCGGAAACCACCTCTCGCCACATGATGTAGAAACAGCCCTAGCCGAAAGCGAAAATAAATATCAAACAAAAATTGACATAGTCGGCTTTGACGCATGCTTAATGGGTATGATAGAAGTTTGCTACGAACTAAAAGATGTCACTAACATCGTTATAGGCTCAGAAATGCTCATCCCAGGATACGGCTGGCCATACGAGAGCTTAATGCAGTATCTCTCAACAAACTCAAATGTCGACCCGTATACGCTAAGCAAAGAAATCGTAAACGAATACGTCAGCTACTACGCCACCATGCAATCCACATACTTCGTCCAACTCTCAGCAATAGATGAAACCTTAGTTCCAAAAATGGCTGAAAGCCTAAACTCCTTCGCCAACTACCTAAGCCAAAACATCAACACATACAAAGGGATAATTGCAGACGCAAGGGGATCAGCCCAACAAAAATTCATTATGGGCACCATGGGCGCATACTACTACATAGACCTCTACAAATTCACATACATAATCCAAGAAAAAGCAGAAAATGAAACCCTTGATTCGCTGGCATCAAATCTGATGGAAAATATAACAGCCATAGTATTTGCAGAAGAACACACAAAACCGCAAGGAAACCTCGATGCCAAACAGTTTGGGCTTACAATAAACTTCCCGCCAAACCTACAAGCCTACAGCAGCAAATACGAAACATATGTGCAATGCTTCACAATAGAAACAACATGGCTTAACCTACTAATGACATACTACAAAGCTACTTAGCACTCCCTTCTTTATTTATGCAAAAACGCCATTTTTCCCATAATGTCAACTGAGAATCAGCTGTTTCTCGCCATAAATTACTGAACTGCGAATCTTCTCTAAATCATAGCCAAAAGGGCCAAGTATTATCTGGCCAGCTCCGAGAAGCATATCCAAATACTTCGCCATGTCGTATTTTTGCTTTGCATTCAAAAGTTGCACTGCTTTAACCCTTCTGTTCGGGCTCCTATTTTCTGTGTCAACTATTAAGTATTGAACTGTCTGTCCAGGGTAAACATCGAACCCGGCTGTTAAAAGTTGACGTGCTGCTATGGCTTGGAAAACATCATGCATATAGTCAGAAGGATGCTTCGATAATCGCTTTGAGATTAGCAAGTCGCTGAAGCTGACTTGCCCACTTATAAGTTTGCTTGCATAATCCTTTAGCACACTTAACGCTTCTGGAACCCTTTTCAAGAAGCCTTCAAAATCTGAAGCCTTCGCAAGAACTTTGATCATTTCAACCTGAGCCTTTTCAATGAAAGGCGGAGTGTCCCCCCGCCTTGCCTCGATGCCTCGCATTTTAATCCTTCCATCTTCAAACACTCCGTAATATCTGTTTAATACGGGAACTTCCGGCAAAATCTTTGATGGGAGGAAAACTATCCAACGATATTTTCCTTCAACGTTCAATGGAACGCCAACAAGGCTTGAGGCTTCGCGGCAGAATCCTGCAACTTCTTTAGGCGTCACCCCTGCTTTTTTAATCCAAAGTGAGTCTACGATTCCGTGAATTACTTCGAAACCGCGTTCCTCAGCTAAGCGAGCCGTTTTTAATAGGGCGTCCCTTGCGAATGCGCAGACGGCAATATGCGCATCCACTTTGCCGAATCTTGCATTTCTATACCCTAAATAGCCGAAACATGTGACCAGAATCCATTTGAGGGCTGCTTGGCGCATGTCGTAGGCATGCCTAAGCTTTTCATCGCTTGTTTCCTTCATTAAACTCTTATACTTAAAGCGTTTTCTAAGCAATAGCTCAAGGGTTTTGGGAACTATGCCCTTCCTCTTCTCGCAAATGTTGTATCCAAGCTCAGGAACCTTAATCCTTGAGTTTGGGCAACACTTGCAAAGGACTGTTTCGGCTGAAATGTTCCGTGTTAGCATAAGCATAGGGAACATTGAAGTAAAGTCTACTTCAACAACATCCGTGTGGAAGCCAAGTTTGGGCTCAAAAACGAATCCGCCCCTGTCTGCAACGAGAAGCTCCCAACCTGTTTTGAAGCTTTCAGGTTCACGCTTTTTCCATGGGATAAGGATTTCATCTTTCCAGGCGGTGTAAAGCTGGAGTGAAGACATTATGCTTCCAATTGATGCTCTTGCAGCTCTATGCAGTGGAACACGGCAAGTCCTGGAAACTTCAAATAGCCCCTCTAATCCACAAGCAGTGTAAATGAATGTGTTGTTAACGTCTATATGCACACGCCCATAAAGCCTCCTTAAAGGAGCCTTGTAGTAAACTCTGCCATAAGAGAAGAAGCTTCGTCCACGGCTTTTCTTGGCCTTAACTGGAATGTCTTCTCTGCTTAAGATAAACTGGTTTAAAACCCCATTCACGAACGCTCTATACGCCAAGTAGGGAATGAGGAAAGAGTCTCCGCCACGTGTAAAAATTATGTCAGGGTCCTCTTCCTTGACAGCCTTCACAAGGGAAAGCAACTTGTCGGATTCGCTGTCCTCGCCTATAATAATTGTTTTATTATTAAGCTCTAATGAGATGCTCTCAATTTGGTCTCTAAACTGTGCGGAGGCGCTGGCTTTCTTAATGTTAACGTTAAGCCACATCGATCGTAATCGTGGGACCTCATAGTCGCAACTTTCAACGGTGTCGAGGAGCTCGTAGCTCAGCCTTTTTCCAGAGCCTGCGACTAAAACATGGGCTAATGGGAAAATATCCTTATCGTAAAGATAGGCTTGGGCTATTGGGACATCAACATTGTGTAGCTGAAACTTTTCGTAACCGCCCAAGCGAAGAACTTTCCTCGCAAAAAATGAGGTTCGACCATAATCTCTCATCTCAATTTCTAAGACTTTCTTCTTTTCGGCTTCCATAAAATCAGCATATTTGTCCACAAACCTGAAACCTGCAACAGACTTGCTATCCTTAATTTTTTCAGTTAAGCCCTTAAGGTCTGAAAGGGCTCCGGAAACGTAAATTCTATGCGTATACTTGTCAACAAGCTTAACGCGTTCTCCGTTTTCAGCTATAATCCATACGGTCACCTCATCCGGGCCAGAGGGATAAACATCAAAAATCCAGCCCTTCACAGCGTTAAGTCTTCTGAAGTTCTTTTCGTAGCTGTTCAAGGCTTTCCTTAATCTCCATAAGTTCTTTTTGCTGGCTGAGCAGTATGCACATGAACATGGCTTCAGAAAGCACAGTTCTTGTTGCCATTCCTCCAGCAGAAGCATAAGCCCTGCAAGCGTTCATCATTTTGTCAAAAGCTTCAACATCACTGCCCCTCAAAGCCTTTCTGAAACCCTCCCAACGAGCAATTTCCAAGTCTAAGGCTTGCCTAAATGATGGAACAGTTCTTCCCAAAAGGTTACACCTCCATAAAATTCGTTAGTTGAACATCTTCAGACTGAAAATCAATGCTGAAAGGCTTAATACGCGGGTGATCCTGCAAAACAAACCTTAAAACACTGCCTCGCCTCTCAAACTTCACAATTACATTAGAACGCCCAAACAAAACAGCCTCAAAAAACAAGCCTCGCCTGGAGCTTCGCTCAGGATAATAGGTTGCTAAGACAAGCGTTTGCTTTTTCCCAGCGATCTCAGAAAGCTTGGCACAAGCCTTCATGAACAAATCTTTAGCCTCGGTTTTGGGTATATCTCTGTCAAGGAATAAAGAGGCGATGTCAGAAACAACCAGAAGCTTTGACCTTTTAATATTAAGGAATGGTTCAAGCTTTTCAAGAATTAAAGAGGATAGCTGGTAGGCGGTGAAAGCCCTTGAAACGTAGACTTTCTCAAGGGCAGCCCGTGGGTCTAAATCATATATCCTGGCAAGATCTGCCACAAGATAGGGATTAAAAGAGTTTCCGCCATCAACAAAAACTACAGAAGAATTCAGGCCGCCTTTTTCAGCGGGCAAAATACTGCGGACACATAGAGCAAAGGCCATAAATGAAACTTGGTCACCATAAAGAACCGCAAAATCCCCAGCTTCAAAACCCGGAAAAATGTTATCTACTGCTGGAACGCCGAGGGAAAGACGCCTAACTCTTTCGGTTGACAAAACAGGCAAGGCTGACTCTCCAAACTGCAAAGTATAAAATGCACGCAAAATCAGATAAATGTTTACCAGAAAAGCATCATTTAATACTCGGGGAGAGTAAAGTTAAACTGAAAACATGCGCCATTTAAAGAGGGCAAGTTTTGACCGAATACCTAATAGGAACAGGCGGATGGGCATACTTCCAAATCCCAGGAGTTCACCCATTAGCGGCATATTCTAAAGCCTTCAACTTTGTAGAAGTAAACTCAACATTTTACGAAATGCCTTCCTTGAAAGAGGTGGAAAAATGGCGCAAACTTGTCCCACAAGATTTCCAATTCACAGTAAGAGCCAACAAAACAATAACACACGACTATAAGCTTCAACCAACAGAACAAGCCATCCAAGCCTTCGAGAAAATGAAGCAAATATGCGCAATATTAAATGCTTCAATCCTTCACTTTCAAACTCCCCCAAAATTCATCCTTCAAAAAGACGCAGTCCAAAACCTCAAACATTTTCTATCATCAATAAATCTCGGAAAGCTCCAACTTGCCATAGAAGTTAGAGGAACAGCACCAAATAAACTGCCAACGGAACTTGTGAAGACCATGCAGGATCATGACATTATTCACTGCGTTGACCTTTCAAAGGGCGAAACACCCGCTTACGAGTCCAAAATACTTTACTCAAGGCTATTCGGTAAGGGACAACACAACATCTACCAGCCAACAGACCAGGAATTAGCCGACATTGACAGAAGAGCCACAAGCAGAAATTTCCAAAAAATAATCTTAAGCTTCCATTTTGTAAGGATGTATAAGGACGCTGCAAGGCTCAAAATATATAAAGAAACTGGAAAATTTCCACAAGTAACAAGACACACGGGTCTCACCTCACTCCAAGATATTTTGCAAGAAGACGCTCAATTTCCCACAACCAAAGACGCTCTGGTGCAACATCAAGGATGGAAACTGTTTGACTTAACACAAGACAAAAGAATCCGCGCCTCTGAAGCACTCCAAAAGTTGCCCGAAAAAACATATAACAGCATCAGCGAAGTAATAGAAACGCTGCGTTCTGTGATGGGGTGAGAATGCTTGACAAAGCCTATCGAAAACGTTTTCCTCGGAACTTCGGTTGGAGCTACAAAGATTGGATTGGACCTTTCTACACGGAAAAAGAGAAAAGTCCGCTTAGAGCTTACTGCAAGGTTTTCAGAACAGTTGAAATTGACTCAACGTTCTATCGATACCCATCCAAAGGCACTGTTATGGGATGGGTCAAATACTCGCCTGAAGGCTTCATATACACGGCGAAACTGCCAAAACTAATTACGCATACAAAGAAGCTTGACGTAAACGAAGACATAGAAACCGACCTTCAGAAATTCATAGAGCTTCTGGAACCTTTGTATTTAAGCGGAAAGCTAGGCTGCATTCTTATTCAACTTCCTCCAAAATTTGATTATAAGCCTGATCGGTTGGAAGATTTCTTTAAGATACTTCCCACACATGTGAAATTTGCAGTAGAGTTTAGAGAACAATCATGGATGCGAGAAGAAACTTGGAAGCTGCTTGAAAAATACAATGTGGCATACACGATAGTTGACGAGCCTTTGCTCCCTCCAGAAGTGCACATCACGTCAAACATAGCGTATTTCCGTTGGCACGGAAGGGGAGCAAGACCGTGGTATAACTACCGCTACCGCCCAGAAGAGCTTGAACCATGGCCCCAGAAGATAAAAGAAGCAGCTGAAAAAGTGGAAAAGGTGTATGGCTACTTCAACAACCACTACCACGGATACGCAGTCGAAAACTGCCTTCAAGTCCTCGAAATGTTAGGAGTCCTTTCACCAGAGCAGAAAGAAGCAAAAGCCAATGTTGAAAACTATTTCAACACGACCGCCAAGACAACAGAAACAAAGCTTGAAACCTTCGTTCCACCAACTGAAATGAAATTTGAGACTCTGTTACGCCGTTTCATGGATCCTGAAAGAATCAAGAGAGCCCAGCAAATAAAAGACGACGAAGTTACCATACAGCAAGAGACACCTAACGAAATACGCGCCATGGTAAAGGAATATCATGTAGTTATTGACGTTCAAAATCACGTTGTAATGCACGACTGCGCTGACTGGAGCAAAATGCTACCAAGCAAAAAGCTATGTAAACATTTAGGCAAGCTACTACTAACCCTCGATAAAGAAAAAGCCACAATGCTTCTCAGGCAAATATACGCAAACATAGAATCTTGGAATTTCAAGCCATATACGCAGTGAAAAAGTTAAAGTTTCTTTGCGGAAATTAGTTTGCGTGAACATCTTGCCTCTGTTCATAGTTAAGAAAGAAGTATTCGAATGGATAAGAACTGGCTTGAAGACGGTGGAAATAAGAAAAGGCAAGGCCAAGGCTTGTGAACGGGCCATTTCCCAATGCGGAAGAAGCATTATCAAATGGAGAATTATCACGAAGGTTGAGGGTGAGCTGTTGTTCCTACTGCGAAATTTCGCCTTCAAAGAGATAATTCCAACTGCGGAAAGCGTCGAAGAGGCACAAGCCTATATTCAAAGCCTTTATGGAACGACCGACAGAATATTTACAGCCTACCAATTCGCCGCTATACAGGTGTAAAAATGAAGAAGACACTAAGAATGAAATGCCCCTCATGCGGACATTGGAACCGAATCCAAGTAAACAAGATATTTATCGAACAGCCAAGTTCAGAGCCAAGAGTAAGAGTTATAATTCCTTTTTATGAGCCAATTAAAGTTGAAAGATGCCAAAAATGCAAAAACATTATCGCAGAACCAAGAGAGCTTATCAGAATAACAAGCTCAAAACCTTTCAAGAGCTTTCAGAAATAAGTTTAAGAAGCGGCGAATAAAATCTTCCATGCACCCTTTCTGATATTAAGTTTAGTTTCTCCGCGTATTCCATGAACGCATATCGTAAAACTTCGCTTTCTTTTAAGCCAAGGGTGCGGCAGATTCTTTCCAGTATAAGCTCCTGCTCTTTTGATAGATAGACTTTGAAGGCTTTTCGCACCACGCAAGGCCCTTCTACGGGCCGTATACGGTCCCGTGCATTATTTGTAATTAATGGAGCATTTCGTTTTTAAGGGTTTCAATTAAGGTGGGATTCAGAATGACGAGCCAAAATATGGAAAAAGAGCAGCATCTTAACGAAAAAACTCACACGCTATTACCCCTTGATTCCATAAAGACTATGCCTTTCAACATGAGGGTTGAGTCTGGAGAAGCTGTTGACACGCTTGCAGAATCGATTATGGTTGACGGGGTTTTGGAGCCTTTAGTCGTCCGTCCTTCCAAGGCTGAAGTGGGAAAGTATGAGGTTGTCTGCGGTGTGCGTCGTTTGAGGGCTGCCCAGAAGGCTGGCTTAAAGGCTGTTCCATGCATAGTTAAAGAATTAACCGATCGTGAAGCTATGGAGTTCATGTTAGTTGAAAACATGGAACGCGTTGACTTGTCTGATTATGAGTTGGGCAGATGGTTTAAGCTTTTGATGGAAAAGTTTCCACAAGAGTTTCGGACGCAAAAGGCTATAGCAGACAGGTTCAATCTGTCCGAGTCCTACGTATGGCGGCTGATAGAGCATTACGAGTTTCTGGATAAGCTTAACTTGCCACATGGCAAGTTGCTGTCTGAGGGAGTTGTCCGTGAGATCCGCCGGGCGTCAGACCAGCTTGTTCCTAAATTGATTGAACATGCGGTTGTAAACGAGCGTTCAGCCAGGGATATGGCGGGCATTGTTGATGTTCTTCAGAAAACTCCAGAGGATTTACGTGATAGAGTCATGACGGTGGTTATTGAAAAGGATTTGAATGCGCGTGAAACCGCCGAGCTTGTAAAGGTGTGGACTGCCCACAGTCTGGAGATTAAACCCGAAGAGAAGCCGAAACAGAAGCCCGAAGTAACGGCTGAAGTAAAACCAAAGGTAGAGCGTGAGACAGAGGAAGAGGCTGCCAAACCAGAAGTGCCTAAAAAACCTTCACCATCTCTGGAAGAATTGAGGGCTACGGCAGATCAGATAAAAGCTCAAATGGAGTCCAGATATCAGCAAAAGCTTGACAGGGCTGGGCAAATATATGTCATGTTCACGCACTACTACCCGCAACCGCTGGTGGACGCGTTTGCTGAACACATTCGCTTTGAAGGTCTTAGTGAAGAGAAAGCGGTAAGCCTGATGAGAGATGTAATAGAGGAAATGTGGAGTCGCCTCACAAAACACGGGTCAGACTATAAGGTTATGGAAGATATTTTCGCGATTGTGGTTAAGTGGCGTTAAATGAACCCGCCATTTTCTGTTCTCAAACTCCTCTTTTCTCTAAAATATGTGCGTGGAGTATCCGATGTTTCGATTCTGTCAAGAGAAATCGGATGTTCTGAACGGGCTGTAGAAAGCATTGATATGGCTTTAACGGAGCACCTTAAACGGAAGGTGGGTGTTGTCACGCAGGAGCGCCTTGAGCTTATTTGTCCAGAGTGTCTTGAAGCTAAAGTTTTCTATGATCCTGAAAGGAAAGAGCGGGTATGTGGAAACTGTGGGTGCGTTTTAGAACAGTTAGCTGACTATGATGAAAGTTTGCCCTACGGCCTCACATATGCTTTGACAAGCGATCTTGCCTACGACAAAAGCCTCGGCGGAACATTAAACGGCAAAGCGCTTATGCGTGTCATAGCACAAAGTCCAGCCAGCGAAGTTCTCGCTAAAAATGGGAATATCGATTTGGGCTTAAGGGCAAGGATGATTAAAATCTTGACGGAGAGGTTTGAACCTCCAGCTCTTACGTCAGCTTTGAAAAGGGCTTACGATTTAAGTAAAGCCTACGATTTGGAAGCTGACAAAACCTTCAACCACACGTTAGGCAAAAACGTCCGTAAAGCCTTCTTAATTTGTTCGCTACTGGGCAAACCCTTCACTTATAGGGGAGTTGCTGAAACATGCTTTCTGCTTACACTGTATCAGTTCGGCAGAAAGGCTTTAGCCAAAACTTTCCAGGAACAAATGTCGGTTAACTACCAGCTTTTGGCTATGCTGATAGAGATAGACACGTTCATCAAAAACTTAAGGAAATCTCCGCCAAGCCCATTTGTCCTTGAAATCGCTCTAGCTAATGCTTATTAAAATTCCCATTTTCCTACATTTCTATTTTCCTATTTTTCTATCAGAGAGGAAAGCCTCCGTGCAAAAAGAGAAAATAATCAACGTGCCCGTTCCGCCAGACCTGTTCCGCAAACTTTACCAGCGTCGTCTGGACACAGGTATTCCCGTTTGCAGAATCGTTGAAGGCATTTTGAAGTTTGGAAGCTACTTCCTCGACGACCTTGACAAAGAAACATCGTGGCAAATCTCTGAAGACGCAGCTACGCTACTTTACGGTAAGCTTTTCAGAGATAAACTTGCCAAACGAGGCTTCCATGTTCACGAGTTGGACGTAATCATAAGCAAGGCGGAGGCTTTCCTCGAAGAAAAGTGGAGGAAAAAAGAGAATGAAGACCGTTCAAATGCCTAAATGGGTAGCCGTCTGCCTCGCCATTTCAGCTTTAGCAAGCCTTTGCGTTGCAGCCCTAGCCCTAGCCAGCTACACGCTTGTAAAGCCCTTCACAGTCTCCATAACCACAGCCCCTTGCCCACTAACAGTCCAAAGTTTAAGCTTCGCCTATGACCCATCACTAAACCAATACACCGCATGCAACATGCAAATTTCTAGTTCGACGACATCGCCAGTGACAGCTACGGTCTACGTCTACTTAAAAAACTCTTCACAGACAGCAATCGCGCAGGGACAACTCACCCAGGTGTTCAGTTATGGAACCACTTCGATTAGCCTTCCTCTTACATGGGTCCAAGACAAGACGGCGGACGATGTTGCAGGTGGCTACGTGGTGGTTCAGCCAGCTTAAAGCGGGGGAACTCAAAGCGTATGTTTCCAGAAGGCTTGGAAACGATTTCAATCCTGCTTATGGCGTTGGCTGTAGGCTGCGGTTTTCCAGCCCTTGTATACTTGGCTTTCCGAGGAAACTTGCGTGAAAAGTCAACTGGAAAGTCTAAACCTGCGAAACCCACTGAGGAAGCGCTCTCCAAGGTTGTAGGGTATATGGACGCATACGTTCACGTGCCTGTGCCGGTTAAGGGCTACCTCTACGTTCCCATAGACTTTCTCGAGGAATCATTGAAGCGAACGGGCTACGGTCCAACTCGAAATGCAGAACCAAAGCCTGAACCGGAGAAGCCGTCCAAGCCTTCTGAGCAGACGCTAATCAAGAGGGTGGAATGATGAGTAAAGGATGCAAACCACCAGAATGTTTCGGATGCTATGGCAACAGGAGCGAGTGCAAAACTTGCCTTGTTAAGCACGACTGTGAAGAAGTAGCGGATGAAATCAAAGAAGACATGGAGGAGATGTCAGATTGAAGAGGATCTTTTTAATTTCCCTTTTTTTCTGTTTGCTGATACTTACTCCTTTATCCGTCGTTAACGCACAAGAGTCTTACGTTTTTAACTTTAGGCTTCCAAGCTACGAGCTTTACGCCCCAGCAAAAATCATCGTAAGCTTCGTATACACAAACAACGTTTCAACCAACGTCCGCACCTTGGGAACGAGCCTTTACAAGGTAACCACAAGCCCTGTTCAAGTGGTCTTTGAAGCTGAAGCCTTCGACGTTTACACCATAGACGTGCTAATTGAATACACAATTCCTGTTAATCAGACAATTCTCATAGGATTATATGAGGGCGGAAGAGCAACAAAGGGTATAGAGTTCGACACTTCAGCAAGCCGCATAATGCTCACGTTTAAGGTAAGTGTTGTTGAAGCCCCAACATACCCGACTGCAGAGGAAATAGCGAATGCAATGGCAAATTGGCTTCAAAGCTACTTAAGCGAATACACGGCGCAGATGACCATAACAATAGACAAAATGGGTGAAACTACGCTTGTCGTCGGCGTTCTAGCAGTAATAGGCTTTGTTGTCAGCATCGCCGTCCTTGTTGCCGTCTTCTACGTGCATAGGCGCGTGGCAGAGCTAAGCGAGTGGGGCATACGCCACGAGTCAGAACATCGCAAAGGAGGCGGATGATTTTGGACAGCTTAAACTTTTTTGAGTGGGTTCCAAACATTGCCATAGGGCTTCTGGTTTTCATCATTTTCTTGGCTGTATGGATGATTTGGAGAAACATCGCTCCAGCAGCTCCAGGCATAAGCCTCGGCTACTACGAGGTTGTCGGCAGATACGCTGGACAGAAAATCATCAAACGCATAAAGGGCACGCTTGTAGACGCTACAGCCCTTTTTCTCAACCCACAAATAGAAAACGCGTTCCTGGAAATACTGAAAGAGGACATATCCGAAATTGAGTCAAGAACAAAGGAGAAGCTAGACGATGTAAAAAAAGCGTTGGAAAACGCAAACCTTTCAGACACTTGCAGAATCATCGTTACGAGAGAAAAGATGTTCACCAAACATGTGCTGATACAATACGGCCATGTTGACAAGCCTTTAAACGCTTATGCAGCCTATGACCCCCAAGCTAAATTCACCTTGGGCTTCGGCTTCCTAACACAAGGCGTCATAACAGGCGAAATCCACACGTTGCCCCAGCCTTGGCAAATCTACAAGCTCGGCAAAGTTCACGTGCATCTTTTCAAGCCTGACGCGCCAAAAAGTGAGTTGGAGAAAAACCCGCCTGAACACTTGGCTAAACTCGCCCTATATGCTCCAGCAACCGTTGAGCTTACTCAAATCATCAAAGCTAAAGACGAGCAGTTAAAAGAGAAGGAAAGGGAACTTTTGAAAGCTGGAAAGGAAAAGTCAGCTCAAGCCACTATAGTCGATGGTTTGTTAACCGCAATCCAAGCGTTCACAACAAAGCTCAAGCCAGAGCAAGCCATAATGGGCAAAGGCTTCGACTTAATGGACTTCGTAACCCTTGCCTTTCCAACATTGTTGGGCTACATAATCGCTGAAAACTTGGGTGCAGCTCCCCTGATCGGGGTTTTCTTCGGGTTATTCACGGGCGCATACATAATCTTCAGAAAACGGTGAAACGATGAGCCTTGAAGCCACATTAACTGAAGAACTGCAAAAAATTGATGACGCACACACTGAGCTGAAGAAAAGCGTAACCGCCGTCAGAGACTTTATTCTCTCTCAATCGTTGTTCGATGACTATGCCAAATTTGAAAAGTTGTTAAGTGATTTCCAGGACAAAGTCATAACTTTAGTTGAAATTACAACTTCTCCGCAAGCGCTTATCCAACAAATTCAAACAGCTATTGGACAAACGCAACAGCCAACACCGACTCAGACGAGTTTGACGCTTCCTTCAGAATTTACACTTGAAAAAGCGCTTATATGCGTCGTTTCCGTTGCGGGATGCGGCATCGCCGTTGAGCAGAGGCTCCTCCCGCCCTTAACCATAGTCTTCGTCGTCGGCGCATGTCTAGCGTTGGCCTTCTCTCAGCAGCTAAAAAGCCTAATAGAATCGGCTTTCAAGAAAGAAGCTGAAAAAGAGGAGGAAATTGCACCGGAAAACCTTGAAGATTGGGTTAACGAGAGTATAGCGCAGATCCGAAGTCAATACATGTCAGCGCGTTTCCTTATGAAGGTTCAGACGCAAACAAAGGAAACTTTGCCTTCACAGTTTAAGGATTTAGGTTTAGATGAAGCCCTAATCAGCAGGGAACAATACTTCAAGGAAACTTTGCCACATGAGTTTCTCTCTCGGATAGGACGCATAATGGTTGCATGTGACAGAAGCATGTGGAGCCGCAAGCAGCTCATAGTAACCGCTTTAGTCCAAGCCCAAACTACGCCGCAACGCATGTAGCAAGGAGGAAAAAACGGAAGTGGACGAGCTTGAAGGCGTCAACCCTCCAATATTGCTGGAAAGCGCGAACAAAAGGCTTGTAGAAGCTTCGGCTGGCAGAGGTGGACTTGAAGCTCTCTGTCAATTCCTTGATCAGATTGATTGGATTGAAGAGTTAGCCCCTCTAAGGCAGAGCATAAAAGTGAACAGCGTGTTTTTCGAGGCAGCCCTAAGCATGTGCACAAAAGAGATGCTGAAAAGACCCTTAGCCGTCAGAAAGAAGGAGGTAAGCGAGTTGCTAGGGGCTGCGTGCCAGAAATGCGGATTTGAAACCACGCTTCAAAGTTTACCCGTCTACCGCTTCAAATGCCCCCAATGCCACGCTAGACTAGCACCAGTAGTAGCTATCGCTATACGTCAGCTAGTCGCCGAAAGAATTTCCGTATCTCCAGAGGCTGCCCTAATGTATGCGGCCTACGATAAGCTTGCCAGAGCTTATGTTGACGCTTACAAGGCTGTGAGTTTAGCTTTAACTGACATCGCCCAGGTTTTCGGCTGGAACAGCTTCAGAGTGGACAGAAGGCTGTTAAACTACTTGGAAAGCTACTTTTTCGGAAGACTAGCTGGCGAACAGAAAATAGCCCGTGAAGAAAAGGAATGCCTACAGTTCCTTGTTCGAGGCAACCTCGCAAACATTCCCTTGGAAGATGCTGAGAAACTTCTACAATTAGGCATAAGAGTCGTCAAGTATGGATACCTATACGAAGTATTACGGGCTGTAGGCGCAGAGGTTCACTACCGCGAAACTTTAACTGAATTTGGAAATCTCTACAACCAGCTAAACGCCAGAATACGCCAAGCTTTGAAACTTGTATACGCTGCTGAAACCATGCGGAGAATCCGTATCAAAAAATCTCTTGTAGGCTATTATGCGCCGTGCTTGAAGGTGTCAAAGTCAAGCTGGCAGTCTGGACAACTTGCTGGTGAAATAGTCCTTGAACCCGTTTATCGCTTGCCCGTTTTTCCAAAAGCTGATTTTGGAGCCATACAAACTGTTTACGGGCGGCTAGGCTGTGGAAAAACCTTCCTTTTAAGCAGCATAATCTGCTACTCGTTCTTCGCTAAACGTGAAACCACTTTTATTCCGTTGAACGACAAAAGTAACAGCTACAGCCTTGCATCCATACCATTATTCGCTTACAGCAAAAACACGTCTAGACTGCTACAAACTTTAGATACGCTAAGCGTTGAACCTCAAGGAATACCAGTAATAACCATAAACGTGCTGTGCAGAGGCGACAAAATAGACGACGTAAATAGGCACCCGCCCACGATATACGACAGAATCCTCTATGTGGACAACCCTACGGGTTTCACTGTTGACTTCAATGAGCTTGTGGATGAGCTTAAAGTTGTAGCTGAAGGCTACGGTTACAGTCAACCAGTAGGCATAATAGTCTTCAGAAACCTTCAACGTGAAACAAAAGAAGTTTACATTGATGTGGAAATAGCCGCCAACGCCCTGCTCGAGTTTGACAAATGGCGGAAGGGCAACATGGATCGTCCCATGCGTGTTGTTTTGGACGAGGTCAGCTATATGGCTGCAAGCCACGCTGTCCAATACGCAGCCGACAAGTTGATTGCCGGCGCCACTATAACAGACTTCATAAAAGAGTCTAGGCGCAACAATGTAAGTGTGGACGCAGCAACCCAGATACCTATCGAGATTATGAGGGAACTCCGCAACGCAGCTACAAACGTTTTCTTTCGAGATTTAGCTGTGAGTAAGGACAAAACCCGAAGCCCAATAGACTTCCTGCTTGAAAGTATGCAACTGCGTGACGACGCATTAAAGCCGATCATCCGCGAGATGAACAATCGTGGGGCTCTTCCAAAAGGCTTCTGGTTCTGGCATCACCAACCTGAATATGACATTCAGCTTATACGCCCCTGCCCGCCAACTTTCTGCATCTTCGACCCTGAGGCCAAAAAATCTCCAAGGCAAATCTTACAAGAATACGAGAAACAGACAGGTCAAAAGATTATGTTGAAAAGCTGGGATGATGTGAAAAGGCTTACACCTGCTAAATCGTTAAGGGAAAGCCACCTTGGAAAACGCTCTACAATTTCTGCTGAGCCAGACTTTTAAAAAGGAGAGAAAACTGCTACTTGAAAGTTTGCACTTGTATGTCGCAGAGTAGCGCTGTTAAGCCTGACGCTTGAATTTTTATTGGTATGTTTCCGCTTGCAGATGCTGTTTTAACGCTTTGCAGCCCGCTTGAAAACATGGCTGTTGCGGTAACATTTATCATGCATGTTAAAGTGTAGTCGCCAGACGTTGCAAGGCTATACTCAATATCCTGAGCTGTAAGCGAGAACTTCCACATTTCAAACCACACGCCCTTACTTGGCAAGTTAGCTGAAGTGTATGTTTTCAGCATGTTCTCTTTGCGCAGTTGAACGCCCGTGTTAGACTTCACTTCCATAGGACCTTTAAGCTCCAAGCTAGTCATATCACCTGTCCAGTCAAGCTGCACATAAGCATGCCAAGTGATGCTACTTATCGGCTGGTCTTGGAAGTAAACTGTTAATGGGAAAAGCGTAAACTGAATTTGGCTTGGGTTAACCTCTCTTGTTGAACCGTCAGCAAACGTGATTGTCATGCCCACGCCTAGCTTTCCGCTTGAAGACGATGTTTCGCTTGATCCCCCATTGCTTGATGTTCCGCCTTCACCCCATTGAAAATTTTGGTAAAGCCCAAGATAGAGTATCCCCACAATTATTAGGACGCCGATTAAAAGAAACGCCATGCTAAACCTATATTTTGAACCCATACCTTTTCACCGATAGAAAAATAGGAACGTTACGTTCAGCCTTTGCCACTACTGTTGTTTCCGCCTTTTCTACGCCCAAACAGCATTCCCAGAAGCGCCACGATTGTTGGTCCAGCAAAGATTAAAACGATAACGATGACTATGAGCAGAAGCCAGAATTGGACTAATGGGTTAGCAAACCACGTTCCCAAAGCGTTAAGAAAGTCGGCTATAGGGTTGCCAGTAACCGTTATTGGAAGATGTGGGTTAAGGTTCGGCACTTCTCCTGTTCCTATGTAAACGGTCCATCTGCCAACGACGAATAAGTATACCGTAAACTCGAGCGTAACGCTTGGATATTTCCAGTTGTGCCAAATTTGATAATCATACCAGTTTATCGGTTTGAAATTCAAAAGGTCAATCCTCGTCCAATACTCGTTTCTGAATATGGATGTGTCCAAGCTTAAGCCTTGATAGCTTAGAAGCGTCTGCTCCAAGTTAACAGGCGTGCCTCCCCGCTGATAATACAACCCTAAAGTTTCGCCAGAAGCTTTCGGGATTAAATCCTCTGTTTTCTGCATGTCGGGGTCATTCAATATAGTTTTTCCATCTTTGTCTATGGATGCCCATGTATAACTGTTCAATCCCAAGTAGGCGGGAGCGAAGAAAACTTGGTCCGGACTCTCTTTAAAGTAAACGAAGGCTTTTGGCACGAGCTTAATCCAGATTTTCGTTCCAGCATAATTTGGCTCCCAAGTTACAATGTTAAAGTAGGTTGCGTCACATGCTTCAGCTTCTGTCCCACTTAACCAAATGTTGATTCTCCATGTTAGCCGATAACGCCACATCTCAAACTGATAGATTTTCTTCGCTTGAGTCCCATTAGAAAGCGTTACAACACCTTGATCAACAGTCCAACTGTAATGCTTAGGTTCAACATCCGTGTCCAATGTCATAGGTTGCTGCGAGGCACACAAATCACACCATCCATCATCCCTAACATCTGGGTCAAAATCCATCGTGTATCCGAAACTCCAGCTTGACGATTGCCTCGCCCAGCTCGGCTTCTCTGTAACACTACACCAGCTATTATTGAAGTATAGGCTGTCAAACTGCGCCTCCAGACCTTGCGTTCCCGTCAAGTAGCCAATTTCTGAAAGTTGTGGTATAAAGCCCCCGCGTGCAACAACTATAACACAAACCAAAGTTATCAGCAGAAGGGCTAATGCGCCACGCTTTTTCTTTCCCATCTTTTACACCATAAGAAAAATGCCGCATTTCTCACTCGAAGCAAATGCCGCTATTCACATTCTACGCTTTCATAGGGCTTAAAGGGGCTAAAATCCCAATCCAAACGTTAGACCATTTTCCAAACGATTGGCAAGAATTAAGGAACATTTTACTCGACATAGCCCGCAAAACCTTCAACGACTACGGCACAATAGAAGCCCAATACACGCTTGAAAAGCATCTTTCCACACGCGTTAAAGTCTGGAAGCCCCGCCTAGGAAGCTACAGTCTGAAACCCTTCAGCTACAAGCGAAACTTTGAAGTCTTCTTTCACATGTCTTACAACCAATTAATAGATGACATAGAAGTCAAAAATGTTATCTTCGCTCCGCACCACACGAACGTGGCCGATGAATACCGTGCCATTGAAAAAGGCGTCAAATACCGTATCCCACCCATCATCCCGCAAAACTTCAAAAGCTTCCTCGAAAACCCGAAAGCTGTGCTGGAAGAGCTTTCAGCCCTGCGCTACCCAGACTACTCCAAAGCACCACGATCAAAATACGACAAACAAACAGAAAAACACTACTTAACCCACTTAAGGACTTACCTCCCTTGGGGTGAAAAAGTCAAGGAATCTGACTATCCTCAGTAGCTATCCGGTGGCAGAAATTATTATGTCGAAGCTGAAGCTGTTGATTCCTTGAATGTCAGACGAGATGGATAATGTTAATGTTACGGGTATAACAGAGTTTGTAGCGATTGCTTGCCCAAGATAATTCCATGACAGGGAAATGTAGCTCGAAGCATTAGCTGGATTCCAATTATCCTTCTGTAAGGAAAGCGTTGTTGGCGAGTTTCCCTCGTTCCTGACATAGACTGTTACATTTTTCACGGCGCTTGGCTCCATTATTCCCCAATCAATCACCGAAACTACTTGGCTGCAAGCCATATCCCAGTAAACTCCGACACCAACCGTCTTGACTGATCCAATATTGCGAAGAACAATGTTTGATGTCATGGCATAAACGATGAAAACACTTGCCGCGCAGACAAGCACAACCGCCAAAGCTAACTTATCACCACGCATCTAACTCCCAAAAGAAAAATTTCTCTTACAGGAAACGTGAGAGGCTAAACGACGCATGCCCATTAATGATTTATGGCGTCCCCTGTTTCCGTCCATTCCATTGCTAATGGAAGCATTTTTCTAATGGGCTTCAAGCGTTGAGATGTCGAGAGTTTAGAAGCAAACTTGAAGATTTGATGTTTGTAGAGGAACTTGTGTTTGAGCCTACACCAGGCTTCGGAAAATTTTATAAGCCATACCTAGAACACGCTGTAGCCCACCCAGCCAAAATGAATATGTGGCTTCTCGAGTTTCTGATTAGGGCCTTCACTAAAAGCGGCGATGTGATCCTCGATCCGATGGCTGGCACTGGAAGCACTGGTGTTGTGGCTGCCTTTCATGGACGTAATGCTGTTCTAGTGGAGTTGGAACCGAAGTTTTACGAGTGGATGGAAAAGGCTAGAGAAAATGTTGAGAAAAACACCGCAATCCAACAGAAAGGCTGGATAAAAAACATTTTAGGCGATGCAAGACGCCTCTCAAAACTTCTGCAAGAGGCAGATGTGTGCATAACAAGTCCTCCGTTCGGCGACACTTATGTTGGTGGAGGTAACCCTGAAAAGCGTAGGGAAAGGCTTGTTAAGGCTGGACATGACCCCGAAGACTTCTTAGGCGGAAAGGCCAGAAACGCCGTTCTAAAACACTACGATGAAGTTGACGTTTGCCTGACTTCACCGCCATACAGTGAGAGCATGACTAAAAAACGTAAAGGCTACACCGTCTTTCCAGAACTTCAATATGCAAGGGAAATGCCGCAAGACTCAAGTGACGACAACATAGCTAACCTTCCACACGGCTCAATAGACCTTGTTTTGACTTCACCACCTTACGCGGATGTTGAAAAGCGTGACAGAAGCCGAGAATCGTGGTTCAACGAGGATAAGGAACGGGATAAAGCAGGAGGCTCCGTCACAATTCAAAAGGGCTACCGTGGAAGCCCAGAAAACATCGGCAACCTTTCGCTTGGAAATGTAGATGCAGTAATCACGAGTCCGCCTTATGGTGAGGCTCAAGAAGGCTCTGGAATAGCTAAAAAGGGATATCAGGGCTGTAAGCATTCGCCTACGGATTTGGTGGGCGAACGAAGCTATATGCCTAACAAGTTTGAAAACGCAGAAAACATTAGTAGGCTCCCGCTTGGAAAAATAGATACAATAATCACAAGCCCGCCTTACCAAAATGCTTTGCATGATAGCTTGGAAAAGCGTGAAGCATGGGAGAGCAGGAAGCTTCATGACGCCAAGAAGGGTTTGCCTGTTGGCTATTCTGAAAACGCGGATAACATCGGCAACATAAAAGAACATGGCTCAATAGATGTGATTCTCACTTCGCCTCCTTATGCTGACGGCAAAAAGGCTGGAGAAGTCAAGCCTGATGAAGTTGAAAAATACGCCAAAAGATGGGAAGAAAACGTTGAGAAGCGCGATTGGAACAGTTGGGGCAAAAGCTTCCACACGCCAGGCAGACTAATGGGAATCAAATCGTTAAGAGACGGCTACTCAAATAGCAAAAAGAACATCGGCAACTTACCGTTTGGGCATGTGGATACGATAATTACTAGCCCGCCATACAGCAACATAGCTAAGTCTAAAGAAGGAGCAATTAACCCTCACATGCAAGGATTAATTTCGAAACTCAGCGGCATCCCACTTAAAGACTTCGCTCACAACATTGAAAAGCTTAGAGAAGCCGTTAAAATAGCCCAGTCGAAAATTCCGTTCAAATACGGCGATTCACCAAACAACATTGGCAATCTCCCTTTAGGCAACATTGACTGTTGCATAACCTCACCTCCTTACGAAGGAAGCCTTGAGGGAACAACACGCCACACTCGAGGCGGAATAGCCTCACGGGACCCTGCATTGGCCAAAACTGGCTCCTATGCAACGGTCATGAGTTTCGGCATGCCTGTAGACTACTCTATAAACTCGGAAAATATTGGTAATATGAAACGGGAAACCTATCTAGAGGCTATGGTCAAGGTTTATGGAGAGATGTTCCAAGTGTTGAAGCCACGCGGTTTAGCTATAATCGTTGTTAAGCCATTCGTCCGCGATAAGAAGCCTGTGGATTTGCCTTATCACACATGGCTTTTGATGGAAAAAGTTGGTTTCCATCTTGTGAAACTCTACAAGTTTAGGCTTAAGCAACAGAGCTTCTGGAGAATTCTTCAATACAAGAAGCATCCAGAAGTGCCAGTGATAGCTCACGAATACGTGTTGGTCTGTGAGAAGCCATGTTCAGAATCAAGCGAAGTTAAGCCGCAGATAAGTCCGCTTGACTTTGTAGTTGAAATGGCTTCGCGGGAAATAGCGCTTAACATGGCTCAAAAATTCTCTTAGCATCCCCCATTTTTGTTCGCTATTTTCGGTTGGCATTTTTCTTGCGGTGAAACCGGTGCAAGCCTTGAAAGTTGAGCCTGAAGTTGAGGAGTTTCTTTCGGCGCATAAGCCTGGAACACGCCACGTTTATGAGGAAGCCTTGGATAATTTCCGCAATTTTTACATGGAAAAAGAGAAGAAAACCATAAGTGATTTTCTAGCTCAAGTGGAAGAGGATTTGCAGAAGCCTAGGCTTCAGAAAACGCGGGTTGCCCGTAGAACGCTTAATGCCTTTATAGTTTGGCTTCAAGAGAAAGGAAGAAGCCCGAAAACAATTAACACCTACGTTGGAGTTGTCCAAAGCCTCGCTAAATACTTTGACATTCCTGTGAGCTTACGATTCGTAAATCGCCCTCCTTCCAGAGCCATACATAAAAAGCATCCTTGGACAATCGAGGAAGCCGCCAGGTTTGTGGATATGATGAACAACGCTCAATACAAAAGCATAGCTACAGCCATAGTTCAAAGCGGATTAAGCATTTCAGACCTTTTAGGTTTAACCTACGGCGACATCCGCGAAGAGTTTGAAAAGGGCATAACACCTCTATGCCTTGACTTGTCACGTGTAAAGACAAGTGTGCCATTTATGACGTTCATAGGCAAATGGACTTTGGAACAATTAAGGCAACATCTGGCTGAACGCCAATTAAGAGATACTACTCCAATTTTTGCAATCTCAAAAAGGGCTGTAGACGATTATTTCACAAGAATCGGCAGAAAATTTGGCGGAAAAATTTCGGAAAGAAATCCCTACAGCCCACACTCGCTAAGAGCAGCATTCCGCACTATCCTTAGCGACCACAAGGTTGACCACCTATACATCGAGTTTTGGATGGGCCACCGCGTTCCCGAACAGCAAATCGTATACGTCAGCAAAAGCCGAGAGGGCTGGCGTGAAACATACCGCACAATGGCAGAGCCTTGGCTAACACCGCCAAACTTTGCGAGGTAATGAGCTGTGCCAACCTGCCCAAAATGCTACGATGCCAATCTCACGCAGTCATCAGACCCGTCCAAATTCGTATGCCTAAGTTGCAAAACAACCTTCAAGCTGACCATTTGCAAAATGGTTAAAAAGCGATCCGGAGGAAAGCCTCCTAAATAAAAATTTTTCGCGGTTTTGAAATTTTTTCTAAATATATAATCTTCACGTAGCTTCTGTTAATCATGTTTAATAGAAGATAATATTCCAAGGGTGAGAATGCAAGGGCGGGAATTTCCTGAATATATTAGAAGACGTGAAACGCAAAAATGGCGCAACAGATAGAGTATAAGTATGGAACATACCTCGACAGAACGACATTTTCGAAGGTAATAGTTGTTTTCTATTTTTTAAATAGGAAACGCTTGTGACGCGGCCTAAAAAATATCCAAATGCTTTGTGCAGAACGTTTTACATAGACAAGGTTGTGTATGATCGTGTTCAAAAGCTTGTAGCGGTGAAACTTGGGAAAAGCCTAAGCGAAGTTGTTAACGAGTATTTTATCGAATTGATCGGTAAGCTTGAAGGCTCAAAGGACAGTTTTCTAGGTCAAATAAACTATGAAGGCATAAAACGTGAATATGCTAGGCTTGTGGACGAGGTTAAACGGTTAACCGTCACATTACGTAAGGCTGGAGTTTATGATGACCTGAAGGCTTTAGCGTTAGAACTCGGCTTGGACTTTAAAGAATTGACGAATGCAGGTGAAGTTTCCGCTGAACTTTTGGATCGCTGGGATGGCCGCCCAGAATATGCGCACCTTTTCATTAGCTTGTTGGAAGCTGCCAAACGCAAAAAACAGTTGGAGAATAGGCTGACGGAAATCCGCAAACGCGCTCATTTTTCAAGTGAGGTAAACGCAAATGGCGAAGCAGGCTGTGAAGCGTATACCATTCAAGGAACTCGAGGCTTGTCCTAAATGCGGTCGAATGGAGCTCCGGAAAATCCATGACCAGAAGTATCCTGGAAAGCAAGGCATCTACCGTTTTGTAATTTACCGATGCCCCAACGGGCATGAAACACAGGTTCGTCAACTCGTTGTAAAGCAACCTAACATCCCAGACCCTGATTGGTGGAGGAGTTAAAAGTGGCTAAGCGTTATTCTCATAAACCCTCTTCAACTTATGCTCGCCACGTCAAGAAGAGCAGAAAGCCGGCTAAAGTGAAGGTTAAGGCGAATGCAAAGCAGAAGATTAAGGTTAAAAGAATACGTATTGAGAAACGCAAGCCTTCGCTAAAGCCTAAGCCACCGCAATCTGAAGTCCCGCCAAGAGTTGAGCCGAAACCACCGCCAAGGCAGGAACTTTTTCCTAAGCCTGAGCCTAAACAAGAACCGCAGCCACAACCTAAACTCCGAGAGCCAGAGATCATTGAGCCCTCAAGGGCTACTGGCATATTGACGGAGACTGAACGGCGCAAGGCTATGCTTGTTCCTGTTCCTGACAAGGGACCGATCCCGACACCCTACATTGAATGGGACAAGATCCCAAAAAGCTGTATTGTTAAAGATGTGGTTTACCTTGACTATCCAAGTTCACATGCGCCAGAAGGTATGCTGCACGAGCTTAGAGAAATGTTCCGTAGAAACCGTCTCTACCAAAACCGAGCCCCCGTGAACGTTATGATTTGGGGTCCAAAGGGCACAGGCAAAAGTGAGCTGGTCAAAAAGTTTGCTGAAGAAACAGGGTTGCCCTACTGGCAGGTTATGGGGCAAGAGGGCTTAAGGGCTGAGGAACTGCTTGGACATTGGGAGCTTAAGGGTGGCACAAGCAAGTGGGTTGACGGCATAATCCCAAAAGCTGTAAGACATGGCGGAATCCTCCACTTTGATGAAGCCAACGTGATTGAGCCAGCCGTTCTGTCAAGGCTTGACGAGCTTCTGGACAGCAAACGTCAGCTTAACATGGAGGACCTAAACGGCGAAATCATCAAGGCGCATCCAGACTTGTTCATAATATTCACTATGAATCCGCCGATCTACGAGGGGCTTAAGGCTTTGCCAGAGCACATTATGAGCCGTCTAACCAAGAAGTATTGGCTGGACTATCCGCCGCCAGAAGTTGAAATGAAAGTTTTGAAGGAGAAGCTGAGGCTTTCAGACACAGAGTTTAAGCCTCCGACAAAGTCATCACAGGCAAGCGGGACACTGGCGCCAGACATTATGGACTTGATGAAGATCATAAGCAACCTGCGCAAGCAGACGGACCTTTCCTACACTCCTTCGCTTCGGGAAACTCAAGGCTTCATCCAAGACTTGAAGGAAGGCGACGACTTCTTCACCGCTTTTGACAGGAACATTAAGGCAGCCTACTACGGCGAAGAGGCAGACCGCATAGAGGAAGCCCTACGCGCTGTTAGAGGTAGACCAGCATGAAGTCATACGGAAAAAATGTCAGCCTAACCTATTCATCCCATCCCAGACCGATTAAGAGGCTACATCAAAGGCTTCCAGCTTCAAAAAGTAAAAAAGTTGTAACTGCTCCATCTGCTACAGTCGCAAATGTTATGGACGTAACCTACTTTCTGTCCAGGTATCTAAGTGGGAAAAACAATGTTGTTGTTTCGCCATCTAAAAGTATGGCTGGATTCTCTGCGCAAGTTAGACGCAATACAAAAGGGCAAACTTTCTATCAAGTAAACCTTCCACATTGGAGCACTTTCGACTTGCCCGTTAAAGGCTTCGACAAATATCGCATTTATCGTGAAGGCGTATGGCACGAATCATGCCACGTAAGATACACGCCTATGGGGTTGTTCGGTGCAACATCACAAAACCCTGTAATCCATGATCTCGTTAATATAATTGAAGATAGAAGGATTGAGGATTTAGGTGCAAAGGAGTGGAGGGGCTATGTTCCAGAACGCCTTTATGCCCAAGCCTACGCCTGGGCTTTACGTCCATCCGTTGACAAGCTGAAAACTCCAGAAGAACAACGATATGAGGCATTCATTCAAAGGCTTTTAATCGGCAAGTATAAGGGCAAGCTTCCAAAAGAGGACGCTGATATCGTAGAAGAAGTGGCTAAAAAGGTTGAAAATGAACTTGCACGCATCGAAAATGAAAAAAACGATCGGAGAATAGAGAAAGCCGTTCTGGACCTAGCCGAAGAAGCAGCCAAAAAGCTCAACGTCACAAATGTGCCCGATCCTCGACCACGCAGCGGCTCCAATTCAAGCTGGGAAGAAACGTTTACGGAGCAATATGCAAACAAGCAGAATGTGGACGAGAAAGAAGTAGCGGATCAGATAGATGAGTTTTTCAAGGAAAAGGAGAAGCAAGCTAAGAAGGAAGAACCCGAAGAAGAGGCGAAGCCCACAGAAATAACCCAAGGAGACGTGCAACAAGCCAAGCAAGGATCGGTTGACGCTAGAAGCGAATACGAGAAAATCCAGAGGAAAGAGCCCGTTGACCCAGACCTAATGCAATGGCAACCAGTAGCGGCGCAATCGCCAGCAAGCCTATACCGTGACAGCAGATTCATAAACGCTATGAATACGTTTCTGCAAGCGTGGAAGGAAGGCTACAAGCGGATTGTCGGAAAGTCTGGCGCAAGCTTCAGCGTTAAAGAGTATATTCGCAAACAAGATGAGCCCTTCATCACGAGGCTTAAGAAGTCAGTTAAAGGCAAAAAACTCCTCATATTGGCGGACTTTTCAGGAAGCATGACAGACCAGGAGCCAGAATATAAGCGCGCATTAATAAGCGCAGTAGAAGTGCTAGATAGTATAGGCAGTAACTTGGCGTTCTTCACTTTCGCGGAGGACCCAGCGCAGGGAACAGGTTTTTTCAGAGTCAAGACGTTCGAGGAGCAAAAATGGACGAACACGCATTCCGCTAAACTTGCAGCGCTAGAAGCGGGATACAATTGCACTCCAACAGGTTCAGCCTACCGCGCATTAGCAAGATACATTCAAAAACACAAGCCAGACATCACGGTTACCGTTACCGATGGAGAGCCTGACAGCATGTTGGATGCAAGCGAAATGATAGCACGATTGAAGAGGCACACGAGAATGGTTGCCTTCGGAATTTCAGCGCCAAACGCTCAAGCTAGAGAAAGAATGGAAAGAAGCTTACGTGACCAAGGCTACCACAAAAGCTTCGCCGTAACAAACGTCTACGACATTCCACCCAAACTCGTAAGCTTGCTCATCTAATGAAGGGGATATAAATGAGTTATAAGCACTCTCTACGCCAAACTTACTGGCAAAGGCAAAAACACACGTCCTTCGCGCCTACACGACATTATGACTTCAGACAAGAATGGGAAGCAAACTTTGGCAATGCCATAGCCCAAGCCAACAAGCTAAAAGAACAAGGCTACCTCGTGGAAGAGGGCATGCAAAAAGGCGCTTTAACAGAAAACCAAGCCCAACGGATAGCCAAACGCTTGCAATCAGCAGGATGGGATGTGCAACTTATCCCAATAGCAACATGGGCTGGAGAACGGGTCGTGTTTGTCGTCTTCAAACCGCCAAAAGAACAGGAGGCTCCGGCACCTACCACGCCACAGCCAGGCAAACCCAAAAAAAGCGATGCAGAAAAACTTTATGAACGTTACTTCAAAACATTCTGGGGACCAGGAAGCGACCCGCCAGACTTGCAAGAGTTTGCAAACAAGGGTTACTTGGTTGACCCAAGCATGTATGTAGCGTTAATTACGCCTACTTCACAATCACAGGACTCTCTTGTCACAATGCTAAGGAATGAGCAAGCGAAAGGACAACCCCTAACAGCTTTTGATAACACGCCAAAGTTGAGAACTGCCACAACAAAGAACAAAAGCATGGGTTCACAGTTTGTAGTGCTCGACTCGCAGGGCAAAATCGGGGTTAGAATACGCTATTTCTCCGCCGCATTAAGGGTGCTGGGCAAGGGAAAAGTAACAGTATACAGTCCTGGCGCGGACATGCCCATATACCTTGTTAGAGATGACGGACATGCCATTGCCATAGCACCTCCAACAGACTTAGATGTCACCAAAGCCGTAACTGTGGACTCACTCGTCATGCAGAGCCAACAGCAAACGTAACTCGCAATTTTTCTTTTGGGAACTGCTGAATGCGCTATAAAAAATGTGGAAGCCAAAGTTATGAGCAGCGGAAACCAAAAGTTTTTGTTCCGAAAGGCTTGAAGGGTAAAGACAAACAGTTTTATAAAGCTGTGTCCATCCGTTCCGCCGGGCCTTGGAGTGGAGACCTTTTAGCAAACTCTGACGCTGGAAAACTTTTAGCTATAATGCATTTTGAAAATGTCAAAAAACAGTTAGAGGAGGCGAAGCCAAAGAACAAAACTGAGCTCCAAAAAGTGCTTAAAAAGGCTCTCATCACGCCTCAGCAGAAATTTGTAATTCTCTACGAGAAGGGTCTACGTGAACCCTTATCCACGAAAGAGTTTCACGAGTATCTTGAGCTTTTCAAAACATGCTTTCCAACAGTCTACAAAACCCTCTACGGCAAAAAATCTCCTTCTCAAATAGTAGCGGAATGCATTGAGGCACAAAAGCAAAAGCAGAAGTAAGCCGGACATTTATCGAAAAAAGCGAAACCTTACTTGCCACGTGACAAGTGGGCTGCCAGAGGCCCTGCTCAAAGCCCGCAATGCAGTGAAAAGCTTCTATCCCAAAGCTGAAGGCATAGCAATAGCCATTAACCAATAGCAATCAATTTGAAGACACCCATTATAAAACAGTATTTTTCTTTTGGTGAAACATTTGGGAAGACGTTACAAAGTTAAACGTGCCCCAGGGCATTACGTTGAAAGGGATAAGCGCGGATGCTTCAAAAAATGGACGGGTGTTCATAAAAGTATACGCGTTGACGCTGCAAGAAAGGCGAAACATGAGGGAACAAAGCCTGGCTATGGGCATCGAGTAGATTACCCCAAATAGAGGAGCGATGTCCCATTATGGCTAGGTCCTATGCAAAGGCGAGGCAGACCAGCTATGACCGAGCCATACTTGTTCATGTAAAACCTACAACATTTCGACGTAAAGGAAAAACAATCAAGCGAAAGGGCTACACTTATAGGCGTAAGGACATCGGCAAGCCTGGGAAAGGACCCAAACTTATAGTCATCAAAGGGAAAGGTGCACTACGGAAACATGGATACAGCGTTAAGAAAAGCGAAGTTGCAAGGCGCAGAGCCCTAGCGTCAGCGATAAAAGAGTATGGTGCGTTGAGCGTTTACCGCAAGCTGAATGCACAGTATGTTTTTCGTAGAAACTATGATCCGAAGAATGCTGCAAAATTCAAGGCGGACGCGGAATGGGTTAAAGAGCGATTCAAAATGAACGGCTTCGCGAGCTAAATCTTTCAGCCCCTTTTCTTTGGAGAATCATAACCGTGTTTCCATTAACGTTTACCTTGATTATGGCATCTGCGAATGATTCTGATGCGGCTACAATAATTAGGCAGTTTGTTGAAGGTCTAGGGGCTGTGGCTAATGCTATTACAAGAGGGATTCGCTATTTGCTTATGCAAGCTGGCATTGATGTCCCGCAACCAGCAATAATAGTTGCCAGCATAATTTTCATCATATTGTTACTCTACAAATTTGGCAACGTCATTAACAAGATTGTGCTTTTCACCCTAATCTTTCTTTTACTGTCCAACATGGCTGGATTGCTCGGCATGTTGCTGTAGCTGCTTCCTATTTTCTCTATTTTTCTTTCGGTGAAAGGGCACAAGCCCGAAAATGGAGGAAAAATGTGTGTCGCTGAAAAGTTTGGAGAAGATTCCGTGGTTCGCTGTCGCTGGAGCTCTAGTCATCATTAACTTACTGATGGTTTCGCAGAGCACAGACTTTATGAGCGTGGTTGTGCCATCCTACTTGACGCAAGCGTTCCTATACATCGCCTTGGGCTACGGCTTCCTACGTGGACACATTGAGCAAGGTTTCACCGTTTTCCTCATGGCTGGCATTTGGCTGCTGACAAATATCCTCTTATGGAGCAATGTAGCAAACGCTGCTTGGCTTTGGCTTCTCTTCATAGCGCAACTCGCCTTAATCTACATGTTCTTTACAGGTCAGAACATCAAGTTTGTTGCAAGCGGAGGCACAACATGGACATACGCTGCCCTTTGGGTGGTTTTCCTATTCGGACTCGGCAAATTCATAATCAGCATAAATGCTGGCTCGACTTTGACCCAACTGCCTTTATGGGGTTTAGGCATTCTGCTGATGAGCTTCGGCTACATTATTGAGCCTGTCGAGAAAAGCTGGTCAACCCCTTTACAAGCGATAGGCTGTCTACTCGCTTTAATTTCAGCGTTAACATTGACTGCCCCTGGGCTTCAGTTACTGCCATAACATTTCTCTTACGGAGAGAGCAACTATGAAAAAAGACACGAGAAATGCGTTGCTGATAATATTGGGGCTTTATGTGGTAGCGTCGCTCATCCTCGGCAGCTTTAACCCAACACAATGGAGTATTTTCCAGAGGCAAGGAGCGATCACACCACCGACAGGCGTTGCTGGAATGTTCGACATGGACACCAAAGGCTACAATA
>Ga0315298_1001822_pt1 | contig 37997 bp, 34 predicted proteins | sample WHS_1_MG_FD_203077 | JGI IMG/M metagenome (GOLD analysis project Ga0315298, IMG submission 203077) | Extremophilic microbial mat communities from Washburn Hot Springs, YNP, Wyoming, USA - WHS_1_MG | ecosystem: Environmental > Aquatic > Thermal springs > Hot (42-90C) | place: USA: Wyoming...
GCCCAGAAGGAGTTTCGACAGATATACCCCAAACCCGGCTGGGTCGAGCACGACCCGACCGAAATCTGGCAAAGCCAGCTGGAAGTAGCTCGGGAAGCGATACAGAAAGCGGGCGCGACCGCCTCCGACATCTCCGCGCTGGGTCTAACCAACCAACGCGAGACCACCGTCGTTTGGGACAGGAAGACGGGCCGTCCGCTTTACAGCGCCATCGTCTGGCAATGCCGACGGACCGCTCCTATCTGCGACGAGCTTCGCACCGCCGGGCTGGCGGAGACCATCCGGAGCAAGACCGGACTCGTGCTTGACGCCTATTTTTCCGCCACGAAGCTGCGCTGGCTTCTGGACAATGTCCCCGGGCTTAAGGCCAAGGCGGAGGCGGGCGAGGTCGCGTTCGGGACCGTCGACACCTGGCTCATTTGGAATTTGACCGGAGGGCGCGTCCACGCCACCGATTCTTCGAACGCTTCGCGAACGATGCTGTTCAACCTCCAGACGCTGACCTGGGACGAGGAGCTGCTACGAGTTCTAGATATCCCGCCGACGGTTCTTCCCGACATCCGCCCGTCGAGCGGTATCCTCGGCGAGACGACGCCCGAGCTTTTCGGCCTACCCATCCCCATCGCCGGCGACGCCGGGGACCAGCAGGCCGCCCTCTTCGGACAGGGCTGTTTCACGCCGGGACAAGCCAAGAACACGTACGGGACAGGGTGTTTCCTCCTGGTCAATACGGGCGACCACCCCGTTTCGTCCAGTCAAGGTCTGGTGACGACAGTGGCCTGGGGTCTGGACGGGCGAGCGACCTACGCCCTGGAAGGCAGCGTCTTCATCGCCGGCGCGGCCGTGCAGTGGCTGCGCGATGGACTGGGGCTCATCGGCAGCGCGGCCGAGACGGCCGAGCTCGCCGCTTCCGTGCCCGATACCGGAGGGGTGTACTTCGTGCCCGCTTTCGTCGGCCTGGGGGCCCCTTACTGGGACCCCTACGCCCGGGGCACGATTGTAGGCTTGACCCGCGGCACCGGCCGGGCCCATCTCGTGCGGGCCGCACTCGAGGCCATCGCTTATCAGACCCGCGACGTGCTGGAAGCCGTGTCCGCCGACCTCTCCGTTCCTCTCAAGGGGCTGCGCGTGGACGGCGGCGGCGCCGCCAACGACTTCCTGATGCAGTTTCAGGCCGACATTCTCGGGCTGCCCGTTGAGCGCCCCGCCTTCGGTGAAACAACGGCCCTGGGAGCGGCTTTCCTCGCCGGACTGGCGACGGGCTTCTGGCGGGACACGACCCAGCTGGCGGGACTCCGGCAGGTCGACCGCACCTTCACGCCGGGCCTCCCGGCCGACGCCCGCCGGTCGCTTTACGCGAGATGGCGGAAGGCTGTGGAAAGGTCGCTCGCCTGGGAACAAACTCCGGGAGGGGTCCAGGCATGACCCCGGGCAAGCCACCCCGCCGCGACCGGACGCGCCGGCGCCCCGCGCCGCCGGCCGGGCTGCACTGGCTCAAGGCGGGCGACGTTGTCTCCGACCATGCCGACGTCGTCATTATCGGAGGCGGCGCCACGGGGACGGGACTTCTCTGGGACCTCACCCTTCGGGGCCTGGACGTGGTGCTGGTCGAGCAGTCGGCTCCGGCTTCGGGAACAAGCGGGGCCTTCCACGGCCTTCTGCACAGCGGGGCGCGCTACGCCGGGACCGACCCCGCGACGGCCTCCGAATGCCTAAGGGAAAACCGGATTCTGCGGCGCGTGGCCGGACGCTTCATCGATCCGACCGGCGGTATCTTCGCGCGGCTCGAAAGCGACGACGCCGATTGGGAGAAGCGTTGGCTGGACGGCGCCCGCCGCGCCGGACTGCGACCGACGCTCCTCCGCCGGGAGACCGTCCTCGAGGCGCAGCCCCGCCTGTCCGGGCGAGTGGTCCGGGCCTACAGTGTGCCGGACGCCGCTATCGACGGCTTCGGACTCCTCTGGTCTCTCGTTTCCGTGGCGACATCGGCCGGAGCGCGGGCCTATTTTCAGGCCCGAGTCGTGGGCCTGCTGACCGACGAGAGCGGGGTCCGCGGCGTCCAGGTCGCGCCCGCCGGGGCCGGTTCCGACCGACAGGGCGCCGTACCGGGCGAAATAACGGCCCTAGTGGTCGTCAACGCCACCGGCCCCTGGGCTTCGCGTACGGCCGGCCTCGTCGGAGCCGAGGCGGCCGCCGCCGTCCCGGTCGCGCAGGACCGGGGCGTCATGGTCGTCTTCAACGCTCCTCTGGTCGCCACCGTCGTCAACCGGCTGCGCCCGCCGGCGGACGGCGACATATTCGTACCGCACGGCCCGGTCACGATTCTCGGCACGACCTCCTCCAGGGAGGACGACCCGACGCCGAGGCCGCCGACCCCGGGCGAGGTGGAACTGCTGCTGGACCAGGGTCGCGCTCTCCTACCGGACCTTGACCAGGCGCCCCCGCTGAGAGCCTACGCCGGCGTAAGGCCCCTTTTGACGACGCCCGGCGCCGGGTCGGACGGTCAAGACCGCGGGGCCGGACGCGGCTTCCTGCTGGTGGACCACGGCCGCTGCGGTGGTCCCCAAGGACTTGTCTCCGTGGCCGGCGGCAAGTTCACGACATTCCGCGCCATCGCCGAGGCCGCCGGGGACCTCGTTTGCCGCCGCCTCGGGAGCAAGAGGCCCTGCCGAACAGCCGAGGTCGGTATCCCACGGGTCCGGCCCGGCCCTCAAGCCCCGGCGGCGGGCCGCGCCGGCGGCGGGCGCAGGCCGCTGGAAGGCCCCCTCGCCTGCGAGTGCGAACTCGTGAGCGCGGCCGAACTCCAGAGCCTCCTGGAGGCGGGGCTCGGTCTCGCCGACGTGAGACGCCTGGCCAGGGTCGGCATGGGGGGATGCCAGGGACTTTTCTGTGAAGCGCGTCTTGCCGCCGCCATGTGGTCGGCGGGCCGGACCCTGGACCACGGTCACCCGCAGGCCGACGCAAGTTCAATCGCCGCCGAGACCGCCGCCTTCCGCGAGAGCCGCCTGGGCGGCGTCAGGGCGGTCCAGTGGGGGACTCAAGCCCGCCTGGGCGCTTTGTCGGAGGCCCTGGAGCGGCTGACCATGGGGACCGCCGGGGAGGGCGGCGGCCGATGACGATAAACCGCCGCTACGACGTCGTCGTCATCGGCGCGGGACTAGCCGGGGTCGTGGCTGCGGCCGCGGCCGCCGGGGCCGGTGCGAAGGTCGGCGTAGTCTCGCGAGGTCCCGGGAACCTGGCCCTGTGGTCGGGCCTGGTCAGCGGACCGATGCAGGAGGAACCCGCCCGGCGACCGGCTGGCGCTTCCGACCGGGCTGTGGGTTTTTTCCTCCGACATTCCCAGGCGGCGGGCCTGCCCTACCGGTCGGGCCGGCAGGCCCGTCTTCCCGGCGACACTTTCCACATCCTGGCCCCTTCGGGCCGTCCGGTGCGGGCCCGGCTCGCACCGGAGACCATGGCCCCGGGCGACGTGCGCTCCTTCACCGGCGGCCGCACGCTGCTTCTGGTCGGCTTCACCGAGCTGGCCGATTATCCGGCCGCTTTCATCGCCGCCCGAGCCCGCGCGCAGGCCGGCTTGGCCGTAGAGGCGCGATCGTTGAGCCTAGGAACCGCGGCCGGGAGGGGCTCGCCCGTGCGCGTGGCCCGATTGTTCGACGCTCAGTCCTGGTTCGCGGCCTTCCTGGACTCGGCGGGCCGCCTGCTTCGGGCGGAGCTTTCCCGGGCGACGACGGCGGCCGTCGCCGTACCCCCCGTCCTGGGTGTCTTACGGGCGTCCGAGAACCTGGCTCGCCTTACGGCGGCCTGGGGGCGGCCCGTCTTCGAGCTGCCGGCCCTGCCCCCCTCGATACCCGGAAGCCGTTTTTGGACCTTTTGGCGCCACAGACTGGAGACCACTCAAGGAGTCCGGCTGCATCTGGGCCGCACGGTGATTTCGTTCGCCGCCCGCGACGGCCGGTGTCTGCGGGTGACGGACGACGCGGCCGACGCTTACGAGGCTTCGGCGTTCGTCCTGGCGACTGGAGGCGTGGCCGGAGGAGGACTCACCGTCAGTCCGACCGCCTTCTTGGACGCGGTTCAGGGTCAGACCAGCGGAACCAGCACCGCCGTAGGGGTGGAGGAGAAAGACCGCGGGCTTATCGCCGAGCCGATATTCGGGCTGCCTACGGCGGGCCCCCTCCCCGCCGGCCCGGACGAGCGGCCGGGTTCGGACCCGCGCCGCGCCTGGCGTTGCTGGGGTGTCAAGGTCGGAACGAACGGGGCAAGCAGCACCCTGGCGAACGTCTTTGTGGCCGGCTGGGAGCTCGGAGGAAGGGTCGGAACCCCCTCCGAGGTCGCCGGACCCGACGCCCTCCTGTCCATCGAGACCGGCTGGCGGGCCGGCATCCGGGCCGCCAGGTGCGCGGCCGCGACCGAACCCGACCGGGGAGAGACGGAAGAGGAGGACGGCCGGTGAAACCAGTCGAGCGGCCGACGTCGGAACCCAACAGCCTGTCCCCGCTGGACGAGACCCCCGGCTTGTGCCTGGGGTGCTCGGCCTGTGTGACGGCGTGCCCGGTTACGGCGGCGGACGGACGCTTCGCCGGGCCGAAGACGCTTGGACCGGCCTTTTTCCGACGTCTGGCGGGAGGCTGGCCCGGACAGCCCGACCTCGGGCCCGAGCAGGCTCTGTCTTTAGGCGCGGACCTTTGCCTCCAGTGCCACCAGTGTGACCTAGCTTGCCCTGCGGGACTGCCTGTTTCCTGGTTCGTCCGGCAGGCCAAAGCCCTGGCCGTCGCCGGAGAGGCCGGGGGCCGAGGTCCCCTGGCGCGCTCCCTCGAACGGCTGGTCACGGACCAGGAGCGCTTCGGAAGCCTGGCGGCTCGAACCCGGCGGCTACGCCGTCTGGCCTACACCCTGAGCCCGAAGCTGGCGCGAGCCGCCGAGGCGACGGTCTTGTCGGTCCTGGGCCTGAGTCCGGCCCGACGGTTGCCGCCTCCGCCGCCGGTGACTCTTTCGCGCTGGCTGGCCTCGACCCGGAGACCTCAAGACGAGCGGGACCGCCCACCGGTCATCCTCTTCGCGGGCTGCCACGCCCGCTTCTACGACCCCGGCGTCGGCCGGGCCGCCGTCACCGTGCTGCGAGCCGCCGGGTACCGGGTGCTGCTTCCCGACCAGGTCTGCTGCGGCTCCCCGGCCCTCGGGCGCGGCCGGTTGGACCAGGCGGCCCGGGCCGCCGCCGCGAACCTGCGCCTTTTGACCCAGGCCTCGCGAAGCTCGAGAGGTCCTGTGCCGGTGGTCAGCCCGTGTCCGAGCTGCACTCTCGCCCTCCGCCGCGACTTACCCCGGCTTACGAGGGCCCCCGAGGCCCGCGAGCTGGCGGGACGGGTGTGGGACCTCGGCGAGTTCCTCGACGGCCCGGCGCGGGCATCCCTCGACCGTGCTCTGCGCCCTTCGGGTCCGGAGCCCAAAGGGGCCTGGGCCTACCACATGCCCTGTCATCTTCGCGCTCTCGGCACGGGGCCGGTTTTCCCGGGCCTTCTGGAACACTACGGCCTGGGGCGACCTTTGGACCCGGGACCCGCCGCCGACGGATGCTGCGGGATGGCCGGCCTGGCCGGACTGCGTCGGGAAGGGTATGAGCGGTCCCTGACCGTGGGCTCGCCGGCGCTCGGAGCATACCGCAGGCTGGCCCGGCCCGCAGGCGCGACGGCTCCGGACGCTCCGCCGGAGCCCACCGTGCTGTCCGATTGCCCGGCCTGCCGTTGGCAAATCGCCGAGGCGACCGGCTTGCCCACAGCCCACCCGGTCGAGTGGTTGGCCGACGCCCTCCGGCCCGCAACGCCTCCTTCCCGCTAGAGCCGGGCCCGCCTCGAGAGGGGACCGGAGAAGGGAAGGGAATTCTCACACCAGCTAGAAGTACCCAGCTAATAATAGCAGACCAAAATGTCGATTAAATCGGCTTAAGGGCGGATGGCGGATGCGGGTCTTGCTCTTAGCGGCGGGAGCTTACCTCGGCGGGGCCGTGCCCATGGGCCTGCTTGTCGGCCGGTGGGCCAGGGGCGTGGACATCCGCCGCCACGGCAGCGGCAATATCGGCGCCACCAATGTCTTGCGGACGATTGGGGCGGCGTGGGCTGTTCCGGTGCTGCTCTTCGACCTGGGCAAAGGTCTCGCCCCGGTGGCGGTGGGCGGCGCCCTGGGCTTCAGTCCGGCGGCCCTGGCGCTGGTCGCCCTGTGCGCCGTGGCCGGACACAACTGGTCGGTCTTCCTCGGGTTCCGAGGAGGCAAAGGAGTCGCCACCAGCCTGGGGGTTCTGCTCGGCCTGGCCCCGGGGGCGGCCGTCGGGGTAGCCTTTGTCTGGGTCTTCACCGTCCTCGTGACAGGGTACGCCTCGGTCGCGTCGCTTCTGGGACTGGCCGCCGCCGGACCACTCCTTCAACTTCTGGCCGCCCCGCCGCCTTTCGTGGCGTTGGGCGCGGTGCTCTTCGGCCTGGCCGTCTGGCAACACCGGGATAACCTGAAACGGCTCTTCCAGGGAAGGGAACTTCCCATTCTGGGGCGTCGCCCGGAGATGTCGGCGCAGCGCGACGGCTCTTCCTCGGACGGCGACCGGTGAACCGCCGCGGGCTTTTGCCGCTTCTGTGTGTCGGCAGCGGCGCCGTCGGCGGCCTGGTGGCCGCGCGCCTCCATCTGGCCGGCGCTCCTGTCGCCCTGCTCGGGCGCGGGGCGGCCCTCGAGATTATCCGCCGCCGCGGGCTCGATATTATCGACCTTGCGCCACGAAGGCCGGGCGGCGGCCGGGCGTCCCCGGGCCGGATCCGGCATCTTCGTCTGCCCTGCTTCGGTAGAGCCGCCGAGGCCGTGGAATGGCTGGGCCCGCCGGCCGCCGTGTTCTTCGCGGTGAAAACTTATGACCTGGCGGCTGCGGCGGCCGAGGTCGCTGCAGCGGTCGATACAGCGACAACCGATGGGGCGGTCGCGGCCCGGGCCCAGGCCGCCCGACCCTCGGTGGTCTGCCTGGAAAACGGGGTCGGCGCGGAGGAGATCGCCGCGCAGTACTTCCCGCCGGCCGTAATCGTGGCCGGAGCGGTGACCTGCAGCGTCGAGCGGCCCGAACCCGGGTGCCTGCGGGTTCTTACCCGCGGCGGGATGGCCTTCGGACCCTATCAGCCCGACCCGGGGACGCAGGAGCGGGGGCGGACCGCCGCGACGGCCGCCGCGGCGACGCGGGCCTCCCGCTGGCAGCCCCCGCCGTGGGTCGAGACTCTCCGGGCCGCCGGGTTCGAAGTGCGGACCTACGACCGCGGCGACGCCGTGAAGTGGTCCAAGCTTCTACTCAACCTTTGGGCCAACGCCAGCTCCGCCGCGCTCGGTCTGCCGCCCCAGGCCGTCGTCCGCGACCGGGTGGCCTTTCATCTCGATTACCGGGCTTTCCGGGAAGCGCTCCAGGTTATGATGCTCGCCGGCATCCCGACCGTCGATCTTCCGGGCTATCCGGTACGCCTTCTCGCCCGGCTCGGGCGCCTCCTGCCCGAAAACTTGTTCCGGCGGATCGTCGGGCCGCACGTGAGCTCGGGGCGAGGCGGCAAGACACCCTCTCTCAGTCTCGACCTCGCGGCCGGCCGAACGCGGACCGAAGTGGGCTTCTTGAACGGAGCCGTCGTCGCCGCCGGACGGAGGCTCGGGCTGGCCACGCCGGCCAACGAGACTCTTGTCGCCGCACTCAACGCGAAGGTCCGCGCCGCCGAGCAGGCGAGACGCTCGAACGGTGTCGACAAACGGCGATGTCCAGTTGACACTGAGGGATGGGTAACTTAGAATTGGACATGTTGATTCGGAGCCTGGCAGGCCGAGCCAAGGTCGCGGAGCCGGGCCCGCGTTTATATTGTCTGTGTATTGTTTGTGTTGGGGTTTGTATCGGTGTTTGCTTGCGCATGAGGTCCAAGACGGTCTTTAACGATGGGGTGGGACCGGGGTCGACCGGTAAACCCAAATAAATAGTGAGCCAAGGGGGGCTGGTCCTGGTGCATGCTCTGGGACGCCATGTTCTGGCCGAGATGTACGGCTGCGACCCCGGGGCCCTCGACGATATCGAGAGGGTCCGGGACGTGATGGTGGACGCGGCGCAAAAGGCCGGAGCAGAGGTTAGAGAAGTAGCCTTCCACAAGTTCAGCCCGCAGGGGGTAAGCGGTGTAGTCGTTATCTCGGAGTCGCACCTGGCGGTCCACACTTGGCCCGAGTACGGGTACGCGGCTGTGGATGTTTTCACCTGCGGAGAAAGAGTCGACCCGTGGAGCGCGGTCAACGAGATCGCGGGCCACTTCGGCAGCAGACAGGTCACCGCCTCTGAAATGAAACGAGGAGTCATTTATAATGCGGGAAGCGAGCGGGTCGCCGCCGGTTAGGCGGGACCCGCTCTTAACGTTACTGCCGGGGAGGGTTACAGTTTGGAAATCCCGCGGGAACGTCTCGAACTGCTCCGCAAGCTCAGCGAGGCGCCGGGCGTCTCCGGCTACGAAGACGCCGTCCGCGATGTGGTACGGCGCGAGGTCAGCGGCCTGGCGGAAGTGTCGTCCGACAGGCTCGGCAGTCTTATCTGCACCAAACGCGGCGCCGCCCCCGAACCGCGCATCATGCTGGCCGGTCACATGGACGAAATCGGGTTCGTCGTGACCAGTATCACCAAGGAAGGCTTCCTCAAGTTTCTCCCGGTCGGCGGCTGGTGGGAACAGGTCATGCTGGCTCAGCGGGTCATCGTCAAGACAAAGAAGGGCGATGTCCCTGGAGTCATCGGTTCCAAGCCTCCCCACGTGCTCACTGAGAAAGAGCGTAACAAAGTCGTCGAGAAGAAGGACATGTTCATCGATGTCGGGGCGGCCGACGAGAAGGAGGCGACCGAGGTCCTCGGCATCACGCCCGGGGACCAGGTCGTGCCCGACAGCGGCTTCAGGCTCATGGCCAACGGTCGGTTGGTCATGGGCAAAGCCTGGGACGACCGGATAGGAATCGCTCTTTTCATCGAAGTCATGCGGGCTCTTGCGGCCGAGACTCACCCCAACACCGTTTACGGCGTCGCCACCGTTCAAGAGGAAGTGGGGCTCCGCGGAGCTCAGACGAGCGCCCACGTCGTGAACCCGCACGTAGGCTTCGCGCTCGAGGTCGACATCGCCGCCGACACTCCCGGGATGACGGAGGCCGAAGGCCTGGCCAAGGTCGGGAAGGGACCGTGCCTTTTGCTCATCGACAGTTCCATGATTCCCAGCCGACGGCTGGTCGAGCTGACCGCCGACACCGCCCGGAAGGAAGGTATCCCGTTCCAGTATTCCGCGATGGCCCGCGGCGGAACGGACGCCGGACGCATCCATCTGAACGCGGCCGGCACACCCAGTCTGGTCATCAGCATCCCGACCCGGTATATCCACAGTCATACGTCCGTGCTCAGCCTGGAGGATTTCGACAACGCGGTGAGGCTGGTGACCGCGCTGGTCAAGCGACTGGACAGCGAGACGGTCCGTTCCCTCACCGACTTTTAGCAGCCAAGGAGCCGTCCAGACCCATGAGTTCCGACGTCACCGCCGAACGCACTTTGGTTCTTCTCAAGCCGGACGCCGTCCGTCGAGGCCTGACGGGGTCCATCTTGGCCCGCTTCGAGACCGTCGGCCTTAAGATAGTGGGCCTAAAAATGCTGACGGTTGACCCCTCCTTCGCGGCGGAGCATTATCCCAACACCCCGGAGTGGATTCGGGGAATGGGGGAGAAGACCCTGGCCACATACCGCGAGCGCGGTCTGGACCCCTTCGCGGAAGTGGGAACGGACGACCCGGTCAAAATCGGCGAGATGGTAAAACAGTGGAACATCGACTACCTCACCTCCGGCCCGGTCGTGGCCGTCGTTCTCGAGGGCCTACACGCCATTGAGACCGTCAGGAAGATCTGCGGCAACACTATGCCCCTGAGAGCCGACCCGGGCACTATCCGCGGGATGTACTCCTCCTCGTCGGCTGTAGTCGCCAACTCGGTCAAGCGGGCGGTCCGCAACCTTATCCACGCCTCGTCTACACCGGAGGAGGCCGCGCACGAGATCGCTCACTGGTTCGGAACGGATAGGCTGTGCGCCTACCGGCGCGCGGATGAGGACGTGCTTTACTGACCCGGCCCCCGGCCGGGACCGCCCCCGACGCGCGGTGGGGAGGACGAGCTGTGTCCAGGTGGGTCCTCTGCGTGGACATGGACGCCTTCTTCGCCTCGGTGGAGCAACTCGCCAACCCGGACTTGAGGGGCAAGCCGGTCGTGGTCGCCGGACCGGCCGAGGAGCGGGGAGTCGTTTCTTCCGCGTCCTATGAGGCCCGGCGCTACGGCATCCGCTCCGCCATGCCCACGGCTCGGGCTAAGCTCTTGTGCCCCGAGGCTGTCTTCCTCAGGGGGCGGCCGCATCTCTACGAGGAATACTCGCGAAGGGTCCTGGCCGTCCTCGCCGGGTTCAGTCCCTTAGTCGAGCAGGCTTCCATCGACGAAGCTTATCTTGACGTAACCGGCTGCGAAGGGTCCTACGGCGGCGTCGCGGAGTTGGCGCGGGCCGTCAAGAAAGCCGTAAGGGAGCGGACCGGACTCGGCTGCTCGATAGGCGCCGGCCCGAACCGCCTGCTGGCGAAGATGGCCTCCGAAATGGATAAGCCGGACGGGCTGGTTGTTCTCACCTTTTCGGAAGTGCCGGCCCGGCTATGGCCGAAACCCGTGGAAGAGCTTCACGGCGTCGGACCGAAGACCGCCGCGCGGCTGGGCTCGCTCGGGATTTCGACCATCGGTGAGCTCGCCGCCTACCCGCCTGGACTCTTGGTCCGCGAGTTCGGCTGTGCCGGCCGCTACCTTCACCTGGCGTCCAAGGGCCTGGACGATACGCCCGTCCGACCGGCCGACTCGGCGGCCGAGGCGAAGTCCGTCAGTCACGAGACTACCTTCGCCCGCGACGTCGACAGCCTGAGCGACCTCGAGCGCACCCTACTGGGCCTGGCCGACCGGGTCGCCCGGAAACTCAGACGCGAAGGTCTGCGCGGGCGCACCGTGGTCGTGAAAGTCAGAAAGGCCGATTTCACCACCGTCTCCAGGTCGAGGACGCTGGCGGTCGCCACCGACCTGGCCGAGGACGTCTACCGGGAAGCGCGCGCGGCCCTCGGCGCTCTCTGGCGGCCGTCCCTGCGGGTCCGCCTCGTAGGCGTTGGTGTCGAAAACCTTGAGCGGCGCGCTCCCGGACCGGGCGGCCTTTTCGACCGGAGCGACCGCCTGCGCAAGGTATCCGAGGCTGTAGATAGAATTAGGGACCGGTACGGCGAGAGGGCGGTCACCCGGGCCAGCTTGCTCACGCGCAAAGGGGGCAAGGCGGGAGAGAAGGCGGAGGAGGGACCGGAAGTTTGATTTTGGTCGGGACGTCCGGCTTCAGCTATCCCGATTGGCGCGGCAGCTTCTACCCCGAAGGTCTTGCGGAGCGGGATATGCTTTCCTATTATGCGGCCCGGTTTCCGGTGGTCGAACTCAATTTCTCTTACTACAGGATGCCCGAACGACGGACCCTCCAGGCCATGGCGGCCAAGACCCCGGACGGCTTCCAGTTCGCCCTCAAGGCCCACCGGTCCATGACCCACGACATCGGTCCCGACCCGGAGACGCGGCGGGCGGCCTTCGACGAGTTCCGGGCGGCGCTCCGCCCGCTCGAGGAGACCGGACGACTCGGCTGCCTGCTTTTCCAGTTCCCGTGGAAACACCGGCCCGGCCCCAGCGCGGAGGCTTACCTCGTCGAGATCAGGGAGAGGTACCCGGACCTCCCTCTGGTAATGGAGTTTCGGAATGCGGATTGGGCCAGGCCCCAGACCTACGAGCTTTTGAGAAGGCTCGATTTGGGCTACTGCTGCGTGGACGAGCCGCCTCTCCGGGGTCTTCTCCCCCCGCAGAACGTGACCACCTCCGCGGTCGGCTACGTCCGTTTTCACGGCCGGAACGCGGCCAAATGGTACGGCCACGAGAACGCGTCGGAGCGCTACGATTATCTTTACACCCTCGAGGAACTCCAGGAATGGGTCCCCCGGGTGAAGCGGATGGAGGAAGGGACCGCCAAGACCTTCGTTTTCTACAACAACTGTCACGCCGGCCAGGCGGCGACGAACGCCCGGATGATGCTCGAGCTTCTCGGGCTGGCGGGCCCCGCGGGGCCCGGGACGCCGGGAGAGGGTCGCGCGGAGCCCGGAGCGGGGAGGTAGCGATGCATACGGCCGACGGTGAGGGCAAGCAGGGAGCGCAGAAGCCGGTCGACCCGACCCTGCGGCAGGACGTCGAACAGATCGAGCGTCTGCTCCGCCACATCAGTCACGTCGTTTACCATAAGGGGCGCGCCATTCTGGTCGATTTCGGCATCACCTCCCCGCAGTTCGACGCCTTGCTGGTCCTTCACCGGGAAGGCGATTTGGCGATGGGGGCCCTCTGCGACCACATGTCCCTCGCCTGTAGTACGGTGACCGACCTGGTCGACCGGATGGAGAAAGGCGGGTTCGTCGCCCGGGAACGGGACCAGACCGACCGCCGGGTCATCCGGGTCCGCCTTCTGCCCAGGGGCGCCGAGATGGTAGATAAGGTCATGGCGGCGCGCCTCGATTATCTGGCGAGAATCCTGAAAGACCTCCCGGCGGACAGGCGGGCCAAGGTTATCTCCGCCCTCGAGGCCGTTTACAATCTCATCCATGAGCCCAATATCCACAGTTCCTGAAGACGTACGGGCGGCCGGCCTTAGCACGGCCGACATCATGCAGGTCGCCCTCGACCTGGCGGGGTTCGACACTGTACCACCCGACAGTGCAATCCTCGTTGAGGGGCGCGGTATCCGCCGGGCCTTTTTCGGTATCGACGTCGGCCCGGCCGAGGTTCTTCTGGCCAAACAGCTGGGGCTCGACGCGGTCATTGCGCACCACCCCAATCCGGCCGTACAGAGTTACCCGGCCATCCTGGACAAGCACATCCGGCAGATGACGGCGGCGGGGGTGCCGGTCGACGAGGCCCGCGCGGCCGTGGCCCCCCTCAAGGAAGCCCTCACCCTCGCCTACCACCAGGGTAACTACACCCAGACCGCGGCGGCGGCTCGACTGCTGGGTCTGCCTTATCTCAATGTCCATAATCCGCTCGACGAACTGGGGCGCCGACTGATGGACCAGGCCGTTCAGCGGTCTGTCGCGGTCGCCGGGCCCGGAGCCAGGGTCCGCCACGTAATCGAGGGCCTGCTCACTTTACCGGAATTTCAGACTGCACCGACACGCCCCCTGGTCGTGCTGGGGGACGCGGAGGCACCGGCCGGGAAAGTGGTGGTGGCACACGGCGCCGGCACGAACGGCAGAGCTCCGGTGGCCCTGGCCTACCTCCGCCACGGGGTCCGAACGGTTGTCTATATCCACCTCGATTACTCGGAACTGGCTCGGTTGAGAGCCGAGGCGCCGCCGGGCTCCAATCTCGTGGTCGCCGGGCACATCGCCTCGGACCTGGTGGGTGTAAACCCGTTCATTCGAGCCCTGGAGGAGAGGGGGCTCGAGATTGTCCGCGCCGACGGTCCGGCCGGGTGAGCCCGGACCAAACTCCGCCGGCGACGCCTTCCGCCCGTCGCCCGACCCCGGGACCGCCGACCCGTGGCTCCGGCGGAATTTCATCCTGCTGACCCTGGACGGAGCCTTCTTCTCCGCCGGCGCAGCCTTCTATGACCCGGGGACGGTGCTAGCTGTTTTCGCCAGTACCCTGACCCGGTCGAAGTTTCTCATCGGGCTGGCCGCCAGCGCCAGGACCGTCGGCTGGTACCTGCCGCAGTTGTTCGTAGCCAGCCTGACGGAGCACCTCCGTTTCAAGGGCCGTCTGGTCATCGTCAACTCTCTCTCGCACCGCGTGCTGCTCCTTCTGATGGCTCTGGTCACCCACTTGTACGCCGGAAGCCGCCCGGGGTTGGCCCTGGGCCTTTTCCTGCCCATTCTGCTCATTTCCGCCGTCAGCGAAGGTATAAACGGAGTGCCGTGGACGGACGCCGTCGCCAACACCATCCCCGCCGAACGGCGCGGCCGCCTGTTCGCCAACCAGCAGATAATCGGCGGCCTGGCCGCCTTCGCGAACGGGCTGGCCGTGCGGGCCATCCTCGACCGGGTCCCTTACCCGGACGCGTACGTCGTCCTTTTCCTCTGCACGTTCGTCTTTTTCACGGGTTCCATCGGGTCTTTCATGGGGGTGAAGGAGCGGCCAGCACCGGAAGTGAGGCCGAAGAGGCGCCCGCTGGGCGGTTACCTCCGGGCCCTGCCGGAGATTTGGCGGAACGACCCGAGCTTCGCCAGGGTGACTCTGGTCCGCTTCTGCGGACTCGGCTTCATCTACCTGTCGATGCCCTTCTTCGTTCTGCACGCCCGCCAGAACCTGGGCGCAGACCTCGGCGCGGTGGGCGTGTACGTCTCGGCCCAGATGCTCGGGTCGCTCGCCGGAAGCGCGCTCGCGGGACGCCTCAGCGATACCGTGGGCGCCCGCCCGGCGGTCCTGCTGGCGGTCGCGGCCGCACTTTCCGCCCCGGCGTCGGCCCTGGGCCTGACGCTCTGTAAGGTCCTCGGGTGGGCAGCCGTCGCCCGGGCCGGGTTCCCCGCGGTATACTTCTTCGCGGGGGCCGCGTTTGGAGCCGGGTACATCGGCTTCACGAACTACGTCCTCGAAGCCGCCCCCGCGGTTGAGCGTCCCACCTACATCGGGCTTTCGAACACCCTCATGGCCCCCTTCGGGTTTCTTTCCGCCGTCGGCGGCGTCCTGGCCGCGGCAGCCGGCTACGAAGCCGTCTTCGCCGCGAGCGCTATCGCAGGGCTCGCCGGCGTAGCCCTGAGTCTGGGGTTGCCGGAACCGCGCCGGGCCGCCGGGGAGCGGCTGCGGTCCGTCCTCGACGGTTCGCTGCCGGCGGAATAGGCCGGAAGCCGGCGGAGTAAAGCGAAAGGCGGTGGTGTCATTGGACGCCGGAACGAGGGCCGCCGGGCGGGACGCCCGGCCCGAAGCGCCGGCACGGCCGGAACCGGGCCGGCCGAAGAGGATCCTGGGTGTGGTCGGTTCCCTGAGACCCGGAGGCAACTCCGAAATGCTCGTCCGGGTGGCGCTGCAGGCGGCGGCCGAACGGGGAGCGGAGACCGCCGTGGTTTTCCTCAGAGACCTGCGCATCGATTTCTGCGACGGCTGTCTGACCTGCGTCTTCCACGGCGGACGCTGCCGCCGGGACGACGACGTCTCCTGGTTCTATGAGACGGCCGCGTCTTACGACGGAATCATTGTCGCTTCACCGACCTACCTTCTCGGAGCCCCCGGTCAAGTTAAGGCTCTTATCGACCGGGGCGTGGCCGAGCACGCCAAGGCTCCCGGGCGCCGGGAGGTTCCCGTGGGCGTGGCCTGCGTGGCGGGCCTGCCGGGGTGGGATTACCTCGTCCGACCCATGGTGAATCAGCTCGCCCTTCTCTTGGGCGGCAGGTTGGTAGGCAGTATTATGGCCTACGCCCCCGGTCCGGCCGAGGTCCTCCTGGACGCCGAAATCGTGCGGCAGACCCGGGAGCTGGCTCTGGCCGTTCTCGAGGACCGACCGCTGCCCGCTCCGCCGGGAGTGTGCCCGGTGTGCTATCTCCCCCGGCCCGAGCGAGCGCAAAGCTCCGAGCGCGAAGGAGGCGCGACGGAGGTTCCGACGGGTCCCTGCCCGTTCTGTCTCTACGACCCCGCCAGGCCCGACAGGCCCCATCGGTTCTCGGCCTCGAGTCTGGCCCACTTCCTGGTCGACTGGATGCTTCCCAGTCGGGAGAGGTTTCTGGCTCACCGCGACGCGGTCCGGCGGGCCCGCGCGGACCTGCCCTCCGCCGAGATCGGGGTGCTCCGCCCGCCGCCGGTCGGCGCCGCGGAGAAGGAGGAAGGGGACGGTCGGCCGTGAGCCTGATGGTCATCAACGACAGAGCCTACCTCGCGCACGCTCCGGGAAACTGGCCGGAGGGTCCGCACCGACTCGAGGCTATCTGGAGCATGCTTCAAGCCAGCGGTGTGGAGGAGGCCCTCGTTTACGAAACCCCCGACCCGGCCGGCGAGAGCGACCTCGAACTGGTCCACACTCCGCGACATATCGAGCGCGTCCGGCGCCTGGCCGAAGAGGGCGGGGGCAACCTGACTCTTGATACGGTCGTCTCCCCCGAAAGCTACCGGACGGCGCTGCTTGCGGCCGGGGGAGCCATGAAGGCGACCGACCTCGTCCTCGCGGGCCGCGCCAGACGGGCCGCCGCTCTGGTGAGACCGCCCGGGCACCACGCCACACCCGACGAGGGGATGGGCTTCTGTCTTTTCAATAATATCGCCGTGGCGGCCGCTCACGCTCGTCACCGAAGAGGAGTAAAACGGATCCTCATCGTCGATTGGGACCTGCACCACGGGAACGGCACCGAGGCCGCTTTCTACGGGACGGACGAAGTCCTCTTCTTCTCGTGCCACGAGAGCCCGGCCTACCCGGGCACCGGGTGGGTGACCGACGTCGGGGAGGGCCGCGGGGAGGGTTATACGGTGAACGTTCCCCTGCCGCCCGGGAGCGGAGATGCCGTGTACGAAGAGGTATTCGAGAGCGTTCTCGCCCCTATCGCGAGGGCCTACGGACCCGAAATCATCCTGGTGTCGTGCGGGCTGGACGCGCACTTCGCCGACCCTTTGGGAAGACTCCGTCTGACGTCGGCGGGTTACGGCCGCCTGGCGGGCATCGTGACCGCACTGGCCGATGAGCTTTGCGACGGCCGGGTCGTCTTCGTGCTCGAAGGCGGGTACGACCCCGTCGGGCTGGGCTGGAGCCTGGCCTCGGTCTTCAATGTGGCCTCGGGCCGGGGCGGCCCTCTCACCGAGCCGGAAGACTTGCGCGCGGGCTTCGCCGCCGTTTCGGGAGCGCCGCCGGCCGGGACCGCGGCCTCGATGGCGGCCCGCGAGCGCATCGCCGCGGTCCGGAGCGTGCAGCGCACCTGGTGGCCCGTTTAAGACCATCAAACCTGCCTGAGAGCATGACAGAATCATGAAAAAGGTGTTGGGCCTTGTCGCGTCGCCGCGGCGCGGCGGCAACTGTGAGTTTCTGACCAGAGTCGTCCTCTCGCGAGCCGCGGCCCAGGGAATAAAGGCCGACCTGGTCCGCCTCTCGGACCTGCGTCTTGGCTTTTGTCGCGGCTGCCTTACCTGTATCTACGGCGCGGGTTGCCCCCAAAAGGACGACGCCGGCTGGCTTTTTGCGACGGCCGGGGCCTACGACGGACTGGTCGTAGCCGCTCCGGTCTATCTCACCGGCGTCCCGGCCCTTTTCAAGACCCTCATCGACCGCGGCGTCTCCCGCTTTCCGCACTTCAAGAACGAAAACCAGCGGGTGCGCCCGGCGGTGAGCGTTCTGGTGACCGCAAGAACCTCTGAAGGCCCCCAGGACCTACAGCCTCCCGAGGCCTGGAGCTGGCCGGACAGGATAGCCGGAGCCGTCCTCGCCGAGGCGGTGTTCCTGCTCGGCGGCAGTCTAGTGGGTTCGCTCACTGTGTCAGCCGCGGGGCCGGGGGACGCTTCGGAAGACCCGGCCGTCCTCGAGCGGGCCCGCCGGCTGGGGCTGGACCTCGCGCACGAGATAATGCGTCCCGCCGCTTCCCCGGGCCCGACCCGCCGAGCCGCGGACCAGACGAGCGGGTCCCTTTGCCCCGTATGCGGCCTGCCTCGGCGCGGAGCCGACCGGTGCCCCTTCTGCCTGGAGTCCGTCCGTCCCCAGCCGGGCCGCCGCGGCCGCTACCACCCGGTCGAGCTGGCCCGCCACCTCGACGAGTGGATGCTGCCCAGCAGGGACCGTTTCCTCCGGCACCTGGACGACGTGCGGGGGGCGGTACGTGACCTCGGCGAGCCTGCCTGGCGGCGGCTCCGGCCCCCGCGACCCGAGCCTGACCGGGAGGGTGGCGAAGACCCGTCGGCCTTCTAAGTCTACGGCGCGTTTTTCTGAGGCGTGTTTTTTATAGGCGTGTTTTCGCTGCCGGTATTCGGTGTTCCAAGCGCCAAATGTTAGCCGGATTCGTCACGGACCCGTCGCGGCACCAGATAGTGTTTACATAAGACTACAAACCCGGACACACACTGTTACTGCGACCGGGCCCGGCCAGCGGAAGGGAGATGGGCGCATGCCGCGTCGCAGACGCCACGTCCTTCCTGAGGCCGAGCCGGCGCTCGACCGGTTCAAGTACGAGGTCGCCGACGATCTCGGACTCAGGGACGACATCAGGAATCGCGGCTGGGGAGAGATGACGACTCGCGAAGTCGGCAAAGTCGGCGGAAACATGGTCCGCCGCATGATCGAGCGAGCCGAAAAGGACATGGCCGGCGAGGAGTATGCCGCTGAATGGGGCGGTGCCGGCGCCGCTCCAGGGACCCGAGACGAGCGGGCGGATTGGGCCGGCTATCCGGAGCTCACCCGGCGCGCGCTTCCCGGTGACCGTCCCGACCGGGCCAAGCGCCGGCAACCCGACCGGTAGCGCTTGCGCAGGCGCCCGGCTTCAAGGAGGAGCGGTCGCGACCGCGGCCGCTCCTCTCTTTATTTCGGCTTGGTTGGGCTTCAGCTCCCGGCCGCTTGCCGTTCGGGCTCCAGGCTTGTCCCGCACGGGGTTGCGGCCCCGCCACCCACCCGAAGCTTCTAAACCTGGTTCCCCCGCCATAGTGTTCCGACGAGTGGGCGAGACCACGGGTTGACCGGACGGGAGGCTTGGTCTGGGTGAAAGCCTCTTGGGGTGTGGAAGCGGAAAGGGGCCGGGGACGAATAAGGCCTGTCGCCCAACCGCCTTTAGGCCTTGATTTCAAGGGTATAGCTTTGGGAACCGTCGCCGCTTTTTTCTTGGCTTTCATTCTCTCAGGCGTCGTCGGCCTGGTCATGTACGAAGGATGGCTGAGCGAGGCCGACTCCCCGCTCATCATGAACATCGTGAGCTTCGCAAGCCTTTTCGCCGGAGCCGTCTACGCCGGACGTCGCGTCCAAGCGGCCGGCTGGGCGCACGGCGGCCTGGTCGGCCTGGCCTACGTCGCTTGCGTCACGATCTTGGGTCTTATAGTTTTCGATCAGCTGGCCCCGACTCTGGTGCTTTGCGAGAGAGGCGCGTTGGCCTTGTTCTTAGGCGCCGTGGCCGGAACGGTGGGCATAAACCTTAAAGGTTGATTTTGAGGGCGGTCGACGGGAACGGACGTACGGCCGCGCCCGCCCGTCGCCGCCCTTTGCGGAGAGCTCCCCAACGGACCCAACGGACCCAGTGCTCCCAAATCAGTCGGTTTGTCGGCCCAGGGCTTGCTCCGCGTACCTGACCATGACTCTGACCATGTTCCCGCCGATTCTACCGCCGACGGCGCCGCAGTCACGGCTCGGCATGTCGGCCCATCCGCGCTCTCTGATTTTGCCGGTGAGCCCCAGTTCTTCGGCCACTTCGTACTTGAAACGGTCAAGAGTCCGGTCGGATATGAGCCCTTTACCTCCGGAACGGGCCAACGCTATCACCTCCTCTTCAGCGCGGTCTCGGCGCAAGACTATTGTCCTCCCGAGTCGGCGGCCTGATGTTGGGCTTCTGCTGGCGAAAGGTCATTTAGCAGGGCTTTGCTGCGCGACGGTCCAGTCAAGGGGCTCTGATGAAGGGCAGGAATGCCCTAAGGCCGGCTCGAACCTTAAGCCGGGCGCAAAAGCCGAGGGGGTGAAGTGATTAGTGAAGCTGGCGGTGAAGGAGGAGCGTTGTTCGGGCTGCCGAGCCTGCGAGCTGGTCTGTTCCATGCGGCATTTCTCGCAGCCGAATCCGAAGCGGTCAGCCATCAGAGTCTCCGGTGAATTTCCAGCTCCCGGCAGGTTTGTTATTACTTATTGCGACCAGTGCGGTGTTTGCGCCGACGTTTGTCCCGCGGAGGCCATCCACCTGGTCGGGGACCATTACGAAATCGACCCGGATCTCTGCACCGGCTGCCTGGTTTGCGTGGACGAATGCCCGCAGGGAGCCATGTTCACCCATCCGGACGAGGATGTACCCTTCAAGTGCGTCTCGTGCGGCGATTGTATCGCCTACTGCCCCCGCCAGGCCCTCGTGGATGCGGAGGGCAAAGTCGCCTGGGCGGGGACCAAAGCCCGCGAGAAAACCGAAGCCAGTGGGAGGTGACAGCGCGTGCCTGCTCCTAAACTTTTCGGTTACGGCGGCCGCATCGCGAGAATAGACCTCTCGAAAAACCAGGTGCGGGTCGAGGCCACGCCGGAGAAACTCGCCCGAGAGTGGTTGGGCGGACGTGGCTTCGTAGCCAAGATTCTCTGGGATGAGCTGGAACCCGGGGTGGACCCGCTGTCCGCCGGGAACAAGGTCGTCATAGCCTCCGGGCCGATGGCGGGCGTGTTCCTTCCCGGGTCGGGGAAGATAGAAATGGGCGCGAAGTCGCCTCATACCGGGCTCTACGGCGAGGGCAACATGGGCGGCCATTTGGCCGGCGAGCTCAAATTCGCGGGCTACGACGCCATCATCATCGAGGGGTCCAGTCCCGAGCCCCGGTACATCTTCATCGATGACGACAAGATCGAGATTCGTGACGCGACCAGGTACTGGGGTAAAGGAGCCATCGAAACCGAAAAGGCCTTGAAGAACGACCTCGGGGAGGATTTCAAGGTCGCCTGCATCGGCCCGGCCGGGGAGAACCTCTGCACCTACGCGGTCGTCTCCCACGATTTCGGTCGTCAGGTGGGCCGCACCGGCGTAGGCACGGTCCTGGGTTCCAAGAAGGTCAAGGCCCTTGTGGTGCGCGGTTCCCGGGGTTTTGAGCTGGCCGAGCCGGAGAAAGCCCTGGCCAAAGGCAAGGAGATGTTCGAGGCCTGCTTCGCCAAACCGGGCTTCGAAGAGTGGACGCCCTATGGAACGGCTGGGGTCACCGATTGGATCAATGAAATCGGTGCTTTCCCGACCCGTAACTTCCAGACGGGTTTCTTCGAGTCCTATAAGCAAATAAACGGCCCGACCCTGCGCGAGAGGATCCTTATCCTCGACAAGGCCTGTACCGCCTGCCCGATCCCGTGCGGCAAGTACTCCAAAGCCAATTACAAGGGACGGACGGTCTACGTCGAAGGGCCCGAATACGAAACTATCGCCCTTATGGGCGGCAACCTGGGCCTGGAGAGGATTGAGGATGTCGCTTACGTCAACTACGTGGCGGACGAGCTCGGCATCGACACCATCTCCGGTGGTTCGGTCGTAGCTTTCACTATTGAGTGCTTGGAGAAGGGGGTTCTCACCCCGGGCGAGGTCGGCCGCGAGCTCAAGTGGAACGATCCCGACGGTGTGGCTTGGCTCCTGGAACGCATCGCCAGGCGGGAGGGCATAGGAGAGCTCCTGGCCCAGGGCGTACAGAAGGCGGCGGCCAAGATCGGTAAGGGCGCGGAGAAGTACGCCATCCACGTGAAAGGCCTGGAAGTCTCAGGATACGAATCCCGCTACGCCCCCGCGATGATGCTAGCTTATATGACCGCGGATATCGGGGCCCACCACAACCGAGCGTGGGCCATAACTTACGATGCCGCGGTGGGGCAGGATAAGATCGAGGGCAAGGCGGGTAAGGTCATCGAGCTTCAGCACGTTCGGCCGCTTTTCGACGCGCTGGGTCTCTGCCGCTTGCAGTGGGTGGAGATAGGCTTCGAACTGAGTCATTACGCGGAGATGTTCCCGCTCGTCACGGGCTGGAGCTACAGCTGGGACGACCTTCTCCGGATTTCGGAGAAGATCTGGAACCTGACGCGCTGCTTCAATAAACGCGAGAGGCGCGACTTCGGGCGGGCCTACGACCTGCCCCCCGTCAGGTGGATGGAGGAGCCCCTTCCGAGCGGAGCCGGGAAAGGCCGGTACATGAAGCGGGAGAACGCGGAGAAGATGCTCGACGAGTACTATAATCTCCGCGGTTGGGACTCAAACGGCCTGCCGACGCCGGCCAAGCTCAAAGAACTGGGACTGGATTTCGTGCTCGAAAAGCTGGACCTCGGAGCCTAAGGGCGGAGCCCGAATAGGCAGGCCTCGGCGGTGAGCCGTAAGGCCGACCGGGGTGCACCGGGGACGGAGGCGGCCGTCCGGTTTACGCCGCGGACGGCCGCCTCCGTCGGCTCCAGGCGGCTGAGCTATCGGCAGTTCGCTATCGGCAGCCTCGCCGTTCGAGGCAGTCGACTGGTGAGGGGGGGACCGCCCGTGCGGGTGATAGTGCGTGTCGTCGGGCACGCGGTCGAGTACTTCCCCGGTAGAAAGGACCGCTACGACCTGGAGTTCAAGGAGCCGGTGTCGGTCAGGGACATTATCGAGCGCCTTGGGGTGAACCGGGCCTTTGTCATGGCCGCCATCGTCGCGGGTAAACGCGAGGATTTCGACTTCGTGGTGACTCGCGACGGCACCGAGGTCGTCCTGATGACTCCGCCGGCCGGGGGCTAGCAGCCGCCGGCAGGAACGCCGGAGCGGGAAGAGTATAAAAAGAGAGTTTAATTCGAGAAGCGAAAGGTCGCGGCCGCGCAAACGAGCCGGCCGAACTCGCCGGACCCGCCGAACGAACCGAGCGCGCCGCGAATAGCCGCCGCCAGGAGGGCTTACTACGTCTTTCCCTTCAACCTTCAGGGCCCTGCGCCACCGCAATTTCCGCATGTTCTGGTTCGCTCAGATGATATCCCTGGCGGGCAGCTGGATGCAGACGACCGGCCAATCGTGGCTGGTGCTGCAGCTCACGAATTCGCCGTTCAAACTGAGCCTGGTCTCCACGGTGCAGTGGACTCCCGTTCTCTTCCTCACTCTCTACGCCGGCGTCGTCGCCGACCGCTTGCCCAAACGGAGAATCCTCGTGGTCACCCAGGCCGCTCTGGCCTTTCTGGCTTTCGTCCTGGGCCTGCTCACCCTCACCGGCCGGGTCCGCTACTGGCACGTTCTCGTGACCGCCACCCTGTCCGGCATCGTTCAGGCGTTCGATATGCCGACGCGGCAGGCTTTCGTCGTCGAGATGACCTCCAGAGAGGACCTGCTCAACGCCATCGCTCTCAACTCCAGCATCTTCAATCTCGCCCGCGTCGTCGGACCGTCTTTAGCGGGCCTGGTCATCAAGTTGACCGGCACGGGTTGGGCTTTCGTCTTCAACGGGTTGAGCTTTCTCCCGGTCGTCTGGGCTTTCGCGGTGATGGACGTGCCGGACCGGGTGCGTCCCAAGCAGCGCGGCGCCTGGGAGGAAGTGCGGACCGGACTCGCTTATATCAGGAGCACCCGCATCGTGCTCGGTACCATGGTTCTCTTGGGCGTTATCTCGACCGTCGCCCTCAACTTCAACATCCTTATCCCGACCCTGGCGAAGATGGTTCTGCACGGCGATTCGAGTCAGTTCGGCTTCCTTCTGTCGGCCATGGGCGCCGGGGCCCTCTTCGGTTCGACGCTCCTGGCCACTTTCGGCGGACGCGGCCCGCAGCTCAAGACAATAATCGGCGGAGCCGTCCTGCTCGGAGTGTCCGAAGCCTCCCTGGCCTTTGTGCGCGGCTTTTACCCGTCCGCCGTGATATTGTTCATCTCGGGCGCGGCGATGGTCACGTTCACCGCCAGCTCGAACACAACCATCCAGGTCACGGCTCCCGACGAGCTCCGCGGTCGGGTCATGAGTGTCTACGCTCTCGTTTTCGCCGGGGTGACGCCCATCGGTGCGTTCCTCACCGGTATCCTGGCCGAAGGCTTCGGCACGTCCGCCACGTTCGGCATCGCCGGGGGAGTGGCCGCCTTAACGACCCTCGTCATGGTCGTTTTCCGCCAGCTGCCCTCGCCGCGTGAAATCGCCGAAAGCGGCTCAATGAGCGACAAACCGAGCCCGGCAGGACAAACTGAGCCCGGAGCGAAAGGCGAGGGATGAACGTTCGGTCGGTGGTAATCGGTGGTAATCCCTTCGGGAACAGGTGAGCCCGACCAGTGAGCGATGTCCGTGTCCGCATGGCCCCAAGCCCGACGGGGCCGGTGCATATCGGAAACATGCATACGGCCCTCTTCAACTGGCTTTTCGCCCGACGCACGGGCGGCAAGTTCATCCTGCGGTTCGAGGACACCGACCGGGAACGGTCGGACGTCAAGTACGAGCGTCTCATCTATGATGAAATGCGCTGGCTCGGCCTGGATTGGGACGAGGGCCCGGACATCGGCGGGCCTTACGGCCCGTACCGTCAGACCGAGCGCCTGCCCCTTTACGCCGAGTTCGCCCAACGACTGCTCGCCCGGGGCTGCGTCTATCCGTGCTACTGCACCGAAGAGGAGCTCGCCGCCGAACGGGCCGAGGCTCAGAGGGCCGGACGCGCCTATAAGTACAGCGGGCGGTGCCGAAACCTCGATGAGGCTGACCGCCGCCGGCTCGAGGCCCAAGGACGCAGGCCCGCGCTGCGCTTCCGTGTACCGGAAGGCAGGTCCGTAGTCATCGACGATCTCATCCGGGGGCGCATCGAGTACCCGACCGACGCCATCAGTGATTTCATCATCGTCCGCCCCAACGGCATGCCCCTTTACAACTTCGCCGTGGTCGTGGACGACATCAGCATGGCCATCACCCACGTCATCCGGGGCGAAGGGCACATCTCCAACACCCCCGTCCAGTGCCTCATCTACGAGGCGCTGGGCGCCCGCCCCCCCAGGTTCGGCCACGTCGGACACATCCTGCTCCCGAGCCGGGAGAAAATGGCCAAGAGGGCGGGAAACGCCTACGTCGGGCTCTACCGGGAGGAGGGCTATTTACCCGAAGCCATCGTCAACTTCATGGCTCTGCTCGGATGGACTCCGCCGGACGGCCGGGAGTTCCTGACCCTGGGCGAGATAATCGAACAGTTCTCTCTCGATCGGGTCACCAAGGCCCCGTCCGTCTTCGACCCCGAGAAACTCACCTGGATGAACGCCCATTACATTCGGGCGATGAGCCCGACGGAACTGGCCAGGCGGTGCCTGCCGTTCCTGCAAAAGGCCGGATTGGTCGCCGAAGAGCTGAGAGCCCCGGCGGGTCCGGAGGACGCGTCCGCCGCGGCTCCGCCGCCTCCTCCCGGTATGCTGCCGTCCGATTTTGAGCGCGTGGTCCGGGTGGTGAGTCTCGAGCAGGAGCGTATCGAGACCCTGGCGATGATTGTCCCCGCGACCGAGTTCTTCTTTAGAGAAGACGTCATCTACGACGACCAGGCGGCCGGGGCCCTGAAAGCCCCCGGAGTGGCCGAAGGCCTGGCGAGGGCGGCGGCCGCCTTCCGGGCCTGTCCCGATTGGAGCCCCCAGCCGCTCGAAGCCTGCGGGCGAGCCCTAGTCGCCGAGCTGGGTTTGACGGCCAAGCAGCTTTTCCAGCCCATTCGGGCCGCCGTGACCGGACGGCTCGCCAGTCCGCCGTTGTTCGACACGCTGCACGTCCTTGGGCGCGAAGTGACCTTGAAACGCCTGGAGAAGGCTCTATCCTTCGCCGCCGGGGGCAAAGGTTGACACCCGCTCACCGGCCGATAGACCACCCTTCGGCCGTCAAATCGTGATATCTTTTCTTGGGACGAAACCGAAGGGCGGAGGAACGGTCATGTGCGGCATTGTCGGCTTCCGGGGAGATCCGAATCCAGAGCTGCTGCGTAGAATGGCCGATTCCATCCGCCACCGCGGCCCGGACGCCGAGGGCTTTTTCGAGTCCGGACGGCTCAGTCTGGGTCATCGTCGGCTGTCGATCATCGACCCGGCCGGCGGCCGCCAGCCCGTAACCAACGAAAACGGGCGGCTGGTCCTCGTCTATAACGGCGAAGTCTACAACTTCCGCGAGCTGCGGGCCGAGCTGGCCCAGCTGGGGCATGTGTTCTCGACCCAGTCCGACAGCGAGGTCGTGATTCACGCCTACGAACAGTGGGGCCCGGAAGCCTTCAAGCATTTCAACGGGATGTGGGCCCTGGCCATCGCCGACCTGGACCGGGACTCGATTATTCTTTGCCGGGACCATTTCGGGATAAAGCCGCTCTATTACGCCCGGGCGCCGCACCGTTTTCTCTTCGCATCGGAGATTAAGGCAATCCTGCAGGACCCGGAGTTCTCGACCCGGCCCAACGACCAGATTATCTACGAATACCTGGCCTACAACCTCCACGACCACCGCGAGGAGACCTTCTTCGAGGGTGTCTACCGCCTGCCGGCGGCGCACTACGCCGTCGTCGACGCTTCCGGCGTCCGTCTTCACTCCTACTGGACGCCGCGGCTCGGGACCGACGGCAACCCGGACCCGGCCGAATTCCGACGCCTGTTCCGCGAGTCGGTCCGGCGGCGACTCATAGCCGACGTCCCCGTCGGGGCGTGTTTATCGGGCGGCCTCGATTCGTCGACTATCGTGCGTCTAATGAATAGCCTACTGGAGGAGAAGGCCCAGGATTCGGAATCGATGGGGGGGAGGCTGGAGACCTTCTCGGCCGTTTTCGGCAACGACCCCATCGATGAGAGCGAGTACATCGCCGAGGCCGTGAGGGGGACCACGGCCAACCCCCACCTGGTGGCGCCCACGCCGCACGAGTTCGTGGCGGAGCTCGAGGCCTTCGTCTGGCACCAGGACGAGCCTCTGGTCAGCACGGGGCCGTACGCCCAGTGGCGCGTGATGCGCGAGGCGGCCAAGTACGTCAAGGTGCTGCTCGACGGGCAGGGTGGAGACGAGCTTCTCGCCGGCTACGTCCCTTACCATCTGGTCTATCTGCGTCAGCTTCTCCGACAGCGCCGGTGGGGCACCCTCATCCGCGAAACGCTGGCCTCCACGGACGTACTCCTGCCCCTCGTCAGGCGCCGCCTGAGGTCCCGGCGGAGGTCCAGGCGCATCGACGAGAAGGGGCTCATTCGGCCCGAGTTCCGCTCCGCCGTGAGAGAACCCGTGGACAGTCGCCCCCAGGACGACCTGAAGCGACGCCTAGTGGAGGACTTAACGGTTTACAGTCTCCCGTGTCTTCTGCGCTATGAGGACCGTAACTCCATGGCTTTCTCGATGGAATCGCGGGTGCCTTACCTGGACCAACAGCTTGTCGAACACATTCTAAGCCTGCCCGACGAGGCCATCATCCGCGGCGGCTGGAGTCGGGCCGTCCTCCGGGAGGCCATGCGCGGCGTCCTGCCGGAGAAAATCCGGACCAGGCGCTGGAAAGTCGGCTTCACGACCCCGGAAATCCGCTGGCTCATGAACCGCCGGGCGGTCTTCGCGAGCCTGATGGCCAGTCCGCTGTTCCAGAGCCGTAAGTACTGGGACGGGCCGAAGGTCCTGGCCGCCTTCCGGGGAGCGTGCACGGGCCGGCTGGACAATTCGATGTTCTTTTGGCGGGCCATCAACACGGAGATTTGGCTGCGGGTTTTTTTCGACGCCGACGGGAACGTTCGTCGCCAACCCCCGCGCTCGTACGTGGAAGCGGGGGATAAGGGATGGGCCCTCGGGCTCGCGCGCGGTGCGGCGCGGGGTGAGGCGGCCGAGGCCGAGGCCGAGACGGCCGCCGCCCTGGCCGCCGAGGTCTCGCCGAACGCGGGGAAACATCTTTTCGTGGTAGCTCCGGGTGGCGTTTACGCCCGTGTCCCGCTGCGGACACGTCTCGTCAAGAGGGGCGACGACCTTGCCCAGGTGCTCGAAGAAGCCCTCGACCGCGGCCCCGCCCTCCGACCCGGAGACACGGTCGTGGTGAGCGAGAAAATCCTGGCGATATCCCAGGGTCGCTCCTTCCCGTTGGCGGAAGTCCATCCGTCGACCGCGGCCCGGGTGCTGTCTCGGTTCGTGAACCGTAACGTGCACGGAATAGGGGTGGGACGCCCCGAGACAATGGAGCTGGCCATCCGATCGGTAGGGCTGGCCCGGATTCTCGTCTCCGCGGCGGTCGCGGCGGTCGGGAAACTGTTCGGCGTCAGAGGCCTGTTTTACAGGCTCGCCGGTCCGGCCGTGGCGGCCATCGACGGCCCCACTGAAGGCACTCTTCCACCGTACAACAGTCACGCCAAAATGGCCCCTCTGGACCCGGCCGGCAACGCCGCGACCCTGGCCCGCGCTTTGAGCGCCCGGGTGGGCGGCGACGTCGGCGTGGCCGTCATCGACGCCAACGATCTCAGCGTCGAGGTCCTGGGGGCGAGCGACGGTGTCGATCCCACGGTCATTACCGAGGTTTTCCGGGACAACCCCCTGGGTCAGGGACACCAGCAGACGCCGGCGGCCATCGTGCGGCGCGTGGCCGGGGAAGGGACGTGGCAACTGTGACCCCCGCTTTGCGTGCCTTTGCGCTCACTCTGGCCCTTTTGACCCTGGGCTGGCCGCAGCCGGGATGGACGGCGGCCCGGCTTACCGCCGGGTCGAACGGCTCGCCCGCCGTCGAGGCGGCCGCGGCGGCCGGGACCGCCACGCCGACCGGGGTCGCCTCGCCGGCCGGGGCTGCCGCGGCCGACACCGAGGTCGTCTCCCGCATCAGCACCCGGGACAAGGTGGCGGCACTAACGTTCGACGCCGGCTCGGACGCCGGCCATACGCAGGAAATCCTCGACATTCTGGACAGGGACGGAATCAAGGCCACCTTTTTCCTCACGGGCGCCTGGCTTGACCAGAACCCGGACCTCGCGAAGGCCATCGTCGCCCGCGGCCACGCCATCGGCAACCATACGGAAACCCATCCGCACCTTTGTGACCTCACGGACGAACAGGTTCTGGCCGAGTTGACCCGGACCGACGAGAAGGCCCGCGAGGTCTGCGGACGCTCGACCCAGCCTCTTTTCCGACCGCCCTTCGGGGAGTACGACAGCCGGGTGCTGCGCGTGGCCGCCGAGGCGGGTTACAGCCGCGTCATCCTCTGGACCATAGACTCTCTTGACTGGAAGATGATCCCCGCGGAGGAACTCGTCCACCGGGTCGTCGACAACATCAAACCCGGGGCCATCGTGCTGATGCACGTGGGTTCGCAAACAAACGAGCCGCAGGCCCTGCCCGAAATCATCAATCAGTTGAAGGACCAGGGTTACCGTTTCGCGACCCTGCCGGAGCTTCTGGCCGACGGCGGACCAAGCCCGCCTTCCGAGGGGACGACCGTGTATACCGTCAAACCGGGAGACACTCTGTCGTCCATCGCCCGCACTTTCGGCGTGTCGGTCAAGGACCTCGTCACCGCCAACGGCCTCACCGACGCCGATAGTATCGAAGCCGGAGCGACCCTCGTCATTCCAGGCGGTGGGTCAAGCCCGGGCGGGGAGAAAGGCGGGCCGGCCGACAACAAATCCGGCGACCAGGGCGGTTACGGCTCGGACAATTCCTCGAGCGGCCGGCGGCCCGGTCTCTGGGCGCGTCTCTGGGCCGGGTTGACCCGGTTCTGGGAGTGGTTGACGGGCCTGGCGTCCCGAGTCTTATCCAGCGTCTAGGTCCGTCCCACCGGCCGCGCCGTCGTGCGCCCAACCCACCCAGCGCGGGCCGACGTTCAGCGCCAGAAGGCAGGGGCGCTCCGACCAGCGGACGACGGTCAGAGAGCCGTTATCCACGGCGAAGGCGTCCATCCGTCGGTCGGTGAGACCGAGCACTTCGAACACCACGGCTCGGATCGGCCCGCCGTGGGTCACGACGCCTACCGCCCGGTCCGGGTGGCGGGAAGCGATGTCGTCGAGCGCCTCCTTGACCCTGGCGCGCATCTCCTGAAAGGTCTCTCCGCCCGGGCACCTGGTCGACACAGGATCCCGGCGGTCCGCTTCCCACCACTCGGGATATAGGACCCGAAGCTCCTCCAGGGTGTAACCGGCCAGCACGCCCGCGTTCAACTCGCGCAGCCGGGGTTCGGGATAAAGGGGCGGCGGTCCGGGATTGAAAGCGGCCGCGATGAGGCGGGCCGTCTCCATCGCCCGCGCGAGGTCGGAACTGTAAAGGGCTGCCAGAGGAAAGCGGGCCGCCAGGACTCCCAGCGCCGTCGCCTGGCGGCGGCCGGCCTCGTTCAAGGGTACGTCCAACTGAGCCTGCCAGCGGCCCTGTCTGTTCCAGTCGGTCTCGCCGTGGCGGACAAGGTAGAAGACCGTAGCCATGACTCGGCCTAATTCCCGGCGGCCGCCGTTCAATCCTGCCGTCATCGGCCCGGGCGCGACCCTCCGCCGCGAGTGGGCCCGGGCCGCGGTAGGGCGGTAGGAATGAAGGACCGAGGCGGTTAAGAGGGCCCCGGCGGGCCGAGCGAGAAGTTGAGGGAGAGCAAGGGCGGGGGAGAGCAAGGGCGGAGGGAGCCATGGACACGGACCGGCTTATCAGCCGCGGCGCGCGGGCGGACGTCTACGCCTTAAACGAAGCGGTGGTTCTCAAGCTCTTCCGGCCGGGGACCGACCCGGCCGAGGCAGCGGCGGAAGCCGCTTTAACGGGAGCGGTCCGCGGGCTGACAGCGCGTCTTCGCCCAGGGCTTCTGGTCCCCGAGTGTCTAGGTACTACTTCTGTCGACGGACGCCCCGGAATCCTTTACGAGCGTATTAAGGGGCCGGTCATGAGCCGGCAGCTGCTCGACCGGCCGTGGCTGGCGGTCCGGTTCGGCCGCAAGCTCGCCGAGCTGCACGCGGCCCTGCACGCAATGCCGGCGCCCCCGATGCTGCCCGCCCAACGCACGCGTCTGGAACGGGCCGTCAGGCTTAGCGGGTATCTCGAACCCCAGGTCCGCGAAGCGGCTCTCTCCACCTTGAGCACCCTGCCCGACGGTGAGTGGTTGTGCCACGGCGATTTCCACCCCTGGAACATAATCCTGGGACCAGAGGGCCCCGTCGTCATCGACTGGTGCGACGCGACGCGGGGCAACCCCGTAGCGGACGTAGCCAGAACGGTCCTTCTCCTGCGCGGCGCGGCCCGGTACGCGCGCCGCTCCCCGCGACCGATCCTCGAGTTCATCAGCCGGGTCTGTCTGCAGGCCTACCTTCGCCGCTACCGCGCTCTCCGGCCTCTGCCGGCCGCCGAGCTGTCCGCCTGGTTACCCGTCCTTGCCGCCGCCAGACTGCACGAGAACGTAGAGGCGGAGAAACGTTGGCTGGTGCGCCTGGCGGCCGGACTCCTGCGGAGGCCGCCGCTTTCTCTTTCTAAGGAGCGGCGATAACGTGCGGCCAGAGAGTCTGGGGGTTAATGACGCAAAACCCAGATTTGGCGTCATAAATAGCGGACCTGGTGCTTCTTGACGGTTCGCCGCAGTTCCTCATTATCACGGACCCCGGCGTAAATCATCGTCGTGTCAAGCGATTCGTGGCCAGCCATGCGCTGGACCTCGCGAATGTTGGCCCCGCTGATGAGAAGCTGCGTCACCCAGGTCGCCCGGAGCTTATGCGGCGTCACTTTCTTGTCCTTGATGCCCGCCGCCCGCGCCAGTTCACGGACCCTCCGCTCGATCTGGACCGCGGAGAGGCGCCCCAGCTTCCGGCTCACGAAGAGCGGATTACCCTGCTCATCCGGAGGGACATCGGGACGGACCCGCAGGTACCGCTCGACGTACTCCACGGCTTCGTCCGAGGGCGGAACGACGCGTTCCTTGTCACCCTTTCCGACCACGGTCAGCCACCCGTTGAGCATCGCCTCGCGCCATCCGTCTACGTTGAGAGACACGAGCTCGCTGACGCGCAGTCCGGAGCCCAGGAGAAGCGTCAAGATGGCCATGTCCCGCGCTTGAAGCACGCGGTCGCGCGCCGTGGTCGCGGGGCGTCTCTGAACGGCCAGAATGAGCCGCGCCCCTTCGTCCAATTCCAGGAAAACAGGGGAACGCTTAGGTCTCCGCTCGGTCGGCACGCGGGCGGCCGGGTCCTCGTCGGCGGTCAGGACGCGGTCTCTGACCAGAAACTTGTAAAAACCCTTGACGACGGCCAGAACCCGATTCCGCCCGGCCGCGGAATAGGGTCGTCCGTCCCTTCGTCTCAGGCTCGCGAGAAAATCCTCGATGTCCGCCGCACTCACCCGCCGGGGATCGTTCTTGCCGTTCCCGGCGGCCCAGGCGACGAACAATCCGAGGTCGCGCGCGTACTCCACCTTCGTCCGCGCTGAATGCCTGAGGCTGGCGATAAACCTCTCGGCGTAGCTCTCCACTTCCGCCATCCCTCCGTCGGCGGATTCGACCGACGGGCGACGCACCCTTCCCCCGCAGGGTATCCCGTACCCTCTGAGCCCGTACCCCCTGAACCGCCCGACCTCGCCGCGTCTAACCCCGGCCTCCGGCACGCACTCCCAGGGCGACCGCCGAAACGCGACCCGCAGGCCCCGCTGACCCGGCGGCCTCCCAGGCAACCCCGGCCCCCTCGGAAGCATTCCCCCGCGTCCGCCCCTCCGCCGGCCGAGCGGCCGCAATCCGTACCAACCGCCCCGAACGGCCGCACCTCAGCGTAACAGCGTACTTGTACCGGTCCGTCTCCTTCAAAAGAATCCTCACGCGCCCGGCCTCCCATCTTAACCCGCTTCGCTCGAACCGCTTACCCGACCCGCTGACCCTCGGTCCAAGTACCTCGAGCCCCAACCCTACAATCCAGAACCCTGAGCGAACACCTGTTCGCTACCACCGGAATCTTAGCCTCACGCCGGCCCGGTGTCAAGAGGAAAGGCGAACAACTGTTTGCCTTTTTTCGAGCAACGGTTTATAATGAGCCGAAGTGAACTGAACCGGGAGGCGGTGGGCGTGGCGTCACTCACCCCGCGCCAAAAGCAGATCCTGGAGTTCATCAAAAAGAAGACCCGCGAGCGCGGCTATCCGCCCTCCGTGCGCGAGATAGGCGAGAGCGTCGGTCTCAGTTCAAGTTCGACCGTCCACGGCCACCTGGCCCGGCTCGAGGAAAAGGGATACATCCATCGCGACCCCTCGAAGCCGAGAGCCATCGAGATTCTGGACGACGAGGGCAGCGCCGCCCAGAAGCACCGCCTGGTGAGCCTGCCCCTCGTCGGGCGGGTCACCGCGGGCCAGCCTATCCTGGCCGTCGAGAACATCGAGGATTATCTCCCTTTGCCCCGCGAGCTTGCGGGCGACGAGAGGAGTTTCCTTCTGTCGGTCCGGGGCGACAGCATGATCGGCGCCGGCATCTACGACGGCGACCTGGTCATCGTGCGGCCGCAGCCGACAGCGGAGAACGGCGACATCGTGGTCGCCAGGTTGGGGGACGAGGCGACCGTCAAGCGTTTCTTCAGGGACAAGGGCGCCGTCCGCCTGCAGCCCGAGAACCCCGCCATGCAGCCCATCGTGACCACCGAGGTGGAGATAGTCGGCAAGGTCATCGGCCTTCTCCGCAGGTTCTAGAAATCCTAAGACCCTTGAGGACGCGCCCGCACGGGGCCGGTCTAGCTGACCCGCAACAGGAACAAGGCGATCATGACCAGGCCGATCAAGACCTTCACGGCCGTTCCGCCGGCGATTCCCAGTACTGTGGCTACCCCTACCCGGAAAGCCTGACGGGACGACCTGCCCGCCGCGACCTCGGCCGTGACCGCCCCCACAAACGGCCCGAGGATGACCCCGAACGGGCCCAGCGCGAAAAGGCCGACTATCCCGCCCACGCCGGCGCCGACGACCGCCGCGCGACTGGCTTTCACCCTCCTTGCACCCACGGCGCCCGCCAAGTAATCGGTGGCCGCGGCTAAAAGAGTGAGCCCGGCCATCGCCCCCGCGAACGCCCAGCTTACGACCTGAAAGTGGTCGTAAAGGCCGTAGAGGAAAACGCCCAGGAAAATGAGGCCGGTCCCGGGCAGCACGGGAAGGAAGGTCCCCAGCAGCCCCAGGAGCATGATGACAATAACACCGGCCAGGACCAGAGCACGCACGGGCGCCTTTCCCTCCCCGGGCCCCTCCCCGGGCCCCTTTGCGCTCGATTCCTATTCGCCCGGTGCCCTCCGCCTTCACGCCGGAGGCGGGGTAACGAGTCCCAACCGACCGCTGCGCCACAGTTCGGCGGCGCCGAGCACCGCGGCGAGCTTGAGATGGGCCTCATAAAGGCCGCCCTGGAGGTAGACGACGTACGGGGCCCGCAACGGGGCGTCCAGGGACAGCTCCAACGACGCCCCCTGGACGAAAGTACCGGCCGCCATAACCACTTCGTCGTCGTAGCCCGGCAGCCTCGCCGGTTCCGGATGGGCCTGCGCGTCCACCGGGGCGGCGCGCTGGACGCCCCTGGCGAATGCCAGAACCGCCTCTCGACCGCCCAGACGCACAGCCTGGATGATGTCCGTCCGGTCATCATCCCACCGCGGGGACACTTCCAGGCCCAGGCTTTCCAGAAAAGCCGCGGCGAAGGTCGCTCCCGCCAGGGCCGAGCCGACGGCCCGCGGGGCCAGGAACAGGCCCTGGTACAGAAGTCTTTCCACCCCCAGGGTCGGCCCGACGTGCCCCCCTAGACCAGGAGCCGTCAAAAACTCCGCCGCGCGGGAGACCAGGTGGGCCCGCCCCGCGACATAGCCTCCCGTCGGGGCCAGACCTCCTCCCAGGTTCTTAATAAGCGACCCCGCCGCCAGGTCCGCCCCGACCGCCGTCGGCTCCCGGTCTTCGACCAGCTCCCCGTAACAGTTGTCCACCACGGTCACCAGGGTGACGCCGTTGGCCAGGGCCTCCTCGCGACTACGCCGGATGACGCTCTCCAGAAGGGTCACATCCCGCGAAGGCGCCGCCTCGTATCCGCGGGAGCGCTGCAGAAAGAGGCAGACCTTCCCTCCCCTCCGCCCCGCCACCAATGCCGCCTCCCCCACCGCCTGGGCCACGGCTTCTCGGTCCACGCGGTGAGAACGATCCAGGGGAACTTCGACGTAACGGGCACCCAGGGTCGTGAGTTCCCTCACCTGCGGCAGCAGGGAGTCGTAAGGCCGCCCCGTTCCCGAAACGAGCACGTCGGCCGAACTGACCGCAGCCCGGAGGCAAAGGGACAAAGCGTGGGTCCCCGAGACCATCTGCAGTCTGACCAGGGCCGCCTCGGCCCCGAAGAGGCGGGCTACGATACGGTCTAAGGTATCCCGCCCGAGGTCGTCGTAGCCGTAGCCGGTCGTGCCGCCCAGGTGAGCCTCGGTCACACCCTCCTCTTGAAAGGCCTTGAGGACGCGCAGAAAAGACAGTTCGGCCCGCCGCCGCCAGAAAGCCCGCCGCCGCGCGGTCAGCTTCTCCGCACGCTCCGCCGTCTCGATGAGAGCGGGTGGTATCTCCCAAAGCCTTCCGAGTAGGGAGTAGAATCCGCCGCCGGTCTCTGAAGCCGCCGCCTCCCGCGGCCCGGACGGCCCGCCTCCGGGCTTCACCGGGTCCGTCCCGCTCGCCACTCCTTCCCCTCCCTCCGCTTTCCCCTACTGTTTTCTTGCCCCCTTGTCCCCCAACTGCTTTTCCCCCCTTGTCCGACGCTCCCTCCTTTCCTCCTCCTCTCCTCCGCCGCGAGCGGCCGTCCGACACGGCGAGCGGCAGGGAGCCAGGCAAGTCCGTCCGCCCGGGTCAATAGGATTGACCAAGACCCGCGGCGGGACCCGGGCCCGGGCCCGGACCGGCCGAGCGTCCGGGCACCCGCTGGGGGGGCGGCGCGAGGAAAGACCCGGCAAAGGGTCAGGGGGGAGCGAGTACTCGTGAAGCGTCGGCCTCCGACGGTACTGGCGTTGTCGGTTGTTTCAGCGCTGGTTGTGGTTCTCGCCGGCCCGGCGCCCGGCTGCCGCTGGAGCAAGGGCGAGCTTTCCCCCGTCTTGACCGGGGAGCCGATCAGAATAGGCCTTCCTCTTCCCCTTTCCGGCTCGGGGGCCCCCTTGGGACAGGTCAAGCGAAACGGTTACGAGATGGCCGTGGCCGAGATAAACGCGGCGGGAGGCGTCGACGGCCGTCCTCTCGAGCTCGTCATCCGGGACACCGGCGGTGAACCCCGGACAGCGGCGGCGGTGGCCGAACAACTCCTGAGCGCCGGGGGCGTGCGCCTTCTGGCCGGGGAATGCTCGTCCGCGTGTGCGGCGGCCGTAGCGGCCGTGGCGCAAAGGTACGGCGTCCCGTACCTGGTTGACACCGCCGACGACGATGCGCTCACGCAGCAGGGCTGGTCGTATGTCTTCAGGCTTTGCCAGACGGCCGGGCTGTCGGTGACGACCCTGACTGTTTTCCTGGCCGAGGTCGTCCGCCCCAGGAATTTGGCCGTCGTCTACGAGGACACGGACCTGGGCGCCTCGGCCGCCCGGGCCCTGCGCGGCTGGTGCTGGACGGCCGGCGTACCTCTGGCCTTAAGTCAGAGCTTCCGGTCGGCCGCCTCGGACTTCGCCCCCGTCGTCGCCGCGATGGGACGGGCCCGTGCCGATGCGGCGGTCCTGGTCTCGTCGAGTCCGTCCGACGCCGCCCTCCTTATCCGCCGCGCGAAGGACGAGGGTCCGCCGCCGGTACTTTTAGCCGGCGTGGGCCCTGGCTTCTCCGAATCCTCGTTCCTCGCGGCTGCGGGCGACGCCGCCGAAAACCTGTTCACCGTCTCCGGCTGGGCCGCGGGGGCCGGCTTTCCGGGGGCCGCGGAATTCGCCGAGACTTATCGCGCCCGCTACGGCCAAGAGCCGACCTCTGAAGCCGCCCAAGCCTACGCCTGCGTTACGGTTATCGCCGACGCCCTCACCCGCGCCGCCTCCGACGACCCGGCCCGACTGAGTCAGGCCCTCGCCCGAACCGAGACGGTGACCGTCGTGGGACCGGTACGGTTCGAGAAGTTCGGAAAGTACTTGAATCAGAACCGGCCCGTCGGCCTGGTCCTACAAGTTCAGAACGGGAGACCGCAAATCGTTTGGCCGCCTGAAGCCGCGAAGAGCGAGCCGAGGCTGAGCCCGCGGGGTGGTTAGCGAGGTCTAAGGCGGCCCCGCCGCGTCACCGGCGGAGGCGTTCTTCCCCGGACCGTCCCCGGCGCCCGCCAGAAGGACCAGCCGGCGCCCTTCTTCAACGTCCATCTCGACCTCGATCCGCACACCGTCGGCGGAGTAGCGCTCGGAAAGGACCCGCCCTCTCCTGTGAAACTCGGGAAGGAGAGCGGCCTGGTCGTAAGGAACCAGCAGCGAGAACACCTCCGACTTTCCGCCGGACTTGCTCCGGAGCGCGGCGGCGAGGACCTCGAGCAGCTCCCGGCAGCCTTCCCCCGTCGCGGCGGATACAGCCACGACCTTCCCCCGGCGGAGCAGCTCACGGGCCTCGGGCCGGCCCAGGGCTTCGCCCCGGCCGCCGGGCAGGAGGTCGGTCTTGTTAAGGACCCAGACAAGCTCAGCCCCGGCTCCGAGAGAGTCACCGGGCCGCACCCGGGCGAGCACGGTTTCGGCCGCGGCGACCAGAACGGGCCAGGCGGGATTGGAGACGTCTACGACGTGGACGAGAACGTCGGCGCCGCGGACCTCGTCGAGCGTGGCCCGGAAAGCGGCCACCAGGTGGTGCGGAAGCTTGCGGATGAACCCGACCGTGTCGCTGACCAGAGCGAGACGCTTGTCGGGTAACACCACCCGCCGTACAACGGGGTCCAGGGTCGCGAAGAGCCGGTCGTCAACCAGAACGTCCGCACCGGTCAAGCGCCGGAAAAGGGACGATTTGCCCGCGTTGGTGTAGCCGACCAGAGCGATGACCGGGACAAGCGCTTCTCGCCTCGATTTGGCCTGCTCCGCCCTCTGCCGGCCCACTTCCGCGATCTCCCGCCTGAGGTCCCTTATCCTCTCCCGCAGACGGCGACGGTCCATCTCCAGCCTCGTCTCGCCCGGACCCCGGGTCCCGACGCCGCCGCCCAGGCGGGACAGCGTCGGCCCTTTCCCCCTGAGGCGGGGGAGCCTCCAAACGGCGCGGGCCAATTCGACCTCGAGCCGTCCCTCCCGGCTCGAGGCCCGCCGGGCGAAAATCTCCAGAATGACCTCGGTTCTGTCCAGTACGCGGGCGTCCAGGTCGCGGCTTCTCAGCTCTTCCTCGATGTTGCGGAGCTGGACGGGGGTGAGCTCGTCGTCCGCTACGAGCATGTCGGCCTCCCGGGCCCGCGCCAGCTCGATGAGCTCCACCAGCTTCCCCCGTCCCACATAATAGGCCGGGT